>Ga0074195_1004058_pt1 | contig 12579 bp, 8 predicted proteins | sample EPASupsiteHSE623_FD_64525 | JGI IMG/M metagenome (GOLD analysis project Ga0074195, IMG submission 64525) | Bioremediated contaminated groundwater from EPA Superfund site, New Mexico - Sample HSE6-23 | ecosystem: Environmental > Aquatic > Deep subsurface > Groundwater > Contaminated ...
AAGGAGCTATCCCCAACCTGAATATCTCGCTGGAAGACGGAAAACCCACGCGATCGGCCTCATACAATATCCGTGGTCAGACATCCGTAGGCCAGGGAGGAAGTGCGCTGATCCTGATCGACGGCGTTGAAGGCAACCCCTCTTTTTTGAACCCCAACGACATTGAAAGTGTCAGTGTGCTGAAAGATGCAGCTTCGGCTGCCATTTACGGCGCCAGGGGCTCCTTTGGCGTTGTGCTGATCACGACAAAAAGGCCACAGAAAGGCAAAACAACCATCAACTATACCGGCAATTTTTCGGTTCAGTCTTTGGCCAAAGAACCGGAATTTGTAACCGATGCGGTGACCTGGGTGGAACATTTCAGGGAGTCTTATTATAACCGCCAGGGAACAGTGCCTACCTCGATCAACAACAACACACAATACTACAGCGATGAGTGGCTGGAACGATTAAGGACATGGAAAGCATCGGGTGAAGGTCCAAAAACCGAGATTTTGCCTAACGGCAATTATGAATATTACAGCAACACCGACTGGATGGGGCTTCTTTTTAAAGATCATACCCTGACGCACGATCACAATATGACGATCTCGGGTGGCAACGAGAAATCTGACTTTTATGTGTCGGGGCGTTTCTACGATTTCGGCGGTATGTATAATTTCGATCCGGATACGTACCGTTCCAATAATTTCAGGGCAAAAGGATCGTTGCAGGCCTATGAGTGGCTGAAGCTCACGAATAACATGGAATTTTCGACGACCAAATATCACATGCCCTTTTCGGCGCAGGGACGAAGCGCAAACGTTCAGCGATACATCGAGGTAAATGCTTTTCCCAGTTTGCCGATGTATAATCCCGATGGCACCTATACCCGCGGCGGCGCAGCCACTTTAGGCGCCTTTGTTGACGGATATAACTATCAGAACGAGAAAAAGAATTTATTCAAAAATACCGTCGGCTTTAACACAAACTTCTTTAACAACACGTTCCGCATTAACGGCGACTATACCTACCGCTACGACAGCCGTGATTTCTTTTGGAAAAGGGTAAAGGTGCCTTATTATCAAAATGCGAATGCAGCAGCCCCTTCTTATATGGGTGATGTGAACGGCATTATACACGAATGGACGGGACACACCGCCTATACGGCATCAAACCTGTACGCCGAGTATGAAAACACCTTTGCCGGAAAGCACTACCTGAAAGCGATGGCAGGCTGGAACTACGAAACCTCTTCGTACAAAGCCAACAGCATTGAGCGTAACCAGTTACTGCTTGAAAGCGCTGAAAGCGTACAGCTCGCCACGGGTACATCAATCACTCCGGGTGCCAGCGTTTCACGATGGAAAACTGCAGGAACCTTTTTCCGGGTAAACTACGGGTACCGCGATCGCTACCTGCTGGAAGTGAATGGCCGCTATGACGGATCATCGCGATTCCCGACCGATCAGCAATGGGGTTTCTTCCCATCTGTATCGGGAGGATGGCGACTGTCTGAAGAACCGTTCTGGAATGTGAATAAAAACATCCTCTCCGATATTAAGATCCGCGCATCCTATGGTTCGCTGGGCAACGGGAACATTGATCCGTACCAGTTCCTCGAGTTACTGAGTATGGGTACTTCAGGACGTGTTCTGGATGGGGCACTGAACAAAAAGACAGATGCACCTGCCCCTATTCCCGACGGACTCACCTGGGAAAAGGCCACTACCACCGACATTGGGCTTGATTTCGGGACGCTGCAAGGGAAATTTCGTTTTACCGGCGATTACTATGTGCGGAAAACAACCGACATGTATGTGCCCGGACCAACCCTGCCGCAAATTTTCGGTGCCGCTTCACCCAAGGGTAACTATGCTGATATGACCACCCGGGGCTTTGAAGTCACACTGACCTGGGAGAATAAGTTCCAGCTGGTCAACAAACCCCTTCATTACCAGGTACGGGCTACCCTCTATGATTATGTGTCGGAAATCGATAAGTATAATAATCCAACCAAAAGGTTTACCGATCACTATGCCGGAAAGACCATCGGTGAGCTATGGGGATTTGAGACGGATGGCCTGTTTCAGGAAGACCCGGCTCCGGGCGAGTATGTCAACACCATTTTTAACGCCTCCGCCGATGCCGTTTGGCGTGCGGGTGACCTGAAAATCCGTAACCGCGATGGAAGTGCCGACAACATGATTACCAAAGGCGAACAGACCATCGATAATTCCGGCGACATGACCATCATCGGTAATACAGAACCCCGCTATCAGTATAGTTTCACTCTCAGTGCGGACTGGAATGGCTTCTTCTTTTCCGCATTTTTATACGGAGTCGGCAAACAGGACTGGTATCCTGGCTCGGAAACTGCCTTCTGGGGACAGTATAACCGCGGGTACAACCAGATGCCGGCCTGGCACCTCGGCAATTACTGGACGCCGGACAACCGCGATGCCTATCTGCCGCGATATGCCCAGTACAATGGGGCCCTCGGATATTCCAATTATGTTCCCAACGACCGCTATCTCCAAAAGGTTTCGTTTTTGCGATTGAAAAACCTGCAGATAGGCTATACGCTACCCGGGGCCTGGGTCTCGAAAGCCGGTATGCAAAGCGCCCGCATCTATCTCAGCGGCGAGAATCTTGCCAGTTGGTCGCCGTTATATAAACGGGCCAAAAACTTCATGGATGTGTCGACAGCAATAGGCACGAAAGATTCGGACCTCAACAGTGGTTATAACCAGGGGGCGGGTAACAGTTATCCGTTGCTGAAAACGATGTCGTTAGGCGTTTCACTTACTTTCTAACTTTAAAAAAACAGAAAAATGAAGAAATATATCTTACTCCTGTTAGCAGTAATTTTCCTGGGGCCCGGTTGCGAGATGGACGAACGGGCAATCACCTCAACCGATAAGAACGCGATATTCGGTTCAGAGGAAGGATTAAAAGCCTATTCGATGTCGTTTTACGACATGTTTCCCAATGCAACCGACCAGGCAATCGTCGAACAATCGTTGGTTGACTATGGCGCTACCAATACGCTCAGCGGATTTACCCTGCTTAATGCCTACAGCGAAAACAACTCCTCCGGCTGGGACTGGTCTGACCTGCGTAATGTCAACTATTTTATTGTCAACTGCGTTGATCCTGTGGTTCCGGAGAGTGTCAGAAACAATTATATCGGCCTTGCCCGTTTCTTCCGTGCCTGGTTCTATTATGATAAGGTACGCCGTTTTGGAGATGTACCGTGGGTGGACCGTCCGCTGGATCCGGCTGAAGAAGATATCTTGTACGGCTCCCGCGACTCGCGTGAACTGGTGATGGAAAAAATCTATGAAGACCTGGTGTTTGCCGCCCAAAACATCACCCGCACGACCGATGCCGCGCAAGCGACACTGGTAACCAAATGGGTTGCCTGGGCGTTCGCCTCAAGGGTGGCTCTGTTTGAAGGTACCTTCCGGAAATATCACAACCTGAACCTGGCCACTTCGGCCAACGTATGGCTGAAACGGTCGGAGGAAGCGGCATACAAGGTGATGCAGGAATCAGGCAAGTCATTGAACAGCAACTACCGCGCCCTGTTTACCAGCGACAATCCGCCGGCCTCGGAAACCTTGCTGGCCATTGCTTCAAGTGCTGCCCTCGGGGTCAAGCACAACGCCAACTGGCGATGGACCTCCGAAACTTACGGGACAGGCCTGAATCTGATCCGGCCGTTTGTATGCACCTATCTGCAAAAAGACGGTACCCCTTATACCAGCCGTCCAGGGTGGCAATATGAAGATTTTTACCAGGAGTTCCAGAACCGTGACAACAGGCTGAATGCCACGCTCCGTTATCCCGGGTACATGCGCGAAGGAAAAATCGCCCTGCCTGTATACAGCGGTTATGCCCGTCTTGGCTATCAACCCATTAAATTGTGCGTTGACGCGACTATTGGCGACAGCCAAAGTGAAAGTACCCACGCCATTCAACTGGTCCGCTTTGGAGAAGTCTTGCTCAACTATGCGGAAGCGAAAGCAGAGCAGGGTACGCTAACTGATGCCGACTGGGCCGCTACAATCGGCAAACTGCGCCAGCGTGCCGGTATCACCGGTGGACTCAATGCAAAGCCGACTGTGGTTGATCAGTATCTGAAAGACACTTATTACCCCGGCATTATTGATCCGGTAGTCTTGGAAATCCGCCGTGAACGGGCTGTTGAACTGGTTTTCGAAGGATTCCGGTTTGATGACCTGCGGCGCTGGAAAGCCGGTGACCTGTTTAAAAAGAGCTGGACGGGTATGTACATTCCCGCTGTTAATCTGCCGTTGGATGTGGATCATAACGGCGCCCACGACGTGATGTACTACACTGACGATGCAGGAAAGGCAGCCGCCGAAGCTCTTTCAAACAACGCAGGCCTGTATAAAGTGAAAGTAAGCACCGATCCGGCAGCAGCAATCATTCAGGTACATCCTGCCGGCAACGGCACCGGTTATTACCTCGCGTGGTTCACCAACAACGATAACAAAAAGGTGTGGGGTCCCAAGCAGTACTTCTACCCCATCCCGGTTGGCGCGCTGAACCTGAACCAACAACTGGTCCAAAATCCCGGATGGGAGAATGGCGCCACAAATGACGGAAACTAACATTTGAGAGCGCTGAAGGCTTATTCAAAATACTGTGTGGCTCTGTGGTAAAATGTAGACCACGGAGCTACACAGAGTTTTGTTTATTTGAAGAATAGTTGGGTACAATAGATTGAAAAATAACCGCGGCATTTCACATGCCGGAAAGAAAACACAACGAATGATAAATCACAGGTGGTCAAACTTTTATAAAACAACGCTGCTTATTTTGACCTGCTTTTTGCTTGCTTTTAATAAAAGCGATGCACAAACAGGCCCCTTTCATCTAAAAGTAATGAGTTTCAATGTTTGCCGGTCGGGCGAACTGACCGGGTATTCGGTTGCTCCCTTTGCGAACCTGATCCGGCAGTATCAACCCGACATCATTGCGTTACAGGAACTGGATTACAAGACAACCCGTAATACCGGAATCGATTTTACAACAAAACTGGGGGCTGCCCTGGGAATGTTTCCGGTTTTCGGAAGGACCATTTACTATCAGGGAGGAGAGTATGGCATCGCTGTGCTTTCAAGATTTCCCTTTTTGTCGGTAAAAACAGAACCGTTACCGAGTCCCGCGGGAACAAAAGAACAGCGGGCAGTCCTGATTACCGAAATCAGGCTTCCTTCCGGCCGCGACATTCGGTTTGCCAGTACCCATCTCGACCATTCAACCGATGCAATAGGCTCGGTGATGGCCGGTGCTCTCAATAATTTTCTTTTGAAGGATAACAGGCCAACCATTGTGGGAGGTGATTTTAATGCGCAACCGGAGTCAGGTACCATCGCGAATGTGATGCAGCCGTGGAATCGGTTTTGTAACAACGATCCGACCGCTCCCGACAACCCGACAAAAAAAATTGATTACCTGTTTGGCTATCCAAAAGAAAAGTGCAGGACGATCAGTTACCAGGTTATTGCAGGGACGGGCATTTCCGATCATTGTCCTATTGTGGCCGAAGTTGAATTCGAATAATCCAAACATGCGAAAAATAAATATCCTGATTTTACTGGCTGTAGGTTTTTCCATTTTTGCTTCCTGCGGAAAAGAAGATGACTCCCCGCCCGATTTACCTGACGGAGGAAAACACATTACGTACCCCATTCAGCTCTATTCGCGCCTGAATAACAGTCAGCTTTTCAATACAGACGATTTTGCCGCTGTGATCGGGCGGATTCGTAGCAGCCAAAGCTATCTGACGATCCTTCACCGGATTGATGCCGTTTACAATTTGTCTGAGATACGAAACCCAATGGTTAGTATTGCTGAAGAAACCGTAAAAATCCCGGTTTTCATCTGGAACCGTTATGCCGGCACGCGGGTGGAAGGCTCCGGCATTTTGGTCGGGCAAACAATTGGAGAAATGAGAAATATTCCGACCAGTGACGGATGCAGCTATTTTTCGCTCCCGTTAATGGCTAACGAAAGCATCAACATGAACTTTGCTTCCATCACTTTTGAAAATGAAAATCAGCTGGCAGCAGGCGTAGCAACAATCAAAGAAAAACTGGACGATAAAACCGTATTGGTCGGAATAGCCGGCAAAATCCTTCAGGAAAAGCTAAAATCGGCGTTCCCGGAGAACGATTATCCGATTGAAATCATTGAAGGTAAAGATGAAAAAACAAATCAGATTATATTTGTCATCACAAGCCGGAAGTGGGCTGTCCGCGAACACAAAGAAGCGCCTGTCGGAGCCGACGGTATTTCCTGCTTTGATCTGGAAATTGAAAAATTATAATTTATGAACACAAAACGGATCTTATTTTTTTTACTGGTCTTACACTTTATTTTGATTATTCCGCGCGCAACAGCGCAGGAAAATAAAAACAGCGAACCGATAAAACTGAAAATATTGTGTTATAACCTTCGTTTCGGCGAGCTGGCCTCACTGGAAGAACTGGCAGCCTTTATTAAAGAACAAAACCCGGATATCGTGGCATTACAGGAGGTAGATTGCCGGACCTATCGCAATGGCGTACCTCAACAGCATGGCAAAGATTTTGCCACCGAACTGGGTTTCCGAACAGGGATGCTAACCGCTTACGGAAAAACCATTCCCTATGCAGGCGGCTACTATGGCATTGCCATCTTGTCAAAATACCCCCTGGCTAAAGTGGAACGGATCTACCTCCCGAAGACAGAGAACGGGAAGGAACAACGTGCCGTGCTGGTTGCCGATGTGGAGTATCGCGAAGGTGAATACATCACGTTTGCAAGCGTCCATCTGGACTATACCAACACGGAAGAACGCCAGGTGCAGGTTAAAAAACTGAACGAGGTGCTGCAGGCTCAGGCCTACCCGATCATCGTGGCCGGCGACTTTAATGCATATCCGGATTCGAAAGAGATCAGTGAAGGGATGAGCGACTGGAAAACGGTTTCCAATCTCGAACCGACTATTCCTGCCAAAGCACCGCGCAGCACGATCGATTATATTTTCTGTTATCCAAAGGACAGGTGGAAAGGAGATGACGCTGTGACCTACAGTAACATTCAGCTTTCCGATCATCTGCCCGTCAGCGCAGTTGTGGTGTTGCAGTAAAACGGCGACTGTGCCCGGAACTAACTCTTGCATGCCGGCTTTGAAACCGGCTATGCAATACCCGAACGTGGCGGGCCCGGCCGGCGCCCACAATAACTGCGCAGCCAGTCATACCGTTCGGACGCATGCCAACGGCCATCACCGGAATATGGTGAACCGCAAAGATCAGGTTGCTATTGTACAGTAAGAACAGGAAGGCCGCCCTTTGAGGCAGCCTTTCTGCAGATTTATTTCTTCTTTTTTGTCGTGATAATAATCACACCGTTTTTGCCTTCTTCGCCATATAGGCTCGTGCTGCTTTCGTTTTTCAGGACTGAAATTGATTCGATGTCTTCAGGCGGCGGCATCAGCTTACTTGTCATCCCTTTCCGCATCTTCACCCCGTCAATAACAAATAAGGGATTGATGGTGTCTTTTCCCGTGTGGGTTATGATCACTGGTGATTCCCGCACGTCTACTTTCACATTAACCGAATCTTTAGGTACTGCCCTGATCTGCACTTTTGCCTTAACCGTGTCGTCGACCAGTACCCAGCCAGTCTTATTCAACGGGTGCGAACCCGTGACTTTTGATTCAACCCGCGGTGAATTATCATGGACGACTTTTGGCTGCGTGCCATAACCCACAACCTCAATATGCGTGGTTCCCGGAGCTTTATTCAGTTGAACATCGATCCGGGATTGAGCGACCACGGCGACCTCCTCAGCCTGATAGCCGGGGAATTTATAAACCAGTGCGGCATCCTGATCTTCAAGTTTTAGGATATAATTTCCTTCCTGATCGGTAATGGTGCCGACCTGTTTGCCCTTTACGACAACGACAACGCCGGCGAGCGGTTTCCCGGTCTCTTTGCTGATAACCTTTCCTGAAACCGTTTTTGTTTCCGGACTGTTTGCCTCGACCCTGAATTCACGGTTGGAGAGTGTGATAACCAGCAACGTAAAAATGGGCAAAAGCAAAAATTTCCTGAACAGCCCGTTAGTTTTGTTTTTTGACTTCATCATCATAATCCTGTTTTTTAATTGGCTTCCGTCTAATGCGGTTAAAAATGGCGGTACCCCGCTTTTCCCGGCAATTGTGACCATGGCCAGCTGGTAACTTTGCGGATCGGCATGCCTGATCACACGATCGTCGGCCAGAAACTCCAGATTATTCCTGACGGCGTCTCTGATCAGCCATGCAAAGGGGTTAAACCATTGGAAGAGAAATAGGAACTCTGCAATACAAACGTCGATGGTATGTTGTTCCTTCACATGAATCTGTTCATGCTGAAGGATTAAATTCAGGTAAGAAGTTTTCAGACTGTCCGAAGGAATAACAATCCGTTTGAAATAAGTAAATGGATGGATATCCTCGTTCGATACAAGACAGCAAACACCGTTCAGAATTTCCCTTCGCGCTCTTTTGATCAAGGCCAGCGCCCGCAGATGTCCGACTGCCAAACGGATGAGGAACAAAAAAGATCCGAAGAAAAAAATTGTAACCGTAATCTGTTCCAAGGAGAATAGTTCCCAAAAGAACCGAACGGCATTCTCCGGAAAAGCTTTTACCTGCTGAACGGGAATATCCGAATAGAAAGGGCTTGCGGGTACATCGACCTGAAAGGTAATGAGCGGAATAAAATAGCTGATCAGCATGGTTCCGGCCAGGTAGATCCGGTTAAACCGGAAATGCTTTCTCTTTTGGAAAAGCAGCAGATAGGCCAGGCAAAATGCCGCCAGTGCAATGGATACGCGAAGCAGGTAAAATAGCAGGTTTTCCATAATTGGGTCTGTGAAATAATTATTATCCTGTTTCAGTTTTTGTTAAAGGTCGTGACCTCAATCTTCTTTTTTGATGAGCCGGATCAGCTCTTCCAACTGTTCGGCAGTCAGCTCCTTTTCCTTAACGAAAAAAGCGACTGCATTCTGATAGGAATTGTCAAAATAATCCTTCACCACCTGGCTCATAAAGGTTTTCCGGTAATCCTCCCTGGAAAGCAGCGGAAAGTATTCGTAGGTATTACCGTAAGACCTGAACCCGATCAGGCCTTTGTCCTGCAGCAACCGCACAAGCGATGAAATCGTATTGTAGTGCGGTTTTGGATCGGGATATTCGGCGATCAGATCCTTGACGAAGGCTTTCTTTAGCTTCCACAGGATTTTCATCAGTTCTTCTTCTTTACGAGTCAGTTTTTTCATCTCTCCGGGAATTTTTGATTCATTTTACAAACATACAACTGAAAAAACAGTTATGCAACTATTTTTTCAGTTTATAAACTGATTTTCCAGTTAATAGTTGTTAAAACACACAACTATATAGCTATTCCAGTCAGGAATCTTAAAACTGTATAGCTATTTTTAGGAAAGGTCAGGAAAAGGTCATACTCCTCCCAAAGAAAAGCCAAAAGTATAGATCAGGTAGGATAAAGGCAGGATAAAGCCACTTAAGGACATGCGCACTATCGGGAAAAGCAAGGATCAGCGAAGGAGCACTGATAGATCGGCGATCGATCACGTCCAAAACCCATTCGAAATGGATCAGTAAGGAAATTGGAAATTTCTTCCGGAATCGGAAAATCGATAGTTGAAATACCAAAATATTCTCAAGCGCAAACTATTCCTTTACCGGCAAAACTTGAATCGAATTTATGCTGTCTTTAGCCGACAATGCTTTCTCAACGGAAGCCTTAAAAATGTTGAATGACCAGGTGGCACCGGTAATGGCATCGACCTTACTGATATCCTGGTATTTTAACAAGCTGTCGGGATACGAGCGTAATCCTTTCACATCGTTCCGGCATTGCTGCACATACAGATCATTTCCTGCAAAATGCCGCTCATATTGATTGTCCAGGTATTCATTTTTTGCAGAGTCTCGGATACAAAAGTTCACCTTCACGATTTCTCCATTCCGAATGCTAAGCGCCACATGACCATAATAGGGTTCGTCGGTATAGCCGGCTCTGGAAGTTCCAACGTAATCCCCGTCCTGATAGGATTGATCGGCCGAAAACGAGAAAAGCAGAAAGGCAACGCAAACAAATAGGTAGCTTCTGGTCATAATAAAAAAGAAAAAGATGTAATCAAAGTTAGTAACTTCTATTTATTCTGATGCAGGAATTAGTCAACAATATAAACATTGTTCTGATCGGTACCGGTAAATTATTGCATCCAGTACCCTGTAACTTTTAGTCCGCCAATGCGTCTATTAAATTAAAAATAAAAATGTATGAAGATAATCATCCCTCTCGTTTTCGTTTTTCTATTCAATCAGACTATTGCACAGTCATCTCAGGTTAGTTTATTTATAGAATCATTTGTAAAAGAAAACCAATTCAATGGAACGATTCTTATCGAACAGAAGGACAGAGCGATCTATAACAAAAGCTTTGGCTTTGCTAATATGGCCTTTAAGGTCCCCAATACAGCCGATACAAAATATAAGGTTGCATCTATAACCAAAGCCTTCACAAGTGTGCTGATCCTCCAGTTATACGAACAGGGAAAAATCGATCTCAACAAGCCATTTAACACTTATCTGCGGGGTTACAGTGTACCTGCGGGCAACAAAGTTACGATTAAACAGTTATTAAATATGACATCGGGCATGCATAACATGGATGCCGGAACCGACCTCGAAAAGGTTTTAAAAGAGGGGCTTCCGCAGTATCAGAGGCCTTATACATCTGATGAGTTATTCGCAAAATTCTGCAGCGACTCGCTTGAACGGGAGCCGGGCACAGCCTTTGACTACAACAACGCTGATTTCATAATCCTTGGCAAAATCATTGAAACAATAAGCGGTAAAACATTTGAACAAAACCTAAAGGAAAAATTATTGGTGCCTCTGCAAATGAATAACACAGGCTTGCTTACGCAGCATGCTATTATTGAAAGACTGGCGGACACTTATTTTTACAGGGATGATTTAAAAATGCTTGCCAACGATCTGCCGGTTTACTGGAGCAATTGGTGGGCGGCCGGTTCGATGTACTCCACGGTTGAAGATATTCTGAAATTTTCCAGGGCCTTGTTTGGCGGCAAATTATTGAAGCAGGAAACATTAAATCAAATGTTCACATCAGGACTGGGAGAGTATGGGTATGGTGTTTGGGTATACAAGGATTATGAGATAAACGGGAAGATGTTTACCATTGTGAAGCGGCCGGGATTAATAATGGGCGCACAGGCCATGCTGTTCCACATATTGGAAGCCAATTCAACTATTATCATATTAAGTAATACCGGTACGGTAAGCCTGGATGAATTTGCAGCCAAAATTGCCGAAAAAATCATGATGCGATAAAAAGCTGCAACAACCGGAAAGACTTCCGGTTGTTGGTTTTCGCAGTTTTGTTGAAAATGTTGCCCTCCCTACTGCCACCTGTACCTCAGTCCGCCGGAAAGGCCGATATGAAGAGCCCGGCCTGTTGATTTGCTTTCATGCAAAACCCAGCCCGGTATTTTATCAATCCCGGCGTCCTCCCGCTTCGAATAAGTATAGCTGATTGACGGCCCCACGTATATACCAAAATGAGTACTCACCCGCCACTCAGGTAACAGTCTGAAAGATGCCCGTGGCTGCTCGTGCCCGTCAAAGTCGGTACTGTTCCTGTTGACTGCTTCAGCATCCAGGGAAAAGGTATTGTTGTCTATCAGATGAGCTCCGATTCCTGCTTCCATCGCATACGATAGTTCACGATCGGCAAGGTAATAACCGACTGCGGCCACGCCATACAGCACTCGTCCACCCGAGCGGAAAGTCAGTGCTGCCAGACCCGATTCGTCGGTACCAAAAGAGAAGCTCTTCTCCCCGTTTTTAATGACATTGATCAAGCCTATCGGATAGTCACTACTGTCGGCCACATTGATCAAACCTGCAAGCTGGATCCCCCTTACTTTTCCGCCGACATTGATCACGCCTGCGATCTGGGGTCCTGTTTCGCCCGATGAAACGTTCATCACGCCGGCAAGCTGAAGACCCCTTACTTTCCCGCTAACATTGATCACACCTGCTACCTGGGAGCCTGTTTTGCCCGAGGAGTAGTTTAACACCCCTGCCGTCTGCAGCCCTTTTGATTCTGTTGTCGAATTTAGCACCCCGCCCATCTGCAGTCCTTCCATCTCCTTTGACATGTTGATCACTCCGGCAAGCTGCACCCCTTTTACGTTGCCCGTCCAGTTGCTGACTCCTCCCATCTGCAAACCGCTCACATCACCTTTCACCCTGTTCGATACCCCGGCCATCTGCACACCTTCGGCATCACCTCCTACCAGATTAAAAACGCCGGCCATTTGTACACCGCGAACATCTTTCCGGTTGATATTGAACACACCACCCATTTCCAATCCATTAACTCCTCCGGTGTAGCCTCCGATCAGATTCACTGATCCGTGAAAAACGATCCGGCTGCCATACAAGCTGTGCGTCCCTAACACAGGGACCAGCGAGAG
>Ga0074195_1004059_pt1 | contig 12570 bp, 10 predicted proteins | sample EPASupsiteHSE623_FD_64525 | JGI IMG/M metagenome (GOLD analysis project Ga0074195, IMG submission 64525) | Bioremediated contaminated groundwater from EPA Superfund site, New Mexico - Sample HSE6-23 | ecosystem: Environmental > Aquatic > Deep subsurface > Groundwater > Contaminated ...
AATGTACTGAAAGAGAAAGCTGCTCTGCTGGGTCTTTCCACCCAACAGGTATTGCAAAGTCTGCAGGCCGCATTGGGCGGTTTTGAAGCCGGTAAGCTTTACCAGCCGGACGAACAGGAACAAGTAGGCATTCTGCTCCGTTTGAGTGAAGATGAGCGTTCCGGGATCAGCGATCTGAAAAAAGCGACGCTCATGAGCCCTTCCGGTAAACCTGTTGCACTTGGAGATGTCGTTGAAATCAGTCACGGCATTCAGGAAAAAAGCATCAGCCGCAAAAATCAAAAAAGAGTGGTCTATGTGACGGCCGATGTGGCCGGTGAACTGGAAAGCCCGGTATATGCCATTATGGAAATGTCTGATAAGCTGAAGGACCTGAAACTGCCCCGGGGATATCAGTTGAATGAAGAATTCACGGAACAGCCATTCACGGAAAGCGATTACAGTCTGAAATGGGATGGTGAATGGCAAATCACCTATGAGGTTTTTCGCGATCTGGGAGCTGCATTTGCGGTGGTCCTTTTAGTGATTTACCTGCTCATTATTGGTTGGTTCCAGGATTTTAAAGTGCCGTTTGTGATGATGATCGCCATTCCGCTTTCGCTGATCGGGATCCTCATCGGTCACTGGCTTATGGGCGCTTTCTTTACCGCTACTTCAATGATCGGACTCATTGCGCTTGCCGGTATCATGGTTCGGAATTCGGTACTGCTGATCGACTTCATCAATATCAGGCTAAAAGATGGCATACCCTTGAAAGAGGCTGTCATTGAGGCGGGAGCCGTGAGGACAACACCCATCTTGCTGACCGCAGGAGCAGTGGTAATTGGTGCGGTAGTCATCCTGTTCGACCCGATCTTCCAGGGACTGGCGATATCGCTCGTAGGAGGAACAGTTGCCTCCACTTTCCTCACCCTCTTCATCGTCCCTCTGATCTATTATATGACTGAAAAACATAAATACGCAAAAAGTGAAAATTCTCCGTCAGAACATAAAAACCACCTATCATGAAGTTTGTAATTATACAATGTGTCAAAGCTTATCATCCTGAACTGGAACAACTGCTCGGGTCAATCCATGTAGATGCCTACAGTGAAATGGATGTGGAAGGCTTTATGAAAAATGCAGATGGGAACAGCGATTTTTCGAACTGGTTCGCGGCAAAGGAAAATCCTTACAACTATATGGTTTCTTTTACCTTTCTGTCCGAAGATAAAGCCAACATGCTTTTGGAACGGATCAGAGAATTCAATGCAGGCATTGAGGGCATGAGCCCGATCAATGCCTACATTATCGGTGTCGAAAAATTTGTGTAATGAAGTAAAATTTTGAAGAAATGACAAAAGAAAATATCGTACGGGCTATGGCCGGATCAGTGATTCTGATCAGTGTTGTTTTGATTGTGCTGGTCAGTCCGTATTGGCTGATCCTGACTTCGTTTGTAGGCTTAAACCTCCTGCAGTCGTCTTTTACCAAATTTTGTCCGCTGGAATGTGTGCTGAAAGATAAACCCGGTAAAAGGTAACACCCTTAATGTGCTTCCAGCCAGTTTGCTGCCGCATTCATTTCGACCGTAAGCGGTACGCCAATATCCACTGCATGTTCCATCTTTTCCTTCACGATCTGTTTCACCCGATCCAGTTCAGTCAGGGGAACATCGAAGTTTAACTCGTCATGCACCTGGAGAACCATTTTGGACTGCAGGTTCTCTTTGCGCAAAGCATGGAAGATATTAATCATAGCCAGTTTGATGATATCGGCTGCCGACCCCTGGATCGGGGCATTGATGGCATTTCGTTCGGCCACACCCCTGACCACTGCATTAGCCGAATTAATGTCGCTCAGGTAACGGCGGCGTCCTTTAATAGTCTCCACATATCCTTTCTCACGGGCAAGATGAATACTTTCATCCATATAAGCTTTGACTCTGCTGAAATTTTCAAAATAACCGTCAATAAAAGCTTTTGCCTCACCTCGGGAAATATTTAGCCGCTCCGAAAGGCCGAAGGCCGAAATTCCGTAGATGATCCCGAAGTTAGCGGTCTTGGCCTGTCTCCGCATATCGGGAGTAACCTGATCAAGCGAGACCTTAAAGATTTTCGAAGCCGTGATGGAGTGGATATCCTGCTCATTCCGGAAAGCCTCCATCATCTGCTCGTCTTTACTCAGCGCAGCCATGATCCTCAATTCAATCTGGGAATAGTCGGCCGACAGGAATAAGTGATTTTCATCGGATGCCGTGAACGCTTTCCGGATCTCCCGGCCGTTCTCGTCACGAATAGGAATATTCTGGAGATTTGGGTTGGTTGAACTGAGCCTTCCGGTGGCCGCGATAGTCTGATTAAAAGAAGTGTGAACCTTTCCGGTTAACGGGTTGATCAGTTGAGGCAACGCTTCCACATAGGTTGAAAGAAGCTTTTTCAGTCCCCGGTGTTCCAGTATCTTTCCCACGATCGGATGCTTGTGGACGAGCTTAACGAGCACATCTTCGGAGGTCGAATATTGTTTTGTCTTTGTCACTTTTGCATTACTGTCGATCCTCAGCTTTTCGAACAGGATTGGCCCCAGTTGTTTGGGCGATGAAAGATTAAACTCCTCTCCCGCGAGCGCTATGATTTCCCTTTCCAACTCAGCCAGTTGCTGCCTGAGTACTATCGCATAGGCATCCAGTTCCTTTGTGTTTAAGCTTACACCTGCCTTTTCCATATCAGCAAGAACAGGGATCAGGGGCATTTCTATCTCAGAAAAGACGGACCGAACGCCGGTGCGATCCAAGTGCGGGTCGATAACCTGCTTAAGCTGCAGGGTAAGATCGGCATCTTCGCAGGCATATTCCTTCAGTTTTTCAAGCGGGGCCTGCCACATGGTCAACTGGCTTTTGCCTTTCTTCCCAATGAGGCTCTCGGTTTCCACCTTCCGGTATTTCAGGTAGGTTTCGCACAAGTAGTCGAGATTATGCCGCAGCTCCGGCTGGATCAGATAATGAGCCACCATCGTATCATACACGGGCCCCCGAACCTCAACACCGTATTGCAGTATCATCAGAATATCGTATTTAATATTCTGCCCGACCTTCCTGATATTTTCATCTTCAAAGATCAGACGGAACTCCTGCACAACTTTCCCGGCTTCTTCCCTGTCGTTTGGCACAACCACGCAATAGGCCTCTCCTTTTTTATATGAAAAAGACATACAGACCAAATCAGCTAAATGAGCATCCAGACCCGTGGTTTCCGTGTCAAAACAGAATTCTTCCTGAATACACAGCTCAGCACGCAGGCTGGCCCGTTGCATGGGTGTTTCAACCAGGAAATAGGTGTGAGGAGTATTTTCAATATCGGCCAGTCCCGAAACTTCCGCGACTGGCTTTTCCGGTTCAACTCCAAACAGCGTTCCTTGCTCAAACTTCACTTCAGTCAATTTCTCCTGGTTCCCCAGCTTTTGAGCGAGCGTGCGGAATTCGAGTTCCGCGAAAATTCCCTTCAGCTTTCCCCAGTCGGGCTCATCATGAACGAGCGTCTTTTCATCAAAATCGACCGGAACATTCAGAATGATCGTCGCCAGCTCTTTTGAAACCCTCACCTGCTTTTCATATTGGATCAGATTCTCTTTCTGCTTTCCTTTCAATTCATCAATATGTTCATATAAGCCCTCAACAGAATGATATTCGGCGATTAGCTTCATGGCATTTTTTGGTCCCACACCAGGGCAACCAGGGATGTTATCGGAAGCATCACCCATCAGTGCCAGGATGTCGATTACCTGAAGCGGATTTTCGATCTCGAATTTGTTTTTAACTTCCGGAATTCCCCAAATTTCATGATCGTCGGTCCCCCGCCCGGGTTTGTAGATAAAAATGTTCTCTGAAACAAGCTGTGAATAATCCTTATCCGGGGTCATCATAAAGACCTTATAACCCGTTTTTTCCGCCTTCTTAGCGAGTGTGCCAATCACATCATCAGCCTCAAACCCGGAAAGTTCAAGCATCGGAATACGATAAGCTTCAATGATTCTTCTGATCCAGGGTATGGCTTTCTGCAGATCTTCAGGCATCACATCACGGGTAGCCTTATACTCCGGGTATAGTTCATGCCTGAAAGTAGGCGCATTGACATCAAAAACGACAGCCACGTGAGTCGGCTTCTCTTCCGAAAGCAATGATTCAAGTGTATTGGTAAACCCCAGCATGGCAGAAGTATTCAAACCTTTGGAGTTATATCGCGGATTTTTTATGAACGCAAAATAGGAACGGTACATCAATGCGTAGGCATCCAACAAAAAAAGCCTGTTATTTTGATCGTTTTTCCCGGACATGTTTTGATTTTTAATGATTCGTTTCGTGTCTTGATACTTATGTCTTTACAGGGATAAAGTTAATAAATAAAAAAACCGGTCTTGTCCGCCGGTTTAAGATATCTTCATTAACTTTTGCCTATTCTTCGCAGGTACAGCGACTTAGACAGTCGATAACCTGACTTAATACATCATGTTTGAGGTAATAATAGGTGTTTTTTCCTTCACGACGCGAACACAGAACACCTTTGTCTTTCAGGATACCCAGGTGATGAGAGGTAGTGGACTGCTCTATTCCCAACAATTCATGAATTTCCGTAACAGTCAGTTTTTTGCCCCCTTCCAGATGCTTCAGGATCGCAATTCGCATGGGGTGTGCGATTGCTTTTAACATATTGGCAGCTGTGTCCAGGCGCGCTGCATCTAATTCCAATATCTCTATCATAATGAATCCACTAAATAATAATGCAAATATATAAATATTTGAGTTCTTCTGAAAGGAAAGAAAAAAATATGAGACCTGAAAGTACTCATTTCTCGCGATCCACGAATCACTACTCATTTTATTTGTTATTTTTGGACGTTCCGGTTAAGCGAGAGTAAAGTCAAATTAATGAATGATTCAAATAAGAAAGCATGGTTTCACTCGATATTATCAGAGCGCCTATAAAACATGAACTGGATGAGTTCGAGGATTATTTCAGGGGCACCATTCAAAGTGATATACCATTGCTCTCTACTATCGTCAATTATATTCTTCGGCAGAAAGGGAAGCACATGCGTCCCATGTTTGTGTTCCTTGCGGCCAAAATGAATGGTGATTTCAATGAGACTACTTACATGGCTGCCTCTTCCATAGAGCTTTTGCATACCGCTACCCTGATCCATGATGATGTTGTGGATGAATCGTACGAAAGGCGGGGAAGTTTTTCGATCAACGCCTTATGGAAGAACAAGCTTGCTGTGCTGGTAGGTGACTATATTTTGGGGAAAGGGCTTTTGCTGAACATCAATAATGAGAATTATGAATTTCTGAAGTTAATCAGCCGTTCCGTAAAAGATATGAGTGAAGGTGAGATTCTGCAAATGCGGAAAAGTCTGAAACCCGACCTGAATTACGATACCTATTTTGAGATCATCCGGAAGAAAACGGCTTCGCTGATCGCAACAAGCCTGGCAATCGGGGCCGCATCGACCACGAAAAACAAGGAGATCGTCGAGCGCATGTTTGAGATTGGGATCGATGTGGGAATTGCTTTTCAAATCAAGGATGATATTTTTGATTATCAGGCAAAAGGAATACTGGGGAAGCCTACAGGAAACGATCTGAGGGAACGAAAGATCACTCTTCCACTCCTGTACGCGCTCAGCAATACTCCGGAAAGGGAGCGCCGTCATATTCTGCAGGAGGTACGGCGTAAAAATAAAACTTCGGCCAAAATTCAGGAGCTGATCACTTTTGTGGTCGAAAAAGGAGGACTGATCGCAGCAACCGACCAAATGGACTATTACCGCGACCAGGCCATCACCAGGATCATGGAGTTTCCCGAAACCCCGGCCCGCGATTCACTGGTCGAACTGGTCAATTACGTTACTACGCGGGAAAAATAAACTGAACTAAAATAAGTACTGTGAAATAATTGTTGTCATATTCCGATCTTCGATATAGACTTAATAGAAGTGATAATGAAAATAATAAAAAGGTCCGTGACCTTATTATCATACAAATGTCAGTCAAAAGAATTAAATTTGTTATGATTTAACTAATTCCCTACACTATGGCTTCCTTAATTATTCTATTTGTCATTTTTCTGATCGGAATTTGGATGATCGGAGTATACAACAGACTGGTCCGGCTGCGGAACAGACGACAGAATGCTTTCGCTGATATCGATGTTCAACTCCGTCAGCGACATGATCTGGTACCTCAGTTGGTTGAAACTGTTAAAGGTTATGCCACGCACGAAAGGGAACTTCTGACCAAAATTACAGAAGCAAGGAGTTCCGCTATGAATGCCACAACGATTGATGAAAAAATTAAAACAGAAACACAGTTATCAGCAGCGCTGCAAGGTTTAAAAGTTGCCGTTGAAGCATACCCCGATCTGAAAGCAAACCAAAATTTCATGCAATTACAGGAGGAGTTAAGTGACATCGAAAACAAACTGGCCGCCGCCCGCAGGTTTTTCAATTCTGCAACAACAGAATATAATACCGGCATTGAGACTTTCCCGGCAAATCTGATCGCCAATAGTTTTGGGTTTAGACGTGAAACGATGTTTGATCTTGGCCAAAGCCGCGTGGAAATGGAAGAACCACCAAAAGTCAGCTTTAGTTAATGACCTACATTGGGATACAATCGCAGATATGGCGGAACAACAGCAGAAGCATCCTTCTGATGATCGCTTTTCCACTGGTACTGCTGGGGATGGTGTATGTATTTTTATATTTTACCCGTCAATATTTTGGCGGCCAGTACCATGATGTTCAAACAGTTAACAACTCTTTTGCGAATACTATACCGGTGGTATTAATCGGGGTTGGTATCTGGTTCCTGATCGCATGGACTTTTCATACTTCTTTAATTCGACATGCCACCGGCTCAAAACCCCTGGAACGAATAGAGAACAAAAGGGTATATAATCTCGTGGAGAATCTTTGCATCCAGGCAGGAATGAAAACTCCAAAAATCAACCTCATTGAGGATAGTTCGCTGAATGCCTTCGCCAGTGGGATAAACGAGAGGTCCTTTGCCATTTCACTTTCCAGAGGGATTATAGATAAACTGGATGATGATGAATTGGAAGGCGTAATTGCCCACGAACTTTCGCACATCCGCAACCGTGATGTCAGGTTGTTGATCATTTCAATCATCTTCGTAGGGATCTTTGCCTTCATCGCCGAAATGGCCTTCCGAAGTATTCGTTTCGGGACCTTTTCCCGGCGGGGCGGTAAAAACAACGCTCCTGTTATACTGATTGCCATCCTGATATCGGCCATTTGCTATTTTATCGCGCTTCTGTTGCGATTTGGAATCTCGCGTTCACGCGAATATCTGGCCGATGCGGGCGCCGCCGATATGACCAGGAAACCATATGCCCTGGCCAACGCTCTTCGAAAGATCGATCAGGATCCTTACATCGAAGCAGTTAAAAGTCGTGATGTCGCACAACTTTTTATAGATAATCCCTCCCATAAGGAAAAAAACGTTTCCATCAGCAACCTTTTTGCTACGCACCCGCCCATCAAAAAGCGTATCGAGTTGCTTGAACAGTTCGCCTGATCCTCCTTTTCCGGCACGAATTTGCTTGTTGAACGGGCTGTGAGCTATGAGTTTTTAGCCCCGGGTGAGCTTGTGGCCGGAGGCAAAGGGCATAGCGCATGGGGCATTACTAAAAAGCTAAAGGCTAACAGCTAATGGCTCTTTTACACTTGTGTCTTGTGTCTGGCTTTTTTCCGGTTTCCAGTCTCCCTGTTCCGGCTTCCCATTTATTCTTTGCTGACTCCTATGCCTGGTTTATTGATCAGTGTAATTTTCCCATCCAGAACCTCAACGCCGTTAAATGGATCATTGGAAATCAGCAAGTTGCCATCCAGATCGGCCCAGTCGGTCATAGGTGAAAGCTGCGCCGCGGCCGAAACAGCCACTGACGTTTCAGTCATGCAGCCGATCATGACTTTCATATTCAGGGAACGCGCCAGGATAAGCATTTTATGAGCCTCCCGCATCCCGGTGCATTTCATGAGCTTAATGTTAATGCCCGAGTAGACTCCATGTGCCTTCGTGACATCAGACAAACGCTGAAGAGACTCATCAGCCATGATGGGAATCGGGCTGCGCTCTGTAAGCCAGGCATTGTCGTCAATGGCTGTTTTAGGCATGGGCTGTTCCACGAATACCACCCCTTTATCCTTCAGCCAATAAATCATATCAAGTGCCTTCTGCCGATCAGTCCACCCCTGATTTACATCGGCACATAAAGGAACACTGGTTTCTGACCGGATGGTTTCAATCATTTCCTTGTCGTTGTCGCGACCGAGTTTTACTTTGAGTATCTTGTAGGGTGAAGCCTCCTTCACTTTTTGGCGAATGATCTCTTCGGTGTCGATCCCAATTGTGAAGGACGTATTAGGAGTTTTGGCGGGATCATATCCCCAGATGCGGTACCAGGGCTGGCCTATGATCTTTCCGAGCAGATCGTGCAGGGCGATATCGACCGAAGCCTTGGCTGCGCAATTTCCGGGGGCAACTCCGTCTACATAATTCAGAATATTTTCCAACTGGAACGGATCGTTAAACTGAGACAGATTCAGCGAAGAAAGAAACCGGGAAGCGGTATCCTGACTCTCTCCCAGGTAGGGAGGCATAGATGCCTCGCCGTAGCCAATCAGACCGTCATACTCAATTTCAGTGAGCATATCGGGTGTGGTCGTCCGTGAGCTTCCCGCAAGTGTGAAAGTATGTCTCAACTGAAGGTCATAGGGTTTAAACCGGAACACTAATCCTTTACCTGCCTGTTTTTTACGTTCATTCTTCATATTTCCATAACTGGTTTGAACTCCTGCCAATCCTGCGACAGCAGTCAGACTGCCTGTTAATAAAAAATTTCTTCGTGTCTGTTTCATCATTCGTTTGGTCTTCTTCATTTACTTCAAGCATTACGCAATGTAGCCCTTATGGCCTTGGTTTCGGAACCGGGGTCCCCATTAGGATGAAAAGGATGTTCCGCAGGAAAAAGAAAAGACTGTTTGACGACCACCGGGAGGAGTTTCTTTTCTTTTAATCCTTGAATCCGTAATGGGTCGGTGAGAAACCTAAGCCTTGACCTTTTCTGCCTACTCTTTTGTGTTAAGACAAAAGAGTAGGTGGGGTCTGGGGCGAAGCCTCTAATTATACCATGGATGCTCCTTCACCGGCACAATTTCCTCCGTATTCAGCGAATTGATAACCCTGCTTGCCGAGACCAGCCTTTTCACATTATATTCCAAATAATTTGAATCCTGCGGGTTTAGGCTGTTTATCCTGACCAGTCCGGATGAATGAATATACTTCCCGTTTCCAATATACATCGCCACATGGGAAATCCGGTCTTTACTCTTGCCAAAGAATAGCAGATCGCCCGGCTGAAAATCAAATGGATTCGTCACCGGAAGAATCTCCCCATACCTCGCCTGCTGGGAAGCATCGCGCGCAAGAATCACTCCCTCTGAAAAATATGCTGTCTTCATCAACCCCGAGCAATCTACTGCTTTGGATGATGTACCACCCCAAAGATAAGGGCTTCCTGTAAGCATCTCTGCTGTTTCAATAGCCTGATCCACCTTTGGTTCCTCAACAATCCATTCCGAATACTGCCGGCATTCACTCTTCAGGACAAACCCTTTTCTTCCATCCGGGAACAGTATCCTCAAAAAACCTTTCTGTTCACCCGAAACGGCAAACAGGTCGCCCAATACAAGGTCGGAGACCACGCGGCTATGATCTTTAGCTTCCGAAAAAACAAATCCGTTGATCTGCCTGTAAATATACCGGTCGCTCTGTTTCCATGCGGCAAGTTCTGCTTCGGTCATAGGGGTCAGCACGCGTTCATCGCACCAGCCAATATACTGATCCGGTGACTGGATACGGTACCAGCCCTCAGCGCGCTGAAGAATTTTTACCGGCGTCCCCAACAACAACTGAGTCGCCATTTCGGCAGCATGATCAGGAGCAACCCTTATATTTCCGACCGACAGAGTCACCAGGCCCCAGGATTTCTCACCCACGGTGGTATCGGGTAAAACACGGATGGAATCGATCACAGCAATCTTGCTGGCAGTGAGCGAATCGAACAACGCCTGCTTCGCTTCGGGAAGGGTTGTCTCTCCGTTCAAAATCAGGCTCCCTTCCCGCCTGTTAACGTTTACCTTAAAAAGAGCCACCCGCTGATCAGGTGCAAATCTTCCTTTTATACCCTCGATCAGCGGTTCGAGTGAATCAGGCTTTGGTGCCGAACAGCCTATAAATAAAGACTGCCATACGACAAACAGGAATAAACTTCTAAAAGCAAGCATAAATGTTTTTGTTAGAACAATAATTTTTAAAAGTATCAAAAAAGATCCTTCTCTTTTCTGAAAGGAAAGACTTTTTGACTATTTTATTTAATTTTCCTGATACCACGAAACCGGCAATGGTCAGACTAACCGTTAATAAGCCAGGCAGGCAATTTTTCCATCAAGAGTGGTGACCAAAACACGGGAATCACCAATTGGAAGGATCAGGTTGACCAGTGCATTTGACAGCTTATGTTTCCAGGCTACCTGATGGATTTGTTTGTCAACCGCACATATGACGCCCGTAGCTGTTGCCACAAAAACAAGATTTCCGTCTTCTGTAATCGGAGAAGGTGCAATTTCATATCCCAGGTCGGCCTTACACTCCCAGGCAAGTTCCTGCTGATCCACATGAGTATAGAATGCATCCACATTGCCTTCCGTCATATTTTTGACATAAACCAGTTCACCATCACCCGATATGCCAACCGATTCGCGGCAGGAATATTGACCCGAATCCCATACTTCACGTCCCGTTTGGGCATCAAGGGCAGTCATATGCCGGTCAGGGGCAACGATAAATATTTTGGCGTTGGCAGCGACAGGCCATACCGCTGCAGGAGAAAGCATCCGGTTTGTATGCTTTTCTCTCTTCCATTTGATGCTTCCTGTTTTTTTATTCAGTGCATAAAACGCATTGCCCCAGGAACCGAAATAAACCTTATCCTGGTAAAGCAGCGGCCGGGTTTCAACAAAATTTCTGACTCCTTTGTACTCCCAGTTTAGTTTACCGGTTTTCAGATCCAGTGAACGGAAAATCCCTTCAGAAGAACCAATGAAAACTGAATTTGCGTCGATGGCAGGAGAAGCTACAATGGATTTTCCTGTCTTAAATTTCCAATTCAACTCCCCTGATTTCAGGTCCAGGCAATAGATCATGCTATCGGTAGAAGCGCAAACCACCCGCCCGTCTGAAATTGCCGGGGTGGAATAAATCTTTCCGGAAGTCTGGTATGTCCACCTGATTTTTCCCGACCGGTTGTCAAGCGCCACAATAGCGCCCTTCGCATTGGCATAGACAGCCTCATTCCCCTCGCTGCTGATCCCGGTTCCGATATCGCTGTTATCCTGTATTTCCCATACCTTCCTTACCTGCGGAAATTTCTTATTGACAGCATAATCGGGACGCGGCCAAGAGGTGGTATCTTTCCGCAGGTCGGGACCATTCAGCGGGACTTTACACCAGACGGGATGTGTTTTTCCTCCGGGCGTACGTTCCGCATAAAATAACGTATCGCGCTCAATGGTAGCCAGGTTGTACCCGCCTGTGTCTTTTTTTGCCCGCAGGTTGGAACGGCCCATAACACCAGGAATACCCTCAAAATTGAACAGTTTATTCGAATGGCCGTGCCCCAGAAGCGTGGCTTTTATGTTTCTGGTTTTTAGCTGACTGGTAATGATATACCAATTGGACAGCGATTCGTCGAGCGGATAATGATTGACAAAGATTACGGGTTGATCCGGATCAGTCATGCTTGAAAGGATCGAATCGAGAAAAACAACCTGTTCGCGCGGAACCAGGCCCGGAGCCATACGCATATTGGGACCGCTGGCTGTGCCTACAAAAAGGAAACCTGCTTTTTCGAAGACAAATTCTTCTCCCCCAAAAATCCGGACAAAACTGTTGTTCCCGCTTTCCGACCATTTGGAATCATGATTTCCGGGTACAACATACCACGGCTTATTGAGCTGATCCATGATTTGTCTGGCTTTGAGCAGTTCGTCGTCCGAACCGAACTCGGTCACATCGCCCGATAAGATCACGAAGCTGATGTCCGGTTGTACATTAATATCGGCCACCGTGCGCAACAGATCCTCATCGGCCAGGTTACTGCCAATGTGGGTATCGGTCACATGGGCAAAACGGAGTGTCTGAGCCTGTGCGATGCCGGCCCCAATAAGGAAAAAGAGGATTAATCCCGCGACCATGCCCGCGAAAGCGGGAGTCTGCGGATGAAGAAATTCCTCTTTTCGGCTAAATGAAACACTGTATTCACAATTCCGGTCCATCCTGTATCTTTTATAATCTCTTATCTGAAAATCCAAAAATCTGAATATCTGATAATCAGAAAATCCAATCAATCATACAACAAATACTTCTTCCTCATTTCCTTATAGCGTTCCAGTTCAGGCTGCCAGCTTTCCCTGATCTGTTCTTCCGTTTGTCCGGCGATGATTTGCTTGCGC
>Ga0074195_1004060_pt1 | contig 12569 bp, 18 predicted proteins | sample EPASupsiteHSE623_FD_64525 | JGI IMG/M metagenome (GOLD analysis project Ga0074195, IMG submission 64525) | Bioremediated contaminated groundwater from EPA Superfund site, New Mexico - Sample HSE6-23 | ecosystem: Environmental > Aquatic > Deep subsurface > Groundwater > Contaminated ...
TGGCGATCTCGATGTTGAGGCGCGCCACTTTCTGTATGTGGTTGCCGGTGTAGTGCGATTTGGCATCCATCGCAACACCCAGTACCTCGATGACCGAATTAAAAAGCGCCCGCGTATCCTCAAGGAGTTTGGTCTTCTCTATCGCCACCGCCGCCATCGAGGCCATCGCCTCCACCAGCGCCACCGCTTCGCCGTCGAACGGGGTCACTTCGCGTGTACCCTGTTCCATCGCGTTGACCAGCTGAAGGACGCCGGTCACCGCACCGAGGTGATTCTTCATCGGGACCACCAGCATCGAGCGCGACCGGTAACCGGTGATGGCGTCGTATTTGCGCGGCCCGGAGAAATCGAATTCCTTCGATTCGTAGACATCCTCTATCGTGATGGTCTTGCCGAGTATCGCGGCATAGGCGCAGACATTATCTTTTTTGAGTTCGACCGATTCCAGATCGATGCGGTGCCCACTCTCGCCCCCCCGATGGATGCCGAGCGTCGTGTTCTGGATGATGGTGAACCGAAGCCGTCCATCGGCGAGAAGATAGAGCGTCCCACCGTCGGCGCGGGTCAGTTTACGGGCGTGGAGGACTATCATGTCAAGCAGGCGGTTCAGATTGTTCTCGGCCGACAGCGATACCCCTATGGTCACGAGCGTGTCGAGCTGATGTTTGAATTGCGCCGACATCCGGCGATAATCGTGTGTCATAGTGGGCCATCCTCCCGCAAAAACGAGCGACTATAGCAGGCATCATTCGGTGAAATCAACATTTTCTTCACAAAAGGGAACGTTGGGATTATAGTGTCCCCGTTACGAACGGATCGGGAGGATCCCATGCCCAGATCGCTCATCATCGCCTTGTTCACCGCACTGATCGTTTCCTGCGCCTCGTCGGGCGGGAAACAACTCGACACCCTGTTGCGGCCCAAGTCGGAACAGATCAGCTTCTGCTACATTCAGCTGCTCCGCGATGACCCTGCGGCAAAGGGCGAGATAGAGCTGTCGGTCACGGTGGATGGCGCCGGAAAGGTCATCGCCACCGAGCTCACGAAGAACACCTTCGCCAACGACCGGGTCGGGAACTGCGTCGCCGACATCATAAAAAGCGTCAACTTCCCCCCTAACAACCAGAATAAGACCACCACCTTCTCCTATCCCATACAGTTCACCTCCGAAGCACCGGGACAGAAACAATAAAGGGGAATGCAATGTACCGTATCATCATGTTCTCCGCTCTTTTCGCGTTCGGCCTGCTTTCCTGCGCCGAAGAAACGCTCTCTCAGGCCGATGCCGAGAAGTATGTCCGCGAGACGGTCGCCAAGATGCCCGCCCCCGGCGTTTCGGTCTACCTCGGCGCGATGACCGACGAAGGCTATGTGCCGACCTACCGCGCCATAGCGGCCGACAAGAAGTACCTCGTCTTCGAGGAGTCGGTCTTCATCAAGGAGGCGAACCGCTCTATGCCGCGCATCACTCTGACCGACGAAGGAAAGAAGCTCTTCGTCTGTGAGAAGAACCGTTGCGCTGCACCGGTCTGTGCACTTGGGGTGGCCAAGGTCGACCCGCCGGTAAAGGTAGGGAAAGAGTGGCATGTGACCTACACCACCGAGACAAAATGCGAAGGGGCCGCCTACACATCGCTCAAGGCGCTCGCCGACCGGCAATTCATAAAACCGGAGACCCAGCAGGGGAAGATCATCCTTTCAAAGAATCAGACCGGCTACGATGTCCGGCTCCCCTGACCGCTTGTTGTATAAAAAATTGCTTTTTTGCGCGCCGGAGTACTATAGCCCTCAGCCTTATAGCGCGCCCTTGGAGGCAACGGGATGCTTCAGTTCGACCTGACGGTCTTTCTCGCCCAGTGTGCCCTCTTCCTTTTTTTCCTCTTTTTCTTCAACCGTTTCGTCCTCTCCCCGATATTCGCGGTGCTTGAACGGCGACGCCGGATGCTCAACACCGAGAACGAACACGCCTTCGAATCACGACGCACCAGCGCCGAACTCAAGGAACGCTACCGCCGTGAGATAGAGGAGGTCCACCGGCAGGGAGGGGTGTTGCTGGTCAACACCAAGGCCCGGGCGACCGCCGAGGCGCAGAGCTACCTTGAGGATCTCCGCCGCGATATGCAGGCACTGGTCGAATCGAAGAAAAGCGATATAGAAGAGCTTCGCCTCTGCACATCGGACGAACTGGAGGAAAAACGGCGCGATATGCTCGACACTTTGTCACGCGCCCTGTGGGGACGAGGCACCTCATGAAACACTGTATCTTCCTCATGCTGACGATGCTTCCCCTCATCGCGACGGCGGCCGAACACGGCGGCCGCTTCAAACCGGAGATCATGCTCCTGTTCGCGCTCATTAATTTCGCCCTCTTTGCCGCGATCCTCATCAAATTGACCGGCCGAAAACTCAGCTCTTTCTTTTTCGCCCGGGAGCGGGCCATCACCGAGGAATTCGAACGGTATCAGCACGCCTACGAGGATGCCGAACGCGAGATACGTTATCTGCGGCAGAAGGTGGACGGCCTTCCCGCCGAGAAGAAACAGCTCATGGAGAACTATGAACGGCAGGCGATACATCTGTACGATGACATCATGAATAGTGCGCGGATACAGGCCGAGTTCATCCAGAAGGAGGCCGAGCGGACCCTGCGCGATGAAACGGACCGGTGCCGCACCAATATCGTGAGCAACTTCATCGCATCGCTCATCGCCGAACTGGAAGGACGGGCGACCGCACTGGATGAACCGACGCGCCGCGATCTGGTCCATGAATTCGACCGCCTGACCGGGAGGCCGGGATGAGTCAGTCGACCTTCCGCTATGCCGCCGCGCTTTCGGACACGATCGCCGCACTGCCGCCGGTCGAGGCCGCGGCGATCCTGGCACAGGGGTATACGTTGAGCCGACTGATGGAAGAGGACGTCGAGCTTTCCCGTTTTTTTGCATCGCCCGCCTTCACCGTTGAGGAGAAGACCCTCATGGCGCAGGAGATCGCCCGGCGCTCCGCACTCACCCCGATACTCGGCAATCTGCTTTTCACGCTGGTGGGACATCGCCGCACCGCCGAACTCGCCGCCATCATCGCGGCGGCCGAACACCGTTATCACCAACGGCAAGGGATCGTCGAGGTTGAACTGCGCACCGCCGACCCATTGACCGACGACGATATCGCCGGCCTGCGCCCCACCCTTACCCGCCTGTTCGGTGAACGATTGTATATACGCCGGGCGGTCGATCCGGCGCTTCTGGGCGGGATCGTCGTCCGCACCGGGACATTGCTCCACGATGCGTCACTCGCCGGACAGATACGACGGCTGAATACCTATCTTAATAAAGGAGAACGGCACGATGCATGACCTGCCGCTCAAGAACGGGGAGATCGGAAAACTGCTGCGCGAAAAGATCGCGCACTTCGAGAAACGGCTCGAAACGCGCGAGGTCGGATCGGTCATATCGGCCGGCGACGGCATCGCCCGGGTCTACGGTCTGGATAACGCACTGGCCGGCGAGATCGTCGAATTCGCGGGCGGCGTCAACGGCATGATACTCAACCTTGAGCAGGGATCGGTCGGCGTCGCCGTCATGGGCGACTACGAACACATCCGCGAAGGGGACGAGGTGAAGCGGACCGGACGCATCATGTCGGTGCCGGTCGATGATGCGATGATCGGCCGCGTGCTCGACGCATTGGGCGAACCGATCGACGGTCGCGGTCCCCTGCCGGTCGGCAAATTCCGCCCGGTCGAGGTCAAGGCGCCCGGCATCGTCAAGCGGCAACCGGTCAAGGAACCGCTCCAGACCGGCCTCAAGGCGATAGACGCGATGATCCCCATCGGCCGCGGCCAGCGCGAACTCATCATCGGCGACCGGCAGACCGGCAAGACCGCCATCGCCATCGACACCATCATCAATCAAAAGGGCGGCAACGTCATCTGCATCTATGTCGCCATCGGTCAGAAACAGTCGACCGTCGCGCAGGTGGTCGACAAACTCCGCCAGCACGGCGCGATGGATTATACCATCGTCATCGCGGCGACCGCCAGCGACCCGGCGCCGCTCCAGTTCATCGTCCCCTACTCCGGCGCCACCATCGGCGAACACTTCCGCGACAACGGCAAACATGCCCTCATCATCTACGACGATCTCTCGAAACACGCCGTCGCCTACCGCCAGCTGTCGCTCCTGCTGCGGCGTCCCCCGGGACGTGAAGCCTATCCGGGCGATGTCTTCTACCTCCACTCGCGGCTCCTCGAACGGGCGGCGAAACTGTCGGCGGCAGAAGGCGGCGGATCGCTGACCGCGTTCCCCATCATCGAAACGCAGGCAGGCGACATATCGGCCTACATACCGACCAACGTCATATCGATAACCGACGGCCAGATCTTCCTTGAGGGCGACCTCTTCTACTCCGGCATCCGCCCCGCGGTCAATGTCGGCCTGTCGGTCTCCCGCGTCGGCGGCAACGCCCAGATAAAGGCGATGCGGCAGGTGGCGGGACGGCTCAAACTCATACTTGCCCAGTACCGCGAACTGAAGGCCTTCGCCCAGTTCGGCAGCGATCTGGACAGATCGACCCGCGATCAGCTCGACAACGGCGTACGGCTGACCGAGGTGCTCAAACAGGCGCAGTATCAGCCGGTCCCGGTCGAGTATCAGATCATCCTCATCTACTCAGCGGTCAACGGGCATCTGAAACGGTGGAAGATAGAGGATCTGCGGCGCTATGAGGAAGAGCTCTACCTGTTCCTCGAGAACCGTCAGCAAGCGCTCCTCACGACCCTGCGTGAACAGAAGGCGATAAACGACGACACCGACCGCAGTATCCGCGAAGCGCTCACCGCCTTCGAGGAATACTTCCGCAAGGAGGTCCTGCGCGAGATCGACGGCGACGGGATGGAGGTCTAGGGGCGTTCGATGGCGGGACTCAAGGAGATACGCAAGCGGATCCAGAGCGTGAAGAACACGCAGAAGATCACCCGCGCCATGAAGATGGTCGCGGCAAGCAAGCTGCGTAAAGCCCAGACCGCCATGCAGAACATCCGCCGCTACTCCGACGAGATGCGTCATCTGGCGGGGGTGCTCGCCGACAAGGTCGACTGCACCCACCCGCTCATGGTGCCGCGCAAAACGGTCCGCGTCGAGGCGCTTATCGTCGTATCGGGAGACCGCGGGCTGTGCGGATCGTTCAACGCAAACGTCGCCCGTCACGCCCGCCGCAAGGCCGACGCACTCCAGAAAGATGGTGTGCGCCCGGTGCTTTTCTTCATCGGCCGCAAAGCCGCAGAATCGCTGCGCAACCACCCCGCCGGTAAAGATACCCGCTTCGTCGGACTGCTCGGCGACCTCTCGTTCGATGCGATGTACGATGTGGTCGACTTCCTCGCACAGGGATTCCTCTTCGGCGACTACGACCGCGTCACGGTGGTCTTCAACCGCTTCAAATCGGCTGTTGCGCAAGAGATCGCCGAGGAACAGCTCTTCCCCCTCACCGAGAACATATTCGAGAAACATGAATTGTCGGGAGACGAGGCGGGGCGCGATATCGTCTTCGAACCGTCGGCATCGGCGCTGGCCGACTATGTCGTGCCGCGCTTCGCGGCGACCGAACTCTACCACGATCTGGTGGAATCGGCCGCCAGCGAACTGTCGGCCCGCATGAATTCGATGGAGGCGGCCACCAAGAACGCCGCGGAAATGATCGGGCGGCTGGTGATATCGTATAATAAGGAACGACAGAACGCGATAACGACCGAACTCATGGAGATCGTCGGCGGCGCCGAGGCGCTCAAGGGATGAATTTTCGAGGGAGAACGATATGATCGAGAAGGGAACGGTACTGCAGGTCATGGGACCGGTGGTCGATGTGATGTTCGAGGGTGCGCGGGCCGGCGAACTGCCGGAGATATACACCGCGCTGAAGGTCACCAATCCCGCCATCGACGCGCGGCCATTCAATCTGGTGCTGGAGGTCGCCCAGCATCTGGGCGAGAACAGTGTCCGCGCCATCGCGATGGACGCCACCGACGGCCTGATGCGCGGCGCCGAGGTACGCAATACCGGCAACGCGATCACCGTGCCGGTGGGCAGTGCGGCGCTCGGCCGCATCATGAATGTCGTGGGCGACCCGGTCGACGAGGGCGGCCCCATCCCGTCCGAACTGCGACTCCCGATACACCGCAAACCGCCCGCGTTCCGCGACCAGAACGTCAAAATGGAGACCTTCGAGACCGGCATCAAGGTCATCGACCTGCTGGCCCCCTACCTCAAAGGCGGCAAGATCGGCCTGTTCGGCGGCGCCGGGGTCGGCAAGACGGTGCTCATACAGGAACTCATCAACAACGTCGCGATGCATCACGGCGGCTATTCGGTCTTCGGCGGGGTCGGCGAGCGGACCCGCGAAGGGAACGACCTGTGGCTTGAGATGAAGGAATCGGGCGTCATCGCCAAGACCGCGCTGGTCTACGGCCAGATGAACGAACCGCCGGGGGCCCGCGCCCGCGTCGCCCTTTCGGCGCTCACCGTCGCCGAACACTTCCGCGACGAGATGAATCAGGATGTCCTGCTGTTCATCGACAACATATTCCGCTTCACCCAGGCAGGGGCCGAGGTATCGGCGCTGCTCGGCCGCATGCCCTCGGCGGTCGGTTACCAGCCGACGCTCGCCACCGAAATGGGCGAATTGCAGGAACGTATCACCTCGACGCGCAAGGGTTCCATCACCTCGGTGCAGGCGATCTATGTCCCGGCCGACGACCTGACCGACCCGGCGCCGGCGACCGCCTTCGCCCACCTCGACGCGACCACCGTCCTCAACCGCGACATCGCGGCGATGGGCATCTACCCGGCGGTCGACCCGCTCGATTCGACATCGCGCGTGCTCACCCCCGGCATCGTCGGCGAAGACCACTACGCCGTCGCGCGGCAGGTGCAGTCGATACTCCAGCGCTACAAGGACCTGCAGGACATCATCGCGATACTCGGCATGGACGAACTTTCCGAAGAGGACAAGATCGTCGTCTACCGCGCCCGCAAGATACAGCGGTTCCTCAGCCAGCCCTTCACCGTGGCCGAGGCATTCACCGGCATGCAGGGGAAATATGTCAAACTGCAGGACACCATACGCGGCTTCAAGATGCTCGTGAACGGCGAACTCGATAAATACTCCGAGTCGGCGTTCCTGATGGTCGGCACCGTCGAAGAGGCGATAGAAAAGGGCGAACAGCTCATGAAAGAGTAGCGCGATGCTGAGTATCCGCATCCTGACACGGACCGGCGAGGTCTACAGCGGCAATGCGACATCGGTGGTACTACCCGGCGCGCAGGGAACGATGGAGGTACTGCACCGCCATGTCCCGTTCATATCGGTCCTCAAGACCGGCGTCATCACCATCAAACGGGACCGCATCACGCGCGAATTCACTCTCTCGTCGGGTATCGCCTTCCTCGTGAATGACGATCTTACCGTATTCTCCGACGCATCGGAGACCGCCGACCAGATAGACATGGCGCGCGCCATGGCGGCAAAGAAAAAAGCACAGGAGGAGATGGAGCTCTACCGCGGCAAGGAACCGCTCCTCTACCGCATGGCACAGGACCATCTGCGCCGCGCCGACAACCGCATCAAATTCGTCCAAAGACAAAAGGCGCGACGGAGCACATGATAACGATACGCGGGACATTTCTGACCATTGCCGCACTGCGGCGCACGGCGATGGCCGAACTCCTGCTCCTTCTGTCGCTCCAGCTGGCGCCGGCCTTCGACCTGTTCAGCGATAATATCGCCTTCGCATCGGGCGCCGACCGCCTCCTGCCCGCCGCCTCCGCAGAAGGGACCGCGGCGGCATACAGCCGCGAGGGAACGCCCGAAGGTTCCGGTCTGCGCGCCGAAAATGACGGCGGCGATGCCGCGCCTCCGCTGCGACGGACCACTATCGTAACGGTCACCGTTCCCATACGTCCCGTAGCGGTGGCCGATGAAGAACCGGCTTTTCCCCATGGTAGGAACGATATCCTTCACATCTCTCCCAAGCATTCTCCACCGTTCTACATCTGACCATTCGAGAACAGAATGAATGATCCGGGCCTCCCGTACGGTGCCCCGGATCCGGATGTACTGAAACGATCTATTGTGGAGGATCATCATGTTACAAAAGATATTGGCGATCATAGTGTTCATCGCCGCACTGGCGTTCACCTATCTCGGCTGGCAGTGGACCGGAGGCAAGGCAAGCGGCGCCGTTATGGGCTTCGTACTCATCGCGGCACCCGGTTTTTATTATGTCTTCACTGAACTGCCTAAACAGCTGGCACGCAGGAAAGAACTAAAAGAGCTAAAAGAAGACATCGCCGAATAACCAAGGAGTGTACCATGATATTTATGGGAATGATCGTATTTCTCACCTCGCTCGCGTCGGCGGCGGTCGGCTGGTTCACCCTCGGCCATCTGCCGGGGGCGCTCATAGGATTCTTCGCCTTCTTTCTCCCCGGCATCTACTTCATGTACCAGAACATGAAGGCGGAGCCCGAAAAACCATCGCAGAATGGCGAGAAGAGCAACGCCGCCTGACGGGCCTCCCTCGCCTCTTGCTTTTCCGCGCCGCATCACTAGAATGCCGCCGTAAGTTCCCGGAGGAACGGTATGCAAAGTTATATTCCGTGGCTCGTCTTCAGCGCGGTGGTCTGCGTTATTTTCTTCGTCGATTTCTTCATACTCAACCGTGACGCTCATGAGATACGCATCAAGGAATCGCTCCTGACCACCGCCGCCATCAACATCGTCGCGGCGCTCTTCGGGCTGTATATCCTGTTCATCCGCGGACACGAACCGATGCTCCAGTTCTTTACCGGCTATCTCATAGAATATTCGTTGTCGGTCGACAATCTATTCGTCTTCATGGTGATCTTCTCGCTCTTCAAGGTACCGGACCGCTACCGTCACCGGGTCCTCTTCTGGGGCATCATGATGGCCATCGTCATGCGTATGGCCTTCATCTTCGGGGGCGTGGCGCTCGTCAACCGCTTTCACTGGGCCATCTACCTGCTCGGCGCCTTCCTCGTCTACACCGGCATCAAGCTCTGCTTCAAAAAAGGGGACGACGACAAGCAGATCATGGACGGCCGGTTCTTCCGCTGGCTCTCCCGCGTCATTCCGATGAAAAAGGATATCTGCGACGAATGCTTCACGGTACGCGACGGCGGCAAACTCTTCGCCACGCCGCTCCTCATGTGTCTCATCGTCATCAACGTGGTCGACATCCTCTTCGCCTTCGACTCGGTCCCGGCGATACTGACCATCTCACGCGATCCCTTCATCATCTTCACTTCGAACATCTTCGCGATACTCGGTCTGCGGTCACTCTACTTCGCGCTGTCGGGGGTGATGGGGCTGTTCCGGTTCCTGAACTACGGACTGGCGGTGATACTGGTCTTCATCGGCGTCAAGATACTGCTGGAGGACTGGTGGGTGATGCCCATCGGCATTGCGCTGGGAGCGGTCGCGGCGGTGCTTATGGCCACCGTGGCATTCTCGATGTTGTTCCCCGAAAAAGAGAAGCGGTAGCCGCTATCCCTTGTCGTTATTGTAGAACGACTTACCGAAAAAGATCTTGGTCGTCTCCTCTTCCGAAAGGCTCCACAGTTCCTTCATCCGGTCGTTCATCGCTTCGGCGTATCCGCGGATGAGATAATAAAAGGCCTGTTCGAAGAAGAAATCGACATTCTGCTGGAATTCGCGGAGCATGTTGACCTGTATCGCCGAATCGAACTGCACCGTCTCCTGTTCGACGAACTTCTGCAGGATGTTCTTCATCAGGATATGGGCGCGGTAGACCTCGCACAGCGGTATCCCCATCTTGAAGAAGGAGACGCCCTGTGCCGCGTACCAACGGCCGATGTCGGCGCGAGTGGCCTGACTGCTCATCCAGCGTTCGAACTCGCGGAGCACCTCGTAGGCATCGCGTTCAATGACATTGAGGTTGGCCTTCGCGAACGAGCCGGTCGAGGCATGGCTGGCGACCTTCTTGGCCCACCGTTTAACGATCTCGCCCGACTTCTCTTCGATGAACCGGGCCAGCGTACTGGAAAGTGAATCGAGCATGATGACACCTTTCAAATCAAAAAAACCTCTTGAGTCTAGCATAACTTCGGGTAACGAAAAAGTTTTTTTTACACCCCGGGGACACCCCCGCATTTCTTTACTTTCGGTACCCCGGGAGTATGATGGCCGCGTCTTGTCAGCCCGGCGGGGGGCGCCGATGAAAGGGAACTGGAAAGCGCTTGTGTACCTCGTCCTCGCCGTCGAGATACCCTTCCTCACCCTTTTGGGTTATTTCGTCGGCAAACAGATCGATGCCGCACTCGGCATCGCCGACGCAAATGTCGCCGCCGGACTCGGCATCATAGCGGGACTTTACCTTTGCTGGATAACGCTCGGAAAGCTCCGCGAATTCGTCGACAGAAATCAGGAGAACGAAGAGTAGCTCCATGCACGGCACGACCCTCTTCGACATAATCGGCATACCCTCTCATCTGGCCCCTATCGCCGCCGCCATGATCGTGTTTCTGCTTTCCGCGATCGTCGCCCTGCTCATACACATCGCCTATCGCCGCCGCGACGGGGTCATTCCGAACGGCGGACTTACCGATACGGCGGTTTTTGAATATCTGGTGGATGCCATTAACAGCTTTCTCGAATCGATACTGGACAAACATACACCCGATTTCAGCCGTTTTCTCATCGGGATATTCTTTTTCATCCTCTTCTCGAACCTCCTCGGCTTGATCCCCGGCTTCATTGCACCGACCGCGAACTTCTCGGTCAATCTTGCCATGGCGCTGATGGTCTTCATCTACTACAACTACATCGGCGTCAAGCACCACGGATTCAGCTACTTCAAGGTGTTCCTCGGCCCGGTCTGGTGGCTGATGTTCCTCATGCTACCCATCGAATTACTTTCGCACTTCGCCCGCATCCTGTCGCTTTCCCTGCGTCTGACCGGCAACATGAGCGGCGAGCACACCGTCATCACCATCTTCACCAACATGATCCCCATCGGCGTTCCGGCGATATTCCTGTTCCTCGGCCTGCTCACCGCCGTTCTGCAGGCATTCGTATTCATGACCCTTTCGGCTATTTACATTCTCCTGTCGCTTGAGATAGATCACTAACTGTGGAGAACACTATGAAGAAACTGTTCGTATTGCTCGGCTCGCTTCTGGCAACGCTTCCGCTTCTGGCTGAAGAAGCGGCGGTGTCGGCGGGCGACCCGATGATGAAGGGTCTTTTCGCGGTCGGCGCCGGACTCGCCATCGGCCTTGCGGCGCTCGGCGGCGGCATCGGTCAGGGTCACGCGGCGGCATCGGCCATGGACGGGACCGCGCGCAACCCCGAGACCGGCAAGCGGATATTCGTCCTGCTGATCCTCTCGCTTGCGATCATCGAGTCGCTGGTCATTTACGCGCTGGTGATCTCTTTCTCGCTCTTGGGAAAACTGTAGAAAAGGCTTACTGCGCCGCCGTTTCGCGGCGTCCACGGTATTTTTCTACCGCCCGTTTCGTGATGTAGTAGGTCGGTATCGCCGATATGATGCCGACGATCGCCCCCCCTATCCACGTACAGATGAAGATATCGATAAGAAAGTCTTTCCCCTCGTTGAGCAGCGCGAAAAATCCGGTCAGCGTATCACGACCGGTGAAGGCGGCGGTGAAATCACTGTAGGAAAGGACATTGTCGACCTGCCAGAAGAAGGCACCCACCCAGTAAGTGAAGGCATAGAGCGGGATGAACGTGAGCGGGTTGGTTATCCAGACGCCCGACGCGGCGGCGAACCGGTTGATCTTACGGAACGGCAGGGTGAGGATGATGACCACCCCCATCTGAATGCCCATGATGGGGAGCCAGCCGACGAAGATGCCCGCCGCCAGCCCGAAGGCGATCTCGTGCGGGGTGGAGTTCTGTGTCGCGAGTTTCAGCGCCCATCCTTTGAGTTTCAGCCACGCGTTCTTCATCCGACCTCCGTGTCGGGGGCATCATAGCAACGCGCTAACGAAAGGCAAATTTTGTTTCTTTTTGACTTGCGTCATCTTTTTGTTAGTATGGCCGCGTCACTGCGCGACGAGGTATCGCATGGAAAAGCTCACCTTTCAGGACCTGATCTTCCGGCTCCAGAAATTCTTCACCGAACGCGGCTGTGTCCTGATGCAGCCCTACGACCTTGAGATGGGCGCCGGCACCTTCCACCCCGCCACCTTCCTGTATGCGCTCGATCCGCGGTGCATCAACACCGTCTATGTCCAGCCCTCACGCCGCCCTACCGACGGCCGCTACGGTGAAAGCCCCAACCGGATGCAGCGCTTCTACCAGTTGCAGGTGCTCATCAAGCCTAGCCCGGCCGACGCGCAGGGGCTCTATCTCGAAAGTCTCAAGGCCATCGGTATCGACCCGAAGGACCACGATATCCGCTTTGTCGAGGACGACTGGGAGAGCCCGACGCTCGGCGCGTGGGGACTCGGCTGGGAGGTGTGGCTCGACGGCATGGAGATCAGCCAGTTCACCTACTTCCAGCAGATCGG
>Ga0074195_1004061_pt1 | contig 12568 bp, 3 predicted proteins | sample EPASupsiteHSE623_FD_64525 | JGI IMG/M metagenome (GOLD analysis project Ga0074195, IMG submission 64525) | Bioremediated contaminated groundwater from EPA Superfund site, New Mexico - Sample HSE6-23 | ecosystem: Environmental > Aquatic > Deep subsurface > Groundwater > Contaminated ...
AGGAAACCTTAGACTTTCGGTGTGTGAGGATCTCACTCACATTGCGGTTACTCGTTCCAGCATTCTCACTTCCATACACTCCACGGTGGCTCACGCCTTCCGCTTCAGCGCGTATGGAACGCTTCCCTACCACGCCGCTGCATAACAGCGGAATTTTCAATTTTCAATTTTCAATTTTCAATAAATTTCCAATTTAATAATTTACAATTATCAAAACATTGCTGAATTGATTTTTTGAAAATTAAATTATTGAAAATTCATTGGTTATTGATCATTGGTTATTGATCATTCCGATGCTATGCATCGGCATCCGCATCTTCGGTACTATGTTTAGCCCCGTTAAATTTTCGGCGCAAAGTCTCTAGGCTAGTGAGCTGTTACGCACTCTTTAAAGGATGGCTGCTTCTAAGCCAACCTACTAGATGTATAAGAAACTTCACTTCCTTTGCCACTTAACATAGATTTAGGGACCTTAGATGGCGGTCTGGGCTGTTCCCCTCTTGTGCTCCGAGCTTAGCCCCGGAGTACTGACTGTTGGGATAGTTATTTCGGAATTCGGAGTTTGGTTGAGATGGCTACGGCGAACCGCGCCAATCTCATTCAGTAGCTCTACCTCCGAAACATAGTTGTCCCAACGCTAGCCCTCAAGCTATTTCGGGAAGAACCAGCTATCGCCAAGTTCGATTGGAATTTCTCCTCTATTCACAAGTCATCCCCGCGTGTTGCACGGCGCGTGGGTTCGGGCCTCCTTTGCCTGTTACAGCAAATTCACCCTGCTCATAAATAGCTCACCTGGCTTCGGGTCTAGTCCGTGCAGCTCATCGCCGATTAAAGCTCGCTTTCACTACGCCTCCACGACTCATCGTCGCTTAGACTAGCTACACAGAACTAACTCGCTGGATCGTTCTACAAAAAGCACGCAGTCACCGCGCACAACACGGAAGCACCAAATTCCAAGCACCAAATTCCAAATAAATTCCACTTCCAAAATCGCAACTTCCAAAACTTATCCGTTTTGAACTTTGGTCATTTGAATTTTGGTATTATTTGAGATTTAGAATTTTAGATTTGGGATTTCCGTGCTATGCACGGCTCCTACTCTTCGTTAGCATATGGTTTCAGATACTATTTCATCTCCCTCATCGGGATGCTTTTCACCTTTCCCTCACGGTACTAGTTCGCTATCGATCACCAAAAATATTTAGCCTTGGAGCTATAGTGGCCCCAGATTCAGACGGGATTTCACCGGTCCCGCCCTACTTGAGAATAACTTCGTTTGGATAATTTATTTTCGAATACAAGGCTTTCACTTTCTATGGCCGCTCTTTCCAGAGGCGTTCTTCTAATAAATTACGCATCAAATCCCGATTAAACGAGTAAAGTTACCTCGCAACCCCATTATGATAAATCATGATGGTTTAGGCTTTTCCGCTTTCGCTCGCCACTACTGACGGAATCTCAATTGATTTCTTTTCCTCCTGGTACTAAGATGTTTCAGTTCCCAGGGTGCGCTTCACTACCCTATGTATTCAGATAGTGATAACCATGCACAGCACGGAAATACCAATTTTCAATTTTCAATTTTCAATTTTCAAACAATTTTCAATGATTTAATTTTTTAATTTTAAAATTTAGTCATTGAGAAATTAGAAATTGTTTAGAAATTGAAAATTAGAAATTAGAAATTAGAAATTCCGTGCCATGCACGGCTGGGTTATCCCATTCGGAGATCTCCGGATCAAAGGTTGCTCAGCACCTCCCCGAAGCTTATCGCAGCTAGCTACGCCCTTCATCGCTTTTTGGTGTCAAGGCATCCACCATATGCATTAGTATTACCGCTCTTTTTCGATTAGCAGTTAGCAATCACTAAAACTGCCAACTGCACTAATTTACATTAATTGCATTTTTTGTTACGTAACAAATTACGTAACAAGTTACCTGAATTGACTTATCATAAACACCTGGCCTTGATTCCGCAAAGACAGCAAGGATTCAAATGTTTTGATTAAGACCTATTAAGTTGTCAAGATACGCTAATGCGGAAAACAGTTCACGCAACCTGGAACACGAAACGTGTAACATGAATTATTTCAGCACTAAATAAAAAGACCCATCGTTACGGGCCTTTTTCAACACAACCGCCAGTCGGCGATTTCGTTTTCACCCGCTTGTTTTTCTTGAATTTGAAATTGATTTTATCATTGGCAATTTAACTTGCTTATCCATAATAGCAGTCTCAAAAATATTGTCAAGCTTCCCTTAATCTTTACTTTTTTTCAAAAATCTCTTCTCTGAGTTTCTTGAGAATCGCTCGCGCCTCGTCTTGCCCGCCAAGGCCAAAAGCCAGTCCGCCAGCGAGAGATATCATTGCCACAAGGCCGATAAAAAGCGTGCTGACCAATGACGACGCGATCCCAAGCTGAATGAGCGCCGCAAAAAAACCAAAGATGATTATCGCCCACTTGGAAATTGTCGCAAGGAGCGTCGCCGAAACCACTCCAGCCGCGCGAGTACTTCCTTTCACAACGCTATAAACCAAATTTCCTACCAAAAAAACTATCGAGAGAATGACAACTGCCACCACCACATTGGGGAGATAAAGGAGAATGCTGTTTAGGAATGTCGTTACTTGAGTCAGTCCCAAAATATCCGCCGCCGCCATAAGGAAAACCAGAACCAAAAACCATTTGATAATTCCGCCAAAAAAACCGGAAACAGAAGTTTTGATGCCGACTTCGTCTATTCTTTTTTGCACGCCCAGCTTGTCCATAGCCCGATCAATTTGTGCCGTTTTGAGAGCTTTTTCCACTACTTTGCCAACCACGACCGCCACAACCCAGCCAAATATAAACACCAAAGCAGCTCCCAAAAGGGTCGGCAAAGAAAACACAAACCGACTCCAAAGATCAATGAGCGACATGGTAATCGCTTCCCCCCAAGTAGTTACTCCGTTCATACAATTTCATAAGAAGCAAGAATCAAGGATAAGGAATAAAGTAAAAGTTACCTATTCCTTAGTTTTAAATCTATGCTTTTTTAATTTGTTTTTATATTTTATCTTATTTATTCCTGGATTGGTTCTTCTTGATTATTGGCGCTTTCTTCTTGCTTCTTGATGAGCCCCAGCGTTTCCGGAGTGTTTTCAACGCCAGCATCAACGTTGGAAATCATTTTTTGCAGTTGCGATTTTAAATCACTAGAATTGGATTCTTCAAGCAATGACAAAACTTTTCGATATTCTTCTTTCGCTTCTGCTTTTTTCTTAGTCTTTTCATAAAGCAATCCCAAATAAAAATGGGAACTAATGTCCTTATCGTTGCCGGAAATAACCGCCTTAAAAATTTGTTCAGCTGTTTTGAGGTCATCGGCATTGCCGCGCATCTGATACATCCTTCCCAAACTCAAAATATATTCGCCATTTTGCTTATTGATTTCCACTGCTTTTCGCCCGTTTTCAATAGCCGCGTCCCTATTCCCCAAAGCGTCTTCAATCAACGACAATTGATAATACCCGCTGTCAAAATCGCTTTTGAGATCCACTGACTTTTGAAACATCGCCCGAGCCTCCTGGGCCAGCTGTTTTTTCTCCGCCTCTTCTTTTTTGCTAGCCGCAAGACCGATTTTGATTTGACCGATTTTCAAATAGAAAGTCGGATTATACGGCTCCAACTCCAAAGCTCTTTCATAATTCTTTATCGCTAAATCCAAAGAATCTGCCACATAAAGACCGGCATTTTCATAAATTTGCGCCAACGTTTCCACCGTTCCGACATCAAGTTTCTGATTGTTCTCCCCGATCTGAGTGGCGGCAATGGAATTGTTGAGATAAACCTTGATTTTTTGGACGTCCCGTTCTTCTTCTTTTTTCATTGCTTCAGCATTGGCCATGATCATATAATATTCACCCAGTTTCGTATAATATCGGCCTTCTTTCTTGTTAAGATTGATGGCCCTGGCCATGGTGGCAACAGCTTTTTCTCGATCAGTTGTGCTCTCTCGAAGAGACGCGCCGGCATAAGCGTCGGCCGCATACATTTTTCCGATAAAAACAAACATGAAAGCCACTCCGGCGCTCACCACCATAAAAATGAAAGCTAGAGCGAGAGCGAACTTCGGCGAAGCTTTGAGAGAAAGATTCAAATAGTTTTCCCGCGACTCGCTTTCAGCGAGAACTGCTGCTAATGAAATAGTAGCCAAAAGAGCAGCCAGAAGAAGCATGGTTCCTTCGGCCTTAAGCGAAATGACGCCGACAATCAGAATGAGCGCCGCGGAAAAAAATCCCAAGGAGTATAATTTATTCTTTTCTTTTTCTTTGGAAATGAGATACATCTCGATACTGACAAAAGACAAAAAGAGAATTGCCAAGAAAAACGCGCCAACAGCTCCGATAGTGGAAACCGCTTCGAGACCCAAACCGGTGCCTTGCAAAAAGCGCAAGTTGTAAAGCATGTTCAAGTTAAACTCTTGCGGACGATAGAGGGAAAAATCATAGCCAAAAGTGGCGGGACCCGAGCCAAAGAAAAATTTCTCCTTAGCCGAAGAGAGAGAAATGTCAAGCGAAGTTTGGTAATCCAATGGTTTCACTTCGGCAAAATTGACTTTGGCAATCGGCACTACTCCGGTCATGCGAATCCCCATAACCACAATGAAAAGCGCCATGGGAAGCCACGTCCATTTGGTGTTCGGCCGGACAATTTGAGAAAGAATGAAAACCAAAAAGACTACCACACCAACAAAAAGGCTGAGCCAAGGAACAAAATTGTAAAGCGCCAAAAGCAAAAACAAGTTCAACCCTAACAAGATGAGCAAACCGGCAAAAGATATTTTTTTTAGCATTGCGTTGGTTCCCTCACTATCAGAAACAGCCAGAACGGAAAAAGCTACTAAGATTACCATAGCGGAAAAATACATCCCCAGCCCCATAATCGAACCAATGAGACTAAGCGGCGCGAATTGAGCAACTTTCGCCGGCAGGAACTGAATGTTTAGAATCCCCAAAAGCGTCCAGACGGCAACAATCCCGTTGGAAGTTATGAGGGCGATGAGAACATTTTTGAGGCGTTTTTTGGTGAAGGTGGAAAAAATCAAATAATAGGAAAGCGTCAGAGCAACAACACTCATGAGACCGCGCGATGGATCGGAAAAGGCGCCCCAGAAACTATGCCAACGGTCGATGGAAAGAGCTGTAGAGACGACATAGACAACGAGAAAACCCAAAATAGGAAGGTCAAGCGGAGTGCGGCGAATTTTCATCTCGCCGGTGACCACTCCTTTGGAAACCCAGGACACAAGGCCCAGAAGCAGCCAAAAATAGAAATAGAGTTGTTTTTCGAAAACGATGCCTTGGAAAGTGAGCCCGGTGAAAAAAAGCGGAATGCCCAGAAACATCATGAAAATTGCAACTTCAATCACTCGGTCAAAAATCTTAACTACAAATTTTTTGTCTTTTTGTTCGCTTCCTGATTGCGAGACGTTCGGCTCGGGCGAGAATGAAGATCCGGGACGTTGTCCAAGACTACTGTTCGCTCCAAGCGTCACACGATTTTTTAGGTTAACACTGACTGGCTGATTTTCCATAAAGTTTAAGTAATATTTATATTATTTTAGTAAGTGTTTTAATTATAGATAATTTTAGAAATATTGGCAAACAAAAAAATAGACCAAAAAATTTTATTCCAACAAATACTTTTTCATTTCCTTTTTTTTCGGCATCCGAGAGCATCCGAGGCTAAGCCTCCTATAGGAGGCTTAGCCTCTTTAGTTGCCAAAATTTTCGTATTCTTTCTCATCTTTGAGATGTGATAGTATTCATCTATTGCAAATTCTATTTTTCTTTTTGCCATATTTCTATTTTTTCACCTTCATTTGCCCCATTCTGTAGAGGTCTCCGATTTCCGTGACAGAGAGAGCGCGATTATAGATGCGAGGTTCGTCAATTTGGCCGGTGAAGTAGTAAGACGAACCGCGACTGCCAATATACAAAGGCGAGTTGTTTAAGGTGGTAGCGGTTATCGTGTCGGTTCCGGAATTGCTTAGGGCTCCGTCCACATACAAATAGAGCGACGAGCCGTTTTTTTCCATAACTACGTGGTGGAAGTTATTGTCATTAATCGCCGCCGCTGATCTAACTGAAGGATTATTCGTTCCGTCATATCTGGAAAAAAATATTTTTCCTCTGTCTTCAACAGTGCCATAGGTTTGATTGTATAGTCTTAACACATAAGCATATCCGCCAATATTTTGCCATTTTTCAATTATGGAGTTTGATGTTATGGCAGTATTGTTTTGATTGGTTGGTATTTTTACCCAAGTTGAGACACTAAAATCTTGGTTATAATCAAAATCCGTGTCCCCATCAACATCTGAAATAGTTACCCGAGAAGCAACCCCATCAAAACTCAACCCTTGGCCTTTTTTTCCCATGGCGGGGGTGGCGCCACTGATGGTGCCGTTGTTGCCTTGGCCGCTGCGGTCGGTGGCGGTGTTGGTGGTCATGTTGACGTCCGGACCGTCAAAGGTCCAGTGCCCGACGAGACCATTAGTATTTTTTCCGGCCTGGGAAGAGTTGATTTTGTCTTCGCCCAGGCGGTAGAGTTGGGCCACTTCGCCGGAACTCAAAACTCGAGCATAGACTCGCACTTCGTCGAGTTGGCCGTCGAAAGTGCGACTCAAAGAGGCAGTATAGTTATTTCCAATAACTAATTCTCCGGTACTCTCCGAAATTCTGTCGCCAACTCCGTCTGTTCGCGTGCCATAGGAAACTTCTGTGCCGTTTTTGTAGATGTGCACATTTGACGCTTGGGCAGAACCGTCCCAAGTTACCGTCCAATGGATCCACTTGTTGAAATCGCTGGCTGGAAAAGTGTTCGCCGCCGCATCAACCGTGAGACTAGTTCCTCCATCATAAGTGACCACAAACTTAACAACCGAATTGGTTGACAGTTTATTAAATCTCCATCCGTCTCCTGCAGCAGTTTGTTTCATTAAAAAATATCCCTGACCAATCTCTCCATAACTTTCAGCTTTTGCCCACATGGAAACAGTCATAGCTGACATGTTATCAAGATTATCAGCTGATCCGGCGTCGACATAATCATCTGCCCCATCAAAACTCATCCCCTGCCCTCTTTTTCCAATCGCCGGAATAGCGCCGGAAATCGTGCCGTGATTGTTTTGTCCGGATTTATCGCGTGAAGTGGCGCCGGATATATCTTCGCCGTCAAAGGATTGGTAGAGAACCAAGCCGTTATCGAGACCAGCCGTCGCGTTTGCCTGTAGAGACGCAGCATGCTGCGTCTCTACAGACGGTCCATCGTCAGCGCCGATCGACCAAAGGCCGGTTCGCTCTTGTCCGTCAATGTCAGTAGTGAAATTCAGATTGGCATCATCAGTAAAGCTGGCCAGTTTCACTCCGTTGCCTCTTGCCAGTGTGTCTTCAAGAGAAAGATGAAAATCATAGTCTCCCGAATTTTCGCTCATGAATTTGACATCGCCATAGCGGTTGATATAGATAGTGAAGGCTTCACCGAATTCAATAATGTCGTCGTTGATTGCGAGCTGGGTATCAGAATCAACGTTGGTTACATAGGAATAATTTTCTTCATCGTCTTTCACAATCATTCCGACTTTGACCGTAGAGGTAAAGTTTTGGCCGTCTTGAATGAGTTTGTTGGTTGAAGCAGAAGTAGTGATGCCGGAGTCGGCAGTGACGCCAAAAGCTTCTCCCGACGAATATGTATCTGAAATATTATTAGTCGAAGAACTGTCAAAAGCTCCGTAATAGGCATAGGTATTGCCGTTTTTTTGCGCAATATTGTTTTTCGCGACCACATTACCAGAACTTGCCCAATAGGCGGTATGTCCTCCAGCCACACCAATGGCAGTGTTGTTGTACAAATAAGCAGTCCCGCTGTTAGCATATATTGACGCTCCGGTACTTTTCCCCCAGCCCGATAGCAAGTTATTCCAAATTTTCGCCGTTCCCCCGCTAATGTTCCCCACATCTATCCCCATTTGTGAAGCGGTTCCCGTGCCTTCGACAACACAATTACTTATCCAAACCTCACCAGGAGTGGATTCATAATACCCGGAATTATACATTATTCCTTCTCCATCGCCTGCATTAGCATTTCTTATTTGCAACCCATCCAATCGAACAAATGGCTCGAGAATATATAGACCATATTCATCATTGTCTTCCAGAAGATTATACTTACCCTCATCCCACTTGCCAGAATGTCTTTGACTTATTCCCACCTCATTTGTTTCGAAGGGCGTATAAACCCGGATGTAATTTACACTGGTGGTATTCCATTCATGAATTGTGACATCTGTTGTGTCCGCCGCGTTGTTTTCTCCGGCATACGCGGCGATGTTCCATTGCTCGTTGCCGGCAAAAAGATCCTTGCCGCCTGACCAGGTGTCGAAATTTCGAACAGTAGCGTTGATGGAGGTGTTTTCTGTTGTTCCGGCTTCAGCGTTGGAAAGAGAAGTATAAGCGCGAAAGATCGCCCAATCGTTGTCAGAGGCAGTAGTGATGGTCGGCGCGGTACCGTCGAATTTCTTAACGGTATAGTGTTGAGAGTCGGTGCGACCGTGAATAAAAGCAATCGAATCAATCGAGCCGTTGTTGTCGGAATCGTATTGAATTGCGTCTCCGACTCCCACATTATCAGGAAGAGCGGCGGCAAAAGTGGCTGTGGAACTGGAGATAGTCAAAGCGTTCGCTCCGCCGCTTACCAGCGCAGTTGTCGCGCTGGGTCCAACAGAGCGATAGATCGCCGTCGCGCCTTCATCCGCGCCAATGTCAAAAGCACCAAGCGTCGGGCGGGTGTGGCCGTCGATGTCCGACGTTACTTTTAAATTAGCATCGGCAGAAAGATCAGCTCCGGCTTCTCTCGCCGCGGTGTCAGAAAAAGCAAGATGAAAATCTTTGTTCGAGGAGTCAGCGAATTGAAATGTTTGAGAAACTTTGTCATGAGTGTTTCCACCACCAGACACTGTATATCCTAATGTAGCATTAGTCGTAGCATTGTAATCAGAACCAGCGCCAATGGTAGGATTAGAAAAATCTGACGCATTACCTGAAAATAGATTGTTTTTATATATATGATTCGTTCCACTGCCACCGGTTGACTGAGTATTCTGATAAAACGTGTTATTATATATTAATGTTGTCCCAAACCAAGAATTTGAACCGAATCCCACTCCCTGAGAACCAAAAGCAAATAGATTATTCCAAATTTTTGCTTTTCTAGTATTAGCTAAACCATCCCAAGCAAATGACAAAATATTCCATCTTTGCGAATTGCCGAAAAAGATATTACTTGAAATATACACATCAGCAACTGCATCATTGATAGCAATCCTGACTGTATAAGCCGTGCCGGATGTCGTCGTGTTTCTAGCTTGCAAACCATCAAGCCTAACATAGGGATTTTTAACAGTTATAGCCGATGTCCAACTAAATGACCCGTCCATTCTATACTTCGAATCATCCCACTTCCCCTGATGCCTTTGAGAAATGTTGGATTCAGTAGTAATGTTATTCGGCGTATAAACTTTAATGTAATTGGTCGGATAGGTGGTGTAGCCGTCAATGGTCACCGTCGTCGTGTCCGGGCCGGAATCATAGTAGCAGGGGAAGTTGAGTTGATAGTTATGAGAATATAAATCAGAAGTATTAAGCAAGTTTACGCCTGTTGCTCCTGTCTCGGCGGCAGAAAGAGAAGTGAAAACACGCTTGATAGAATTAACAGCTACCCCTGTAACTTGCGCTGGCAAAGTACCAGTGGCGCTCAAAACATACCAATTACTTTGGTCTTGTTTGGAAATAATATAGGCTTTTTTATTATCTGTATCATAGTCAATCACGTCGCCCACTCCAATGTTGCCCGTTTGGGCGGCGGAAAAAGTGGCAAGGCCGCTTGAGTTGACGGAAACAGTTGATGATACTTTTCGATCAGTCGTGCCGTCTTGGCCGACCGAATAAAAAACTTGCGTCGCCGCTTCGTCCGCGCCAATGTCCCAGCCGCGAGAATCAACGTTTCGGGTGTTGCCGTCGATGTCGGTTGTGAAAGCGAAATTACTGTCAGCGCTCAAATCCGCGCCGAAGTTTTTGGCGGCGGTGTCGGTTGGGGAAAGATGGAAGTCGGCGTTAGTCGTATCAAGGAAAGAAAATGTTTGACTATAGCGATTACCGGTTCCGGCGGGAACACCTTTACTTGAATCATTCGAAGTTGCGCAATAAGTGACACTTGATCCTCCCGCGCTATAGTCAGTCGCGTTACCATAAAAAATCACATTTTTTAGATTTGGACTTCCCCCAGTAGCGGTAATAGCTTTCGTATTGTTGGCAAATGTGGTGTTATAGATAATTGGATCCTTTGCACCATTGTACACTCCTTGAACAGAATTATTGTATAATAATGAATTATAAATAATTGCCCCTTGAACATAAATTCCCGTACTTGAATCTTTTATTATGGAATTTGCAATCTCAGGAAAAAGATAGCTAAAAATTCCTGAATCACCAGTTCCAGTTATTTGCAGTCCATTCACTTTGACGTTACCTATGTTTATTGTTAAAGCCTTTCCACTTACAACTAATCGATATTTCCCATCATTCCACTTCCCCTGATGCCGCTGACTTTGATTAGCTTCAGTGTTGGTGTTGTTGGGAGTATAAACCTTAATATAATTCGGCACGGCCGTTGTCCAACCGTCGATCGTCACGGCTGTGGTGTCCGGACCGGAATCATAGTAGCAAGGGAAATTAAGTTGATAATTATTCGCGTAGAGATTGTTGGTGTTGAGATAACTCGCTCCTTCGGCGCCGGCTTCGGCCAAGGAAAGCGAGGCGAAAGGATGAGCGATTGAATTGACTGTTTGGCCGGAAACATCGGCCGGAATTGTCCCGGTCGCAGTCACCACTTTCCAATTGCTCGTATCAATTTTTTGAGTGATGTAGGCCACCGATGATCCGTTGTAAGTTACTTTGTCGCCCACACCCATGTTCGTCGCCGTTTGCGCCACTGAAAAAGTGGCAGTGCCGCTGGCAATGGTAACCGTGGGCGAACCGGTTTTGTGGTCGGTGGTGTTTTGACCGGCAGAATAGAAAATGGCGGTGGCACTTTCGTCCGCCCCGATGTCAAAAGCCCCGGAGTGCGATGAAACGTTTCGGGAGTGGCCGTCGATGTCAGTGATAATTGGCAAATACACATCGCTCGTCAAATCCGCGCCTTTGTTCTTTGCATATATATCATTCGCCGCTAAATGAAAATCCTTATTAGCTTCATCGGCAAATGTTACATTGACATAATCATCAGCAAACGTGGCATTCGGCGCGTCGTCCGCCGCCACGTCAGAGATATTGAAATCGGAAGTGGCGTCGAAAGTGCCAACATAACATCCGTTGATTTCCGAACAATTTTGGTCAATATTGTTTTTTAAGATGACTGTTCCTCCGTTCCGTCTAAATCCTTCCGTTGCATTAACAACGATATTATTATATACATAATTATTTCCTCCATAAAAAAACATCCCTTGAAAATGTTCCGAGGCTACTGAATCATAGACAATATTATTCCAAATTTTTTTATTCGCTAAGGCTCCCCATCCACTATCGGCCAGGGCCGGACCGCCAAAACCAACCTGCGCTCCGGAAAAATCTGCCTGGAGGATGTTGTTAGAAATCTCAATATCCGTATTAGCAGACAAAGAAGAAGCTTGCACCATCGGCCCGCACCATCCTGAAGTATTTATCCCTTTTATCTGCAAGCCGTCAACATGAAAGTAGCTTACATTAACATTAATACTGGATGAACCGCCATTATTGGCCGTTTCTACTCTATACTTACTCGTATCCCATTTCCCTTGATGTCTTTGACTCACTCCTACTTCCGCCGCAAGCGTTGGAGTGTATGCTTTTATGTAATTAGTTGAATAAGTTGTCCAGCCGCTTATATTAACACCATTTGTATCCGCCGTCGTCCCGTTCGCATACGCCGCAAAATTATACTGTTGATTACTCGCATAAATATCTTTTCCCCCAGCCACTGAGCGATCAACATCAAAATGTTCCACTATGTCGGAAAGTCCGGTGTTTTCGATGCCGGCTTCGGCGTTGGAAAGAGAGGTGTACGCGCGGTAAATCGACCAATCTTGATCATTGGAAACAGCAACCGGCATTGATCCGTCTCGTTGTTGCACTGTATAGGATGAAGATGAAGCGCGGGCAGTGATAAAGGCCAATGCATCAATGCTTCCGTTGCCGTCAGAATCATACTGTACTGCATCACCGACGCCCACGTTATCCGGTGTGGCTGTGCCGACGGTCAGGGTGTTTCCTGAAATGGTCAGATTGTTGGAATCGGCCGAACCGTTGTCCAGAGCGGAGGTGAGGCCGGGAGCAAGCGAACGATAAATCGGTGTGGCGGATTGGTCGGCGCCGATGTCAACGCCGCGCCCGTAGAGACGAGGCAATGCCTCGTCTCTACGTTGCCCGTCAATGTCGTATTGTAGAGACGCAGCATGCTGCGTCTCTACAGAAAGATTAGCCCCCGCCCCT
>Ga0074195_1004063_pt1 | contig 12567 bp, 12 predicted proteins | sample EPASupsiteHSE623_FD_64525 | JGI IMG/M metagenome (GOLD analysis project Ga0074195, IMG submission 64525) | Bioremediated contaminated groundwater from EPA Superfund site, New Mexico - Sample HSE6-23 | ecosystem: Environmental > Aquatic > Deep subsurface > Groundwater > Contaminated ...
AAAGTCGTTATCGTTGCTTGCATGAGAAAGTTGTTAACCATCATGAATTCTATGTTGAAAAACAATGAGCCGTGGAGTCCTAAGTTCGCTTGACTTGAAACACGGTTGCTCAATCCCCCTTTTTCAAAGGGGGAGCACAGCGATTACTTACAAAGCAGGTAGTGCATATTATTCCCCCCTTTGAAAAAGGGGGGCGAGGGGGGATTTAAAGGTTTTTTAGCGAAAGAGATTTTTCAAACGGCAACCAAAAAATGCGCTATATCGCTGATCTCCACATCCACTCCCCCTTCTCCCGGGCAACCAGCAAGACCGGAAACCTGCAGGGCCTTGCCGCCTGGGCCAGGGTCAAGGGCATCCATCTGCTCGGCACCGGCGACTTCACCCACCCCGGCTGGTTCAGCCAACTCAAGGAGCAGCTTGAGCCTGCCGAACCGGGTTTTTATAAACTCAAGGACGAGGCGATTCCCCCGGCCTTATCGCAGGCGACGCCGGTTGCCCTTCCCAGCCGCTTTCTGCTCACCGCCGAGATCAGCTCCATTTACAAACGGCATGGCGCGGTGCGTAAGGTCCACAACCTGCTCTACGTGCCCGATTTCGCCTCGGCGGAACGGATCAACTCCGTCCTGGCCGGCATCGGCAATATCGAGTCCGACGGCCGCCCCATCCTAGGCCTCGACTCCCGCGACCTGCTCGAAATCCTGCTCGAAAAAGCGCCGGAGGGGTTTCTGGTTCCGGCCCACATCTGGACGCCGTGGTTCTCCCTGTTCGGCTCCCGCTCCGGCTTTGACACCATCGAGGAATGCTACGGCGATCTCAGCCCGCATGTCTTTGCCCTCGAAACCGGCCTCTCCTCGGACCCGGACATGAACCGGCTCATCCCACCCCTGGACCGCTTCGCCCTGATTTCCAATTCCGATTGCCATTCTCCAGGCAAGCTGGGGAGGGAGGCGAACATCTTCAACACCGGCTTCAGCTTTACCGATCTGCGCGAAGCCCTGAAAAATCCCCTGACCGGCGGTTTTGCCGCCACGATCGAATTCTACCCGGAAGAGGGAAAATACCATTGCGACGGCCACCGGAACTGCAAAGTCTGCCTTGAGCCCGCCGAGACCCGGAAAATCGGGGCGATCTGCCCGGTCTGCGGCAATCCCCTGACCGTGGGGGTGCTGCACCGGGTCATGGAGCTGGCCGAGCGGACCGAGCCGTACTACCCGCCCGGCTCGCCCGTTGTCCACAGCCTTATCCCGCTGCCCGAGGTGTTGGGCGAGATCCTCGGCGCCGGTCCGGCCACCAAGGGGGTGATGGCCCTGTACGCCAAGGTCATCGACCGCTTCGGGTCGGAGTTCGCCCTGCTGCTCGACACGCCGGTGGAGGAGATCAACCAGTTCTCTCCGGTGCTGGGCGAGGCGGTGGCCCGCATCCGCACGGGCAAGGTCATCCGCACCCCCGGCTACGACGGCGAATTCGGGGTGATCCGGGTTTTTGCTGCAGGAGAACGCGAAGCGCTGGCCGGCCAGATCGGTTTGTTTGCCGGCAAAAAGACGATCCGGCCTGCTAAAAAATTGCCCCGCACCCCGCTGCCCCTTGAGAGCAAGCCCCTTCCTCCCGCCGACACGCCCAAAGCCCCAAGAAAGCCCAACCCGGAGCAACTGGCCGCCATCACCAGCACGGCGAGGAATATCCTGGTGGCTGCCGGACCGGGCACCGGCAAGACCTTTACCCTGGTGGCCAGGATCGAGCATCTGCTGACCGCGGAGCATGGACGGGCCGAAGAGATGGTGGCCATCACCTTCACCAACCGGGCAGCCCGCGAGATGCAAGAGCGTCTTAGCCGGGAGCTTGGGGAAGCAGCCCGGGCCGTCTTCGTGGGCACCTTCCATGCCTATTGCCTGGCCCTGCTGCGCAAGGAAACCCCCGATCTCCTGGTCATCGGCGAAGACGAGCGCGACCTCTATCTGCGCAAGGTTTTCCCGGAGGTGTCCCGGGCCGAACACCATATCCTCAAAAAGCAACTGGCAGGCTACGTTGACCAGCTCAACAGGGGGACCCTGCCAGCCGGTGGAGCCCTGCCGGAACTTCTTGCGCGCTATCTTGCCTCGCTTACCCCGAACAAGGCCATTGACCTTGATCTGGCCATCCCCCTTTGCGTGGAGCGCCTCAGCAGCGAGCCCGCCCTTGCCGGACACATCATCGGCCGGGCGACTCATCTTTTTGTCGACGAATTCCAGGATCTCAACCATCCCCAGTACCGGTTGGTCCTGTTGCTTGGCGCGCAGGCGCGGGTTTTCGCCATCGGCGATCCCAACCAGGCCATTTACGGCTTTCGCGGCAGCGACCTCACCCTGTTCCAGCGGTTCAGGGACAGAGAGGGGGTCGCCACCCTGGCCTTGATCCGCAACTACCGTTCAGCCCCTGCCATCATCGACGGCGCCGCCGCGCTCATCCGCCGGAACCGGCAGAGCGGCGACACCCAGCTTATTGCCGAAAGCACCAGCACGGCGCGCATCGAGTGGCATCAGGCTCCAAGCGCCCAGGCCGAGGCGGAGTGGATCGTGCGTTGCATCGAAGAGGGGTTGGGCGGCACAAGCAGCCTTTCCCGGTACACCGCCAGACGCGGCGATCAGGCCCCGCCACGGAGCTTTGCCGATTTCGCCATCCTCTACCGGCTCAGCCAACTGGCCGAACCCATTGCCGAAGCCCTGCACCGCAAGGGCATCCCCTTTCAGCTTGTTGGCGCCACGCCTTTTTACCTCAAGCCCGGGCTGAAAAGTGCCTACCACTTCCTGCTGGCCAATGCGGCAGACGCGCACTTGCATGATCATCTCCTGTTGATGGCCAGCCTTCCTGGCATCGGAGAGGCAACCCTCTCCCGCCTGGAACAAGAACTCCCCATGCGCTGCCCTGATTTTTACAGCGCGGCGCTTGCCCTTCCCCTCCCTGTCGGTGCGGCACAAAGCATCGCGGAAATGGGAAAAACCCTCGCACCTTTCCGCCGCGCCGCGGAGCACGGCCTTGCCCTCCCCCTGGCCGAGGCCATGCCCATGCTGGGCATTGATCCCCAAGGGCCGGAGGCCAAACGGTTGCTCCAGCTTGCCAACGCCTTTGGCAACGATCTCCAGGGGTTTTGCGAACACCTCCGGCAAAACGCCCAGGCCACCGCATATGATGAACGGGCCGAAGCCGTGGCCCTCATGACCATGCATGGCGCCAAAGGCTTGGAGTTCCCGGTGGTTTTTCTGGCCGGGATTGAAGAGGAAATCCTTCCCTGCACCATTGCCAACCGCCTCAGCGACGTGGAAGAAGAACGCCGTCTCTTCTATGTTGCCATGACCCGGGCCAAGGACCGCCTGATTGTCAGCAATGCCGCAAACCGCACCATATTCAACCGGAGCGCCGCCCACCGCCCCTCCCGCTTTCTCCGGGAAATACCCGCCTCCCTGCTGAACGAGACGGTTCAGCAGAGAGGCGAAAAAGGAAACGAACGGCAGATGAAACTTTTTTAGACGAACTTGGCTTGGCGCCGTATCCCACACAGGAACCCCATGGAAAACCAGGACAGACCAGCGCCCCGCACCATCCGGATCGGCGCGGCCAATATCGGGCTGATCGGCCTTGACCAGGCCCTGAACACGGCGCTTGCCGGACAGATGGAGGAAGAGGCGGCGGTGGATTTTCTTTTTGCTGCCATTGCCGGGGAAAATTACATCCCCTTGCCCGCGGAGCCTCTCTACCGCGAGGCCTTGCGCGCCGAATACCGCCGCCGCCAGGGAAAACAGGGCGCCGCCCCGGCAATTCTCACCATCCGGGTGCTGGGCTCCGGCTGCGTGACCTGCAACAAACTCAGCGCCATGCTCTTTGAGGCCCTGCAGAAATTCGGCCTGGCCGCGGACATGGAATCGGTGCACGATCTGGATGAAATCTGGCGGTTCGGAGTAACAAAAACCCCGGCCCTGATCATCAACCAGATGGTGAAATGCGCCGGGCGGATGCCGTCTTCGGCCGAGGTCGAGGAATGGGTTAGGGAAGAAAGTGAAAAATTATAAGGGAGCCTTGAAAAAATTGTGCCGAATTTTGCAAGGTTCCCATAAGTGATGGACTCGCAACAACTTGGGATTTGCTGCAAACAGGTGCTTCGACAGGCTCAGCACGAACGGAATATCAATATGTTAAGGTAGTAGCCGTTCGCCCTGAGCCTGTCGAAGGGCAGTTGTTACGAGTCCATCATTAGTGAAAAGTGTAGAATGAAACATGTATTTCCGGTGAACCTTTAGCCGAACACCCCCTTTCCACGCATATCCATCGAGGAAACCATGGACATCACCCAAAAAATGGAAGCCGCTGAAACCCGCATCACCAAAGCGGTTTTCCCCAACACCACCAACCACTACGCCACCCTGTTCGGCGGCACGGCCCTCCAGTGGATGGACGAAGCAGCCTTTATCACCGCCACCCGGTTTTCCCGGCAAAAAATCGTCACGGTCTGCTCGGACCGCATCGATTTCACGACCCCGATCCCGGCCGGCACCTTTGTCGAACTGATCGGCCAGGTGGTGAAGGTCGGCAACACCAGCATTCAGATCCGGGTAACCGTGTATCTTGAACAGATGTACGACGAAAGCAGGGTAAAGGCCATTGAGGGACTTTTCACCTTTGTCGCGGTAGACGATGCCATGCGTCCGATTCCGCTGAAGAAATAAAAGCAACCCTGCCAGGCGGGAACAGGGCGAAAAAAAATCCGCCACCGCCACTTTATTTTTTGATTCACCCCGGAGAATCTGTATACTATGGAATAAAAGCTTCGATACGGTTGTTGCCCGCACGGCAATCATCACACAGTGCAGAGGTCAGCCATGCCCCTCTCCAACTTTCCCCAAGCGATAGTTCGCTTTGAGATCCAGGTGTACCAACGCCCCAGCGATGAAAAACGGTTGCGCGACACTCACATCGCCTTTTCCGGCGCCCCCCAAAAACACGCGACCAACCCGCAGAAAATCTGTTTGGTCGTCGACCCTTACAGTGAAAATACCTTTTATTACGAATTCTTCACCCGGGATATCTCCTACGTCGAGGAACTGGCCAACATCGTCACCATGGACGGCGAGGTGATTCCCATGGCCAGGATCTGGGTGAAGAAAAAAAGCATTGCCATACGCTCCACCCCCTTTGTCGTTGAAAGCACCAGGCCATGAGGCGCGAGAAGCGAAAGACACCGCACCTCCTTCCCAGCCTCATTGCGTTCGCTTCGCTGCCATCGGCACTTTTGCCGGCCATTGACCCGCGGATCTGCGCTGCGTCGCAACCGTCTGTAAATCTGGGCGCAATTGCCACGCTGCTTCCAGATCTTTCACCAGAGGAGGTTCGGTCATGAACACCATCACAAAAATTCTGGTTCCCACGGATTTTTCCGCACATTCAAACAGGGTTCTGCAATCCGCCATCATGATCGCCCGCAAGTTCGAAGCGGCCATCGAGGTGGTTTTTGTGGTGGAAAGCCTTGATGCCTACGCCGGTTTTGCCCTGCCCCATCTGCCCTTGGAAAATCTGGAAAAAGAACTGCTCGAACGGGCCAAACGCAAGATGACCGAATTCATCACGGAAAACATGACGCTTGACGTCCCCCATGCAAGCGCGGTGCTCACGGGCAAGGTCGCGGCAGAGATCGTCCGGCACGCCAAAGCCACTGAGTGCGACATGATCATGATCGGCACCCAGACCTGCAAGGGAGTGGAAAAGACCCTCTTCGGCAGCGTTACCGAACGGGTGATCAAAACCGCCCACTGCCCTGTCCTCAGCATGAATCCATGCATTTAACGATCCGGATTTCCGGCATCATTCTCACCATCCACGGAGGTTTCCCATGAAAATGCTCGACATCAAAGCAAAGGCAAAAGATCTTGGCATCAGGGCAGGCAAGATGAAAAAAGAGGATCTCATCCGCACCATCCAGGAAAGAGAAGGGAATTTCCCCTGCTTTGGCTCGGCCATGGAACATTGCAGCCAGGAAGACTGTAGCTGGCGAGAGGATTGCCTGCTCATGTAGCAAAAAACCGTTCCCCGGAAAAGACCATGCCGACCGACACTGAACCCATTGAAGGCAACTGGTACGAGGTCATCGAGGATGGTGCCCGCTTCGTCGTAGTCACCGTTGACGAGGAGGAAGGGCTTATCGAACTCCAGCATGAGGATGGGGCAACGGAAGAAATCACCCTTGAAGCCTGGCATGAGGCTGATCTTACCGGCATTGCCCCGCCGGATGAAGCGGGATTGTTTGATGAGTTGGCTGATCAGGACGATGGGGCGCAGGAGTGGTGCCAAACAGAAAAGCAGGAAGATGACGACTGGGGGGAGCCTTTGCCCGAAATTGAGGAATAAGGGCACGATATCCGCTGGCAAATTTTCTTAAAAATATCTCTGCGAGAAGAGAGGTTCCGGCCTTCAGCCCCCCACCTGCCCCAAGGCAAGAACCTTCTCGATGCTCTCCCGCAGGTTCTCTCTGGTAAAAGGCTTGACCACATAATCGCTGACCTGGGCCCGAATCGCTTCCAGTATCAGATGCGGCTGCGCCTCGGCGGTTACCATGATAAAGGGGGTATTCCGGGTGCTTTCGTTGTTCCGGACACTCCGCAGCACCTCAATGCCGTGCATTCCCCGCATGCACCAGTCGGAAAGAATAAGGTCCGCCCCTTCTTGCGCCAGAATCGATAACGCCTTCTCCCCGCTGTCCGCCTCAAGGATCTGCGTATACCCCAAGGACCGCAGGTGATTGGTGATAATCCTCCGCATGACCAGAGAATCATCAACCACCAGCACCTTCATGTCGTAATCGTTTTCCATTCTTGCGCAATCTATGCCATGTGGCTGCTTTTGCCGGATTTCCCCGCGGAAGGAGCCCCGGTATCGCTCCTGATTTTTTGATTATAATGGAGGATCCCGAGGAATTAAAGCAATACATGGGAAGCATCCCGCTTCTTTGGCACAGGATAGAGCGATAAAATGCGGCAAATCGTTTTCGAATACATCGAAATGGATTATAATCGCAGCCGTCGACATAGCGCCAATGGTTATCAGCCCAGAAGCGTTCGAACTACAAAAAAATCGCTTAACGCCGTGTCCGTCAATGGCGGGTACGATCAATTTTCGACAGCCTGCTCATCCAGGACAAGCCCTATATGCCCCACGCAGAACTTGAAGCAGTTGTCTTGCCCGACGGGACAATCCAGCTTGAGTGGATTGAGTCGCCGACCAAACTGAGCAATGCTGCAGACATCCTGCAGAATGCGATTTTTCAGCAGTATTCTGCAGAACCGGATGACTGGCTTCTCTATCTCGGGTTTTGCAGAAAATCCACCCCTCTTTCGCCGTCCCTTGACTTTTTCCGGAATTTTGCCGGCCTGTTTATTCAAGCACTGCGGCTGAGCCCGGACATCAAGCAACAGCGGGGCGATATTATCCTCCCTCTTGATCCATCCGAAATGAACGAGATTGCCGTCCGGATTCCATTAATGACCGGCAGCGAATATCTGGGAAAAGACCAAATTCAATCGCTGTGGCAGTCCCTGCACGACATCTTTTCCCGCCAGATTGACTCCTTTGGCGGGACGGTCGAGGAGTTCCTCAAAGGTTACAGCCCGGATATCCACATAGCCGGTCGTATCTATTTCCACCTGGTCGAGAACAGAAAGGGCTCCGACCCGTTCGCCTTTCTGGCCACCTATTCTACCGCTCTGAATGCCGATGGCGAGTCGAAACATTTGCCCTTGAAATATGCTTTGGAAGAATACAAAAATGAGACCGAAAAACTCTTAGAACTCCTCGTCAATGTCTCCGATGCGGCCAAGAAGAGCAGCCTGATCAATGATCTTCTCGAATCCGGAGAGTTATTTTCGCCACTCTCATGGTCTGCCAGGGAAGCCTATACTTTTCTGCAGGAAATCCCGCTTTACGAGGAATGCGGCATTCTCTGCCGCATTCCGAACTGGTGGAAGAGCCAAACAGCGCGCATCGGGGTAAATCTCAGGATAGGCGAGAAAACTCCATCCATGGTCGGCATGGCCGCGCTGCTCGATTTCCGGCCTCGGTTGATGATCGGTGATGTTGAGATCACTGAGAAGGAAGCGAGCCGTCTGCTTAAGGAGTCGGAAGGACTGGCCTTCATCAAGAACAAGTGGGTCGCGGTCGATCCTGACAAACTGCGCCAGACCATCGCAGCCTATGAAAAGGCCCGAGAGCTAGGCGAGGATGAAGGACTCAGTTTTCTCGATGCCATGCGGCTCTCCATGGACCCCGGCAAGTTGCTTGGTCCGGCTGGAGCTGTTTCGGTCTCTGGAGTCTCCCATGGGGAATGGCTGAAATCTGTCATGGAAAAACTGCACCACCCTGAGACAATTGCTAAGGTGGTTGCCGGGACACGCTTTAAAGCAACTCTGCGTGGCTATCAGCAGCAGGGGCTGCAATGGCTCTGGTTTTTATATACCTTGCGGCTCGGCGCCTGCTTGGCTGATGATATGGGGTTGGGCAAGACCATCCAGATCCTGGCTTTCCTGAATGTGTTGAAAAACCAACGGGCAAATCAGCCTGGCCGTGCCTCGCTTCTAGTTCTGCCAGCCTCGCTTTTGTCAAACTGGACGAGCGAGATCAACACCTTTGCTCCTGATCTGGTTTTCCTGGTAGCCCATCCCGACTTTCACAAACCCCAACCCGTCCCGACCCTTAAGAAAAAGCAGATCGATGCCTTGGATCTCGTGATCACCACCTATGCCCTTGTCCAACGGTATGACTGGCTGCGTGAGTATCCTTGGCACTCGGTAATTCTTGACGAGGCACAAGCCATCAAAAATCCGGGCGCCAAGCAGACAAAAGCGGTCAAGGGATTGACCGCCACAAACCGGATCATCATGACCGGCACTCCGATCGAGAACCGGATGTCCGACCTCTGGAGCCTGTTTGATTTTATCAATCCCGGGTTGTTGGGTACCGCCAAGGAGTTCACCACCTTCACCAAGGGGTTGGCGGATAGCTCGACTGGCTATGCCGGTCTGCGCCGGGTTGTCAGCCCGTTCATCTTGAGACGAATGAAGACTGACAAGTCTATCATTTCGGATCTTCCGGACAAAGTGGAGGTAAAGACGTGGGCGGCGCTCAGCAAGAAACAAGTCATTTTGTACGAAGAGATCATCGAATCCATCAAGGCATCGGTCGTGGAGACAGAAGGAATACAGCGCAAGGGGTTGATTCTCTCCGCTCTTGTGAAATTCAAGCAGCTCTGCAACCATCCTTCCCAATACCTTGGGCTTAATGTTTTCGATGAGATGGAAAGCGGCAAGTTTGAACGACTGCGGGAGATCTGCGAGACCATCCATGATAAACGCGAGAAGGTACTCGTCTTCACACAATTTCAGGAGATGACCGGTCCGTTAAGTCGATTCCTTTCCGGTATCTTTCAGCGCGAGGGCTTGGTGCTCCATGGCGGCGTGCCGGTCGGCAAGCGCAAGGACCTCGTTGCCAGGTTTCAAGGTCAAGACTATGTGCCTTTTTTTGTTTTATCGTTGAAGGCGGGAGGGGTCGGCCTTAACCTGACGGCGGCCAATCATGTCATCCATTTTGATCGATGGTGGAACCCGGCCGTGGAAAATCAGGCCACAGACCGGGCCTTCCGGATCGGTCAGAAAAAAAATGTTATGGTCCACAAGTTCTTGACCAAGGGCACCATCGAAGAAAAAATCGATGCCATGCTGGAACGGAAAGCTACAATGTCACATGAGATTATTGCCCCGACCGGGGAGAACTGGATCACCGAGATGAGCAACGACGAACTGCTCGACCTGTTTACCTTGAACCATTTGTAAGCGAAGAGAGAACGGCATGAGTTACTGGAACCGCTTTCCCGAGTATGTGTCTGTGGCGGAAAAGAAGGAGAAGGCCGCAAAAAAACTGAAACAATTGCAAAAAAACATGCCGGATATCAAACCGGTCATCCTCGAGGGGAAAGCCCTGGCGCAGACATGGTGGGGCAAATCATGGAATCAGAACCTGGAACGCTACGCGGATTACAGCAACCGCATCGACAGGGGCCGCAGCTATGTGCGCCATGGCGCAGTGCTTGACCTGGGGATTGAGGCCGGCACAGTGAGGGCACTCGTCCTAGGCTCATCGTCTAGGCCCTATGAAGTAACGATCCGCATCAAGGCCATCAGCGCGACCCAATGGACAGCGATCAAAAAACAGTGCGATGGCCGGTTGAAATCGTTACAGGATTTGTTGTCAGGGAAATTCCCCAGGGAGTTGAGCGATATTTTCCTAACCGAGGGCAAGGGGTTGTTCCCCTCGCCAAAGGAGATTTCATTTGACTGCAGTTGTCCGGATTGGGCCTCGATGTGCAAGCACGTTGCGTCTGCCCTCTATGGCATTGGTGCGAGGCTTGACGAAGACCCCTCCCTGTTCTTCACGTTGCGTGGTGTGTCCACGGACGATCTGGTGGCCGAGGCCATTCAGGACCAGACGGCAGAGATGCTGGCAAAGGCTGAGCGAAAAAGCACCAGGGTTATTAAAGATACTGACCTCTCATCTCTATTTGGTCTTGAATTGGCCACCCCTCCATCCGCCTTTCTGCCCGAGAAGACTAAGCCGGCTCTCAAGAAAAGCTCTAAGCAAAAGGCTGCTGCCCAGAAGCCTCCCAAGTCAAGCACTAAAACTCCGATCCGTCGGAACCGAACACCTCTTGCGCCCATCGATCTGGTCGCGGCGATTATTGCCCGGAGTAAGACCGGGGTTGACTCCAAGACCCTGTCGGAGGAAACCGGTCTCCCTAAGACAAAAATTTATGCTCTCGTGCGACAGATGAAGCTGCAAGGAAAAATCAAAAACAAGTCTCACGGTGTCTACGTGAAGGTCAGGGGATGAGCTTGAAGGGAGATAACTCGGCACTTGATTATTACTTCATAATTTGCCAAGTGTAATATGAAAATTATGAGGTAATTTCATGTACAACCGTGACATATTCCAAGAATTACTGCGCTATCTGGATCAGCCGAAAATTTTGTTACTGGTGGGGGCGCGTCAGGCAGGGAAGACCACCCTGATGAAAATGCTGCTGGAGCATCTGCGGCAGCATGGTGAGCATGAACATGCCCTGCATTATCTGGACTTGGAGGACATGACACTGCTGCATCTGTTGGAGGGTGGGCACCGTGAGCTGATGGGCTGGCTGGCGGCCAGAGGGGCTGACCTCTCCCACAAGGTGTATGTCTTTATCGATGAAATCCAGTATCTTTCGAACCCGTCAAATCTGCTGAAGCTGCCGGCAGACAGTCAGCCCAACCTCAAGTTGATCGTTTCCGGCTCATCAACCCTTTAAATCCGTCGCAAATTTAGTGATTCCCTGGCAGGGAGAAAGCTGGTTTTTGAGATATACCCTTTGAATTTTGTCGAGTTTTTGGATTTTCGCGGAGAAGAACGCCTGGCGCGTGTGGTGCGCGACTGCGGTGTGCGCTCACTGGTGGCAGATACCGATCCCGCGGCTCTTTCAGCCCGTTTTCTGGCTGAGGACTGTTTCCGTCACTACCGAGATTTTTTGGTCTGGGGCGGTTATCCTCGTGTTGCCTTGGAGCGGGATGAGCAGCGCAAGGCCGCCTATCTGTCCGAGCTGTACAACGCCTATGTCCGCAAGGATATCAAGGATCTGGCCCGCATCGACAACGTAAGTGGATTCAACAATCTTATTACGGCACTGGCGCATCAGGCCGGAGGGTTGGCCAATATATCGGAACTGAGCATCGCTACCCGTCTGGCCCGTGACACACTGGAGCATTACCTGTTTCTGCTGGAAAACACCTTCATCATCAAAGGGGCGTTACCGTTTTCCCGTAACCCGCGCAAGGAGATCAGCAAGATGCGCAAGTATTATTTTCTTGATAATGGACTGCGCAACATAGCCATCCGCAGTCTTGCCGCCCTTGACAGCCGTCCCGATGCCGGCGAGCTGGCGGAAAATGCGGTCTTTGCCGATCTGACCAAGAAATCACCCTTGTTGGAGGAGATCGGTTTCTGGCGAACCCAATCAAAAACCGAGGTTGATTTTATTTTGCATGGGGAAGGCCGCCTGCGCCCCTTAGGGGTGAAATTTCGCCCATTCAGCGGGCCAAAAATACCAGGTGGTATCCGATCATTTCGGCAGGATTATCCGGCTAAGGAACGCCCTCTGGTGCTAACACGTGACTATTTTGGCACAACGGAGTGATCCCTCCTTCCCGCAACGCTTGCCGCACCACACCCTTCCTCTCGCGGTTTCCGACCGCTACCCGCCGGGATGGCGCCGGACTTCTCGGCCCGGCCTTCTGCTGCTCCTTTCGTCATCGAAATTCAGGGCTCCCGCCTCTGCTTCATGTTTCGCCCTTCATCGGCTGGTCAGACCAGACTACTATGGCTTCTGCTGACTTCTGACAACCTATCCCCACACCTTACGATGTCGGTAGCACATGGCAGGCCGTCAGATCTCCCAGGGTAATACGCGTGACCTTCACACTTATGCCCGCCGCATCTACGTCCACACCTTCCGTGCAAGTATCGGGC
>Ga0074195_1004064_pt1 | contig 12566 bp, 8 predicted proteins | sample EPASupsiteHSE623_FD_64525 | JGI IMG/M metagenome (GOLD analysis project Ga0074195, IMG submission 64525) | Bioremediated contaminated groundwater from EPA Superfund site, New Mexico - Sample HSE6-23 | ecosystem: Environmental > Aquatic > Deep subsurface > Groundwater > Contaminated ...
CCGCATTTCGAGCTTTTTCCGGAGGAAACCGCCGGTCTGCGCGGAGTCACCTGCGCGGTGGCCGGAGAAGGGGAAGAAACCCTTGCGGAGCTGCTTGACGCGTTCGAGCGCGGCGGAGACCTGTCGGCGGTCAAAGGCGTCAGCCACGCCGCCGCGGGCCGCATCATTTCGGCTCCTCCCCGACCTATGCTGGAGAAACTCGACGATCTCCCCTTCCCGGCGCGCCGGCTTACCAGATATGACCGCTATTATTCCGTGATAGGCCGCGACAATGTCAGCACTTCGCTCATGACGAGCCGCGGGTGTCCTTACAGGTGCAATTTCTGCTTCGTGCAATACGGCGGCCGGTACAGAACGCGTTCCGCGGAGAACATATTGGCCGAGATAGAGGATTGCCTGGCCCTCGGGATAAGAGAGTTCTTTTTTTTCGACGAGCTTTTCACCGGCGACCGCCGCCGGGTTATGGAATTCTGCTCTGTCGTGGCGCGGCGCGGTCTACGCATCACCTTCGATATCCGCTCCCGCGTCGATACCGTCGACGAGGAAATGCTGCGGCTCCTGAAGCGGGCGGGCTGCGTGCGGATCCAGTACGGGATAGAGAGCGGCACGGAAGAAATCCTCCGCGCGATGAACAAAAGGATCACGCTGGAACAGACGCGTAAGGCCGTGGCCGCCACCAAACGGGCCGGTATGGATGTGCTGCTGGACTTCATGATCGGCTATCCCGGGGAGAGCGCGGAGCAGATCGGGCGGACCGTGGATTTCTCGATCGAGCTGGACCCGTCTTTCGTGCAGTACGGCATCGTGACCCTGTTCCCGGGCACCAGGATATACGCGGACGCGCTGGCGAACGGGACTATAAGCGAAGATTTCTGGCGTAAGACGGCCCGGATGCCGAGGGGTCCGGTAGTGCCGCCGTTCGCTTCCGGGACATTCGACAGGCCCGTACTGGAGGGCATGCTCAGAAAGGCCTATCTGCGCTTTTATTTCCGGCCGGGCTATATCCTGCGAAGACTGGCCGGGGTCGGTTCGCCGCTGGCCCTGCGTCGCCAGATGAAGGCCGGCTGGAACCTGCTGCGGGGCAATTGATGCGCGGCGTTCCCGCGGGGCGCATATTCTATGGATGAAAACATGAAGGACGGACGCGGCCGGCTGCCGCCTCTTGCCGTTATCCTGGTCTGCGCGTTTTGCGTGCGGGCCGCCGGCATCTTCTGGGGGCTGCCGAACTGGAACCATACGAATTCCTATAACTGCGATGAATACACCACGCTGACCGCGCTGCAGCACATGGAGCCGTCCGCCTGGCGGTTCAACCCGGTAAGCGACAAGGACCCGTACGCCCTGGCCGGGGGCACATTGCATCTGTATTCGTACGGCGCGTGGATAAAAACGCTGTCGCTGGCCGGTTACATAACGCTCGTAAAGGACAAAGCGTTCTATTACCGGAATCCGGCCGAATGGGGAAAGTTTTTCGCGGCGGGGCGCTTCCAATCAGTCCTGTACGGGACGCTGACCGTCTGGGCGGCGTATCTGGTCGCGCTTAGACTGTACGGCGCGCGCGCGGCTCTCCTGTCCGCACTTTTAACGGCGTTCATGCCGGCCCTGTCCGTGTATTCCCGTTACATGGTGGCCAACGCCCGCGGGCTGTTCTGGATAGTCCTGTCGTTCTATCTCCTGCTGCGCCTGACCGGCCGCGGCCGTACCGTGGATTATCTGGCCGCCGGGGCCGCCGTCGGCGCGGCTATAGCCTCGCGTTATTCCGCCGCCCCGCTTGTGTTCGTGGCCGCCGCCGCCCATTTTATGGGCCCGGCGCCTGAAAAGATCAAAAAACCAGTCCTGGCCCTGCTGGCCCTGGCCGCCGTTTTTCTCATAACCACGCCGTATGCCGTTCTGGACTATCCAAATTTCAGCAAGGGAGTGGGCGCGGTTAAAAGTCTGGCCGGCGGCGGTCCCGGATTTTTTGCCGGAGCGGCGAAGGTCCCGGCCCAGTTCGCGGAAGCCATGGGAGTCTTCCCCCTGTTCATCTGCCTGTCCGGAGTGGCTGCGGCCGCGCTAAGGCCTGAAAGACGGGACATCCTGCCGCTATTGTGGACCCTGCCTATGCTGGCCATATTCCTGAAAGCCGGCCCGGCCTCGATCCCCGGCCGTATCCTGCCCGTTCTGCCTTTTTTCGCAATTTTCGGCGCAAGAGCCCTGGACCTGGCCTGGAAACGCCGTCCGGTCCTCGCGAAAACTGCGCTGGCCGCGGCAGCGCTGCAGTCTTTCCTGTTTTATCGCGGCGAATTCGCCCTGATGTTCTCCGAGGATATACGCGACAAAGCTTCCGGCTGGCTGGCCGGCAATGTAAAGCAAGGAGCCTCGATCGGGCTGGTCCGGGAACCGTCCTGGTTCGGTCCGGGGATCATAGACCGGCACTATCGCCACCCTGATCACGCCCTTCTGCCGGGTGTACGCTTTGTGCGGTTGACCGACGGGGACTGGAGTTTAAAAACAGGCTTCGATCTGCTGGAACGGGAAAAGCCGGACCTGGTCGTTCTGACGGATGTGGAGGCGGGTTTTCTCGACAAAGGCAAGCTGCTCTCGAAGCTCGCCGAGACCGGATATTCCCCGGCCGCCGATTTCAATAAGATGTTCCGGCCGGCCTGGCCTTATCCCGGCGCTTCCATGCCGAGAATGCTGTTCATGACGGAGCGGGTGGAGATATTCTCCAGAAACGGCGGGGGACTGAAAAGACGCGGGGTGGGCAGGGAGGCATATGACCGATAAGGATCTTTGGACCAGGCTGGCGGTCGAGGCGTTGAGGACCGCGATAACGCTTTTCGTCCTCCTGCTCATCAACCAGTTTATAGAAGCGCTTCCGTTCGCCGGCCTGCCGGTGTTCGACGGTTCCGTCTCCGCGGCGGACCTGCTGTCGGCGGTTATCGCCGCCGTGGCCATCGCGGTCTTTTTGAGGTCCGCCCTGAATTCCAGGGCCGCCCTTAACGAGCTGCTCGATTGGCTTCCCGGCGCCGGAGTTCTGACCGGCTATGGCGCGGGCGTGGCCGCCGCGTTGTTCGCCTATACGGCTTTTCGCTCCGTGGCAGTTCCGTTCATAGGGGAATTCGACTGGGTCTATCAGGCGTTTTTCCTGGCGCTTACGCTTTTCCTGCTGTCCAGGATAGCCCTGCATGTATACGGCGCCAGCGAGAGCATAAGCCGGTTCCTCATCAAACTGCTGAGCCCGTACGGCGGGCAGGGCCGGAACCCCGGCTTGGCCGATGACAAAGAAAAAAAGAAGTGAGCCTCAGCCCGGACCGGATGGCCGGCCTGGTTATCTTGCCGGCGTGAGCGAGACCGTGCCGGCTATTACGGCCAGGTTCATTTTTACTACCTCCGCCGCGAAGTCCCAGTCAAGCCGGTCCATCGTATCGCAGGACTTGTGATAACAGGGATTCCTTTTCTTCCAGTGCTCTATCGAAAGATATCCCGGGACGCCGGCCTCCAGGAACGGGACATGATCGCCGTCGGATGAGTCGGTGTTGATGTTCGGCTTCAGGCTGGTGTAGGCCTTGGCGGCGGCCGCGGCCCGCCCGGCCAGCGGTTCGAACCGTTTGTCGGTTTCTATATCCACGACCCGGTCCGCGTTCCAGCCTATCATATCCATATCCACGGCCAGGTCTATTCCCGGCATAAGTCCGTCCGCACCGAACTCCTTCGCCAGGGCCTTGGAGCCGGACATGCCGCGTTCCTCTCCGTTGGAGGCGACGAAGATCATCGTGTGGTCCGAGTCGAAGCCGGAAAGCACCCTTGCGGTCTCCAGCATTCCCGCGACTCCGCTCGCGTTGTCGTCCGCCCCGGTATTCTTGTTGCCGACCGTATCCAGATGGCCTATGACCACTATTATGCGCGGCTTCGCGCCGGCGCCCTGTTTGGTCCCGATTATATTGCATTCGGGATCCACCCTGTGCCGCATATAGCATTGCCGTCTCACAGTAAGGCCGAAGCTCCCGAAGGTCGCCTCGGCGAAATCCATGGCCAGTTTATTGCCGGAATCCTTCAGGGCTTCAAGCGCGGAAACATTCCGTGGGCCGAAGCTTGTGAGCCGCTCCGCGTAGGCCCGGATGCCGGCGGCGCTGACTTTTTCCAGCAGCGCGCGGACGGCGGCCTCGTCCGGGGCGGCCGTCCCCGCCGGAACGGCCGAGGGCTCCGGCAGGGCGGCGGCAATATCGCCCCCGGACCTAAGCGCTTCGGCAAATCCCCGGTCCGGAAATGCGCCGGACAAAGCCTGGGCGTTAAGAGCGGGCAGGAATATGACGGCGGCAAGAAAACCCTTCATGCTTATATGATAGAGTCCGCGCGGACATTCCGCAGGGGCCTTAAGTCCGGTAAAAAAAGGTCTTTTGGTCCCTACGGACAATTCCTTCTCCAGGATTAATACGACGCGGAACGGTCCAGATGGATTCCGTTCCCTTCCACAGTTGATGCACAATACCCCGTTTGACGACATGTACTGCGATTGGGCCGGCTATCTGCGTCCGTTCAGGCGGGGTGTGTTCGGCGCAGGGGCGCGGTACGGTTGGGCGGACTTCGATTATGCTTTCGTGTCCTTCGGCGTCCTGTGCAATACGCGGAAAATAAGCGTTTCGCTGGAGTTCTGAAGATCCGCGCCGCCGCCGGAGTTCCATTGGCGGCGTCATATTAACTATAATTCCAGTATCGTCAAAATATCCCGGAGGGTCAGATGCTTAAGCTTTTTATCCCGGCCGTTATCGCGCTTTTTTCGTCCCAGGCTGCGGCTTACGACAAAATAGAGTTCAAAACCCAGATAACCGATCCCGCGCTGGCCAGGATAACGGCCGTCGCCGTGCTGGACGGGAAAGTTCTGGCGTCCGACTCCAAGGCCGGAGCGGTGTTCATTTTTGATCCGGCCGGCAAGCTGATAAAGAAGACCTCGGCTCCGCTGAAGGAGCCGAACGGACTTTGCGCGGGCAACGGACGGATCTATGTGGCGGATACCGGCAATTCCCGCATAGTGGTCCTTGGCGCGGACGGAATGCTCCAGTGGGCGTTCTCCGGAGAGGGCTCTTTGCCCGGCCAGCTCGATTCCCCCAAGGACGCGGCCTTCGGACCGGACAACAGGCTTTATGTCGCGGATACCGGCAACTCCCGCGTGCAGGTCTTCAACGCAGACGGCGTTTTCCTTTACGGTTTTCCTACGCTTAAATCCGACAAGATCACGCCGCTTTACCCCGCCAGGATAGCGGTGGACAACGCCGGGTTCGTCTATGTCGCCGATCCCGGGAACTCCCTGCTGGTCAAGTATGACAGGGCCGGCAATCCGCTCAAAGGGTTCAATATGGCGGCCGACGGCGTGGCCGTGGACGCCTACGGAACGCTTTACACGATAAACGGAAAAGAGGGCAAGGCGCGGGAGGTTTCGGCCGCGGGAGAGGTGCTGGGCGCCTTCGGCACCAGGGGAAAAGGCCGGACGGAATTCCTGAAGCTTGTCGGCGTGGCCGTGGACGCCGAAGGCCTGGTTTATCTGGCGGACGAGGGGAACAAAAAGATCTCGGTCATCCGCGTGGAAAGCGGGAAACCGGGGGCCAGGCTGGCCGCGGCGCGGCCGCTGGACCGCTTCGATCTCAAAGGCCCGGTGAAGAAATATGTTTTCAGGAGCGATATGTTCGCCGTAAGGCCGGACCAGAGCGTGCTGGCTTACCTGCCGGAGGCGAGGGAGACTGCGGTGCTGTCGGACTCCGGAAAAAAGACCATGCTGGCCTACGGCGGCAAACCGGGCCAGGTAAAGGGGCCGCGCGGGATGACTACGGACGCGGCCGGCCGGCTTTATGTTTCCGACACCGGCAACAGCCGGGTGCAGATCTTCGGCGCGGACGGAGCTTTGGCCGGCGGGATAGGCTCCGGCGGCTCCAACGAGGGCAATTTCAGGGACCCGGCCGGCATAGCGCTCAACGACAGGGGGAATATCTTCGTGGCCGACCCCGGCAACCGGCGGGTGCAGGCGTTCAGCTCGGACGGCATTTTCCTGTTCGCCGTGGGCCCCCAGATAGGCCCGTTGACCCTCAGGAATCCGGCGGCGGTGCGCGCCGGGGCGGACAGGAACCTCTATATCCTGGACACGGAGCTCAGGAAGGTGGTGGTCACGGATTCCAACGGCAAGTTCCTGCGGATCTGGGACGACCAGGGACAGCTGCGGGAGCCGGCGGCGCTGGCTTACGATGGAAAGACATATTTCTACATACTGGACCGCGGCTCGTTCAGCGTCAAGATCTTCGACGACCAGGGCAAATTCGTTTCCAGCTTCTTCGCAAAAGGCCAGGGCGAGCGGGAGCTCATGGATCCGCGGCATCTGGAAGTGGCCGGGAACCGGATGTACATCTCCGATATGGCCAGCGGCAAAATACTGGCTTTTGACCTGGCGTATATCCCGGAGGAGCCGTTCGCGCTCAAGTATTCAGTTTCCGGCGGCAGCGTAACGCTTTCCTGGCAGGCGAAAGCCGCGCCGTGGCTGAAAAGCTTTTCGGTATTCCGCGCCGGACCCGGAGGGGAATATGCGGGGCTCGGTTCCGCCGGGAAGGCGGAATACGCTGACTCCGGCCTGCTGTACGATACCACCTATTATTACGCGGTTTCCGGAATTTCCGTCACCGGGGACGAAGGCCGGAGGTCGGCCCCGCTCGCCGTCTTCCTGAAAAGCCCGGAAATAGCGCCGGCCGTTGCCGAGGTTCCGGCGGAGCCGGCCGGGCCGGCCTCAAAGAATGTGGCGCCGATGGAGATCTCGCCGGTGGAACTGAATTATATCTTTTCCGCCAATTACAAATACTACATCAAGAACCCTATAGGGCGCATCTCGGTGCAGAACAACACCGAGACCGCGTTCAGCAATGTGAAGGTTTCTTTTTTCCTGAAGGATTTCATGGACTTCCCCTCCGATACCATCGTGAAGGAAATAGCGCCGAAGTCCAGGGTGGAAGTGGACCTGATGGCGACGCTTAACAACCGCCTGCTGAATATAAACGAGGACACCCCGATACAATGCCAGCTTACGATGACCTATTATCAGGACGGGGCCGAGAAGACCTTTACGCTCAATAAGCCGGTGAAGGTGCTGTCGAAGAACGCCATAATCTGGGACAAGGCCGACAGGCTGGCTAATTTCATCACGCCGAAGGATACCCCGGTGTTCGGCTTCAGCCGCTTTGTTCTTAACGAACGGAACAAATTCGAGGAGGAAACGGCAGCCCTGCTGAACGGCGATGTGCTTTCGGCGCTTATGGTCTGGGAGGCGTTTGGCGAGCTGGGCGTGAGCTATCTGGCCGATCCGGTGAGCCCGTATTCCGTGAAAAAGGCCTCAGGGGCTTTCAGCCTGGACACGGTGCAGTTCCCCAGGAACACGCTCAAGCTGCGGAGCGGGGACTGCGACGACCTTACCGCCCTGTTCTCCTCGGTTTTCGAGGCCTCCGGTCTTCATGTCATGCTGCTGGATTATCCCAGCCATATAGCCCTGATGTTCGATACCGGCGCCGCGGACGCCAGGGAGATAGGCATCCCGGAGGAATACCTGATAAAACACGACAATACCTGGTGGGTAGGGGTGGAAACCACCATGGTCGGAAAGGATTTTTACGACTCCGTAAAACATCAGGCCGACCTCTACAGGCGCATGTCCGCCGAAGTTAAAATGGTGGATGTGAGGAAAGCTTGGAGCGAGTTCGAACCGGTGACCCTGCCCGAGTCGGAAACGGAGCATAACCCGGACCGCGCGAAGTTCAGCGCGCGGGTGCGGGAGGCCTCGGCCGCTTTGCTCAGGGCCCGCTACGAGTATCTCAAGAAATATTACGGCCGCATACTGCTGGAGGACCCCGACGATTTCGACGCCAATATCAATCTGGGGATAGCGACGGCCCAGGCCGGGGAAGCCGCGGAGGCGGAGAAATATTTCCTGCGCGTGCTGGCCAAGGACCGGCTCAACGCCGCCGCGCTGAACAACCTGGGCAATCTAGGATATAAAGCCGGCAAATACCAGGAGGCTCTGGACCAGTATCTCAAGGCCGCCAAGGCCGATCCCTACGACGCCGATGTGTGGCTGAACGCGGCGCGCGCCGCCGCCAGGCTGGGTAAAAAGGACGATGCGAAGATATATGCGGACAGGGCGGCCCAGCTGGATCCGGCGGCCAAAAGCGCGGGTGACAAGCTGCTGAAATAAACGGAACGGAGGGAGCTATGATCAGGATTTTTGCGGCCGGTGTTCTTTGCTTATCCATAACTCCGGCTTTTTCGGCCGGAGCGAAGACGGACGGGAATTATTACGAGAACCTCTTGAAGGGGCTGAAGTCCAAGGTGCAGGGCAAATTGGAATCCAAAACCCGCGTGTCGGCCGTGGCCGCCGTGCGCGGCGCCCGGCAGGGCTCGGATTCCGGGGCGCTTTACTGGAAGGGCGGCGTTTCCGAACAGGCCGGTAAAAAACTGGCCGAGGAGAAAAAGGCCCTGGCTGACGCCGTTCAGCTTGTGGTGGACGGGAAGACCGGCGAAGGCCGCGCGGCCCTAGAAAAATTTATAAAAGATCATCCTGAGAGCGTTTATGCGCCGGACGCCAAAGAGGCTTTGTCCGGACTGCCGGCGGAAGCGGAGCCGGCGAAGCCCGCCGCGGAAGCTCCGGAGACGAAGCCGCAGGAAGAAAAAACCAGGCCGGCCGAAACCGCGCCGGCCGGGACAACTTCGGAAAAATAATCAGTTCTTTGCGGCGGCCGGCGCCATCGCGGCAGCTTCGGCGGGTCGTGTTTCCGTATCGCCCGCCGGCCGTGAGGCGGAGGCCCTTTTCAGCTTCAGATGCAGGTCCACGGCCGATTTCCAAGCCATCCGCTTGAGCATTGAGCGCTCTTTGGCTCCCGGCGGGCAGAACGGGTAAAGCGGGAAGAAAAGGGCGTGGAAAGTGGTGTTGTTCTGCCCTATGACTTCCGTTTCGGCCCTGCCCGAGGGCCCGGTATAAACCGCCGTCAGCCGGTAATTCACCCGCAGGGTCGCGGGAACGATGAAGATCCAGCCCGTGTCCACCAGGAAAGATTTCAGGATCTCTTTATATGTCCAGCGGCCGTAAGAGGTCAGCTCCACGGTGATGGTGCCGGAACCTTCGCGCGCGTCGTACAGGCCGGCATCCGAGAAGATATCGGCCGCGCGTTTCTTTAGCCAGGCCGTGTCTCCGAGCTTGACCGCGACCGGCTTCGGTTCCTGCGGCATGACCCTGCCGTCGCCTATGGTGTCTATGGCGTTCTTATAGGGGAAATTTTTCCAGACCACTCGCAGTTCGGAGGCGGGTCTGACGGTGTGGTCGTCAAGCATCAGTCTGATGTCGCGCCGGCGGGCGCTGATGTCGCCGGAGTTGAAGGAGGCGCAGCCGCACGCCGCGAGCATCGTAGGCAGAAGCAGGAATTTCCTTGAATTTACTCTAAATTTCATAGGGTTCGCGGGTCCTGCCGACGGACTGGCGCTTCGGGCACGGGTCCTCCAGCGCGTCGGCCCTCTCTCACTCGGCCTCCTGTATGACAAGGTCGGCCTCCGTGAAGGCCCTCTTCGCCAGCTCCGCCGGCACCCCCTCCATCAAGATCTTGATACAAACCCGTATAGATCCGTCTAAGTGAGAAGGCTCGGTAGGCGGCGCGGTGCGATTTTTACTATATTATATTATGGGTGCGGCTGTCACGGGGAGTTTATCAAAGGGTTTATGGCTATCAAAAAAATAGAGCAGGTCGTGAAAAACGCGGAGGGCCGGCCGGACATCCACATACGGCTGGCCAGGCCGGCGGACATGCGCCGCATTCAGATGCTCTATACCGAGGTTTACGGCGGCAATTACGGCATTTCGCTCATAACCGACAAGGAGCGGATGCGGCGCGCCATCGAGAACGACGATCATTACTGGATGGTGGCCGAGTGCGAGGGGCGGGTGATAGGCAGCCTGGTCTACGCGCTGGACATACAGGACCGCATAGCGAAAGCGTTCGGCGCGGTGGTCTCCAAGGAGTATCGGAAGCTGGACCTGGCCTACACCATGATGAAGCTGGTGCTCGACGATATAACCCATACCCAGAAGCTGATGGAGGTGGTATACGCCACAACCCGCACCGCGAACTACGCTCCCCAGAAGCTGACCGAGAGCCTGGGCTTCATCAAACTGGGCATTTTCCCGAACACGCACAAGGTCAGCGAGAACGAGACGCATTGTCTCACCGCGTATTTCACCGAGGAGGCCCTCAAGAGGCGGGAGGCGAGGCCGAACCTCATCAAGGAGATCCTCCCTTTCTACGAACTGGTGCGGAAACAGATAAAACTGGAGGAAGCCTCCGTGACCGAGGTGAAGAGCCTGTACCAGGAGAACCGGCAGGCGGTACCGCCTCTTCCCATGGAGACCATAACCGCGCCCTCCTTCATAAAGGACCGTTTCAAACACCTGAAAAGCAACAGCTTTTTCGAGCATTCCTATATGCCGTTCCATGAGCCGAACCTCCTTTTCATAACCCCGGACCAGTCCACCGAGGTTTACCTGAATTACAATCAGAAGGACAAATACAGCGTGGTGGTGGGCGGGGTGACGAAGGAAAAAAGCGCCACCGTGGTGCTGGAGAGCATCGCCCGCAAGCTCAACGAGATGAACATGGCGTACATAGAGCTGATCCTGGACGCCTATACGCCGCAGCTGCAGCGCGAGGCGATGGACGCGCGCTATATCCCCAGCGCCTATTTCCCCTGCGTGAAAAGGTCCGGCGGAAAACGCTACGACTGCGTGGTTTTTTCCAGGACCTTCCAGGTGCTGGATTTCAGGAATGTGAAGCTCATCTCGCTGTACAAGAATTTTCTCCGCGAATACCTCTCGCTCTGGCGCGAACATTACATCGAGTCGGCCTTCAGGAACGATTGATGACCCTGCTCGAGACCGATTTTACCAGGCCGCTGAAAATAAGCTCGGCGCTTGAGCGACTTATAGAGGCGCCGCCCTTCCTGCGCGGGCCGAAGGCTTCGGCGCTGTTCTGCTCCGCCATGCGGGAGGCTTTTTCTTTCCAGGCGCGCCATTCCGCTTTTTTCAGGAAGTATCTGGCGCTCGACGGTTTTTCACCCGCCTCCGTGAGGACGGAGAGGGATATAGCGAAAATGCCGTTCATCTTCGTGGCCGCGCTGAAGGAGCGCGATCTGGCCTTTTTGCCGGCCTCGCGGATGGTCCTGGAGCTGACCTCCAGCGGCACTTCGGGGCAGCGCAGCCGGATCCAGCTTGACGCCGGATCGCTGGCGCGCGTGCGGCGCATGGCCTGGAAGGTGGTGGAAGGGCTGGGGATGGCCGACCTCTCCCGCGAGTATGACTATGTCTGCCTCACCTATGATCCGGAAGCCGCAAGGGATCTCGGCACGGCCTGGACCGACAGGCTGGTGTCCGGCTTTACCGGGAAAGGGAACATCTTCTACACCTTCCGCTGGGACCGCGGGAAAAAAGATTTTTATTTCGATTCCGCCGGCGCGGCGGCGGCGCTTAAAAAAGCCGAGGACGCGGGCCGGCCGGTGCGCCTGCTGGGTTTTCCCGCCTTCGCCCTGAAGCTTACCGATGAGTTCAGGAAAAAATACGGCAGATACCCGCGGCTCGATCGGCGCTCGGGGGCGATAACCGGCGGCGGCTGGAAAACCCTGGCCGACGAAGCGGTGGACAAAAATGTCTATCGCGGCATTCTGGCCCGCCGGCTGGGCATACCGGCGCGGAATATCCGGGATATGTTCGGCATGGTGGAGCACGGCGTTCCTTATATGGACTGCGAGCTGGGCAATTTCCATATACCCAACTACGGCAGAGTGCTGGCGCGCGATCCGGGTACGCTGGAGCCGCTCGGTTACGGCCGCGACGGGCTTTTGCAGTTCATAACCCCGTATCTGACCAGCTATCCCTCCATTTCACTGCTTTCCAGCGATCTGGGCAGAGTGGAGAAAGGCTGCAAATGCGGACTGGCCGGGGAGGTCCTGGTCATAAAGGGCCGGGCCGGAGTGAAAAAACTTAAAGGCTGCGCCGTTTCCGCCGCCACGATGCTGTAAGGGGCGCCATAGGCCGTAAGCCGTAGGCCGTCGGCTTTCAGGAGTTTCCGTGTTTTTGCCTATGGCCTAAAGCGTACGGCTTATGGCGGTAAATGTCTATGCGATTTAAAAACACCTATCTTTTCGGCGAAGCGGTCGATAAGAAAGACTGGAGCGCGGCGGAGCTTGCGCGGCTCGGGGCCGCGGCCCGGAAAAAAACCCCGGACATGCGGGAAGTTCCGCGCGGCTATATCGTCGACACCCTGGCGCGGGCAGGCGAAATGTTCGCCGACAGGCGCTCCCCGTATCGCCGCGCGGCCCTGAAGCATCTGGCCGCCAATATCCCTTTTTCCTCCCAGGTTACCGAAAAGAGCCTGGACATACTGCCCGAAATACTCGGCAGGCGGGCTCTGCTCCAGCGCATGAACATGGAACTGTTCCTGCCTTACGCCCTGGAAACCTCCCCGGAGCCGCCGCGCGCCCCCACGCCACCCCCCCCCCACCCACGGCTCCCACCACCC
>Ga0074195_1004065_pt1 | contig 12565 bp, 14 predicted proteins | sample EPASupsiteHSE623_FD_64525 | JGI IMG/M metagenome (GOLD analysis project Ga0074195, IMG submission 64525) | Bioremediated contaminated groundwater from EPA Superfund site, New Mexico - Sample HSE6-23 | ecosystem: Environmental > Aquatic > Deep subsurface > Groundwater > Contaminated ...
GTATAGTAAATTCACCTTACTTACTGACTTTATTTACTCTGTTGTAACCCTGCCAGTATGTAGTATGTAGTTTATGTTTTTTTGAATAATTTTTAAGTTATGCAGCTTCTTGAATAAATTAAATAATTAACACAAGCAGCTTTTTTGTAATAATGTTTATACATTTTATTGAAAAAATTTTGATTTTTAGTCAAAATTAATTCTTAGAGGTTCTGATGATGAAAGAGAGAGGATTAATTTAAGGAGAATTATTAATGAATGTTAGTTTTAATGGCGTAAAAGCCATGATTAATGGTACTAAGCGACCAACTACTCCATTAGAAGATAAATGTGAACTAAATTCTTTACAACCTTTGCTAGAATACTCGTTGAAAAATCAAGGGGGCATCGCATTTACAACACTTAAAAAAGGTATTGAATTAAATTTTAACCAATTTTACGGTAAAGAAATCAGTGTAAAAACCCAGCTCAAATCAAATGAAGTTGACAGGATTATAATTCAAGAAGATGAAGCTGGTAAATCATCAAGCTTAATTATAACCAAAAAAGGCCTTGAAAAAAGTGAAAACGGAATAAATCTGTTTAATATTACCGTAGACAAATTAAATAAACTGATTCAAATACTAGAAGAGCAATACAAAAAGCAAAAAGAAAAAGAAATCGAAGAAATAAGAAAACTTATAGGCGATGACGCTGAGCCTTTCGATAAACTATAAAATTACTGCTTAAAATTTAAAATCAGAAGAGGTTTGATTATGTAACCATCGTAAAAATTTTTGATGGTCATAACTTTCTGCATAATTTAAAAGGTTTTTAATTAATTTCTGGCCTGAAACTGTACTTCCGACTACCGCATTAATTCCATCTTCGGATTGAAGCAAGGTTAATTCCGCATGCAATACTTTATCTATGAGGGTTTCAGGTTTTTTTTGCAATTTTTCCCTTAACCATCTTGTTAAAATAATATAAGATGGTATGTCTGCTGAATATTCCTGTAAGTGTTTTGAAAATGCCTTTAAAATCATACTTACATGATACATTTATTTTTTGCTTTTTTAAATATCCATTAGTTTAATCAAGCAAGATAGGCAACCTCTAAAGAGATTTGTTACTTTAGCCAAATGGTCATTAAGAGTAACCAGTAAAACTTTCACAGGCTTCGAATAGCCACATATTGTCTTTGCTAACCCAACGACATTTTGAGGGTGCGGCAATCTAATGACCGGAGCGTTTTTGCGAGAAACACAGTAGATTGGGTCGGAGACCCAACACCAGACTTATTGTAAACAATAATTAAAAATAGGTGTTTTTTTAGCAATAAAAAACCTTTATTGCATTATTTATGTTAATTCACCTTGAATACCAGGAGACATATAAATAATGCTTAATAACAGGGTTCAACCAAATTTTACAGGTTCTTTTAATTTTAAAACTTATAATGAAGACAAATTCTATGCTGACCTAAAAAATTATTATGGACCAAATGCCACAGTTATAAAAGAAAAGACAATACCTCAGCTAGAGCGAGGCTTAAACAATTTTATGCTCAAAAACAGCCCATCGGATGATGAGCTTTCAATAACAATTGATAACCACGATAAAACTATTACAGATCCTGCAAAAATACCTGTTACAATATCTTATGAACAGGCAAAAGAACAAAAAGAAAGCAATAATACACCTTTAGATAATATAATTAAGACAACTGTTAGTTTCTTCCATAAAATACCTATTGAGAAAACTAATCTTAAAGTCTTATTTGAGTACCTCTCAGACCCTAAATTTGCTCCTCAATTGAAAAAAAATCTTGAAAAGGCTATTATGCAGAATGATCTGGATATAACAGCCAAGCAACTTGATTTAATGCCAACAGAAAGGGTATTTATAACATCTTTTAACCCTCTAGATCAATACCCGGAAGAGGTTCTATCCAAATGTAAAAAATTGAAGGAAATATTCACTAAAGAACTAATTAAAAATATACCAAGTGATGACAGGCTAATGTTAAGAATCAGTAATGACATTAATGTTGATTCACCGGAAGAAACACCTATTGAACTAACATACATACATAACCCTGATGGCGATGGAGATGTTAATGCAAACATTGATATTGCAAAAGGTGCATTAAAAGAATACTTTAAAGCAGTCAAAAACCCTGCCTTCTTTAGATCACTAATGAACAGAATAGAAAAACTTGACTTAGAATTTTTTACAAAAAGATCAGACAAAATAGATAATTCTATTTATAATGAGCTTAAGATTAAGCCTCAGGTATTAGAAGGGACAAGCACTTCAGATGACAAAGTATCTATTAAGGTTTATAAATCTGATAAGCTTCCGAATGATTTTGTTCATAGGTGTATGATACTAAAAGAATATTTAAAAAAATACGCAGAAAAAAACCTGCCTGAAAACGATAAAATAATAATAGAAGTTGATAAAGATAAGAACGCTGTCAATATAAAATATGTACATAAAGCTGACAAAGAAAATAATCCTGAAGATAAAGACATGGAATATACATTGACACAAGAATCTTTCTTTAATTTTTATGTTATGACAAGAAATCCAGTATTTATTAAACAAACTATAGGTAACTTCCAAAATAGACTTGGTACCGACCTCTTTAAAGACATGTCAAACAATATAGATTCTGATATTTCTAATGAATCAGGTTATAATCCAGTAGTATTAGAAAAACGAGGCCAGGGAAAAGAAAAAGTCCCTTTGCAGCTTAATGATAAGAATCTTATAATAAATGATATACCAAAGATTCAACAAGGAGGTATCGAAAGCTCTACTGTTTTTAATAAATTTAATAAAATTGAGGATGAATTAAATAAATACATGAACTTAAATGCCCCAGAAAATGACAGAATTAATATAACAATTGGAAAAGGAAATACTAATACAACCACGCCAAAAGAGGTTCCTATCAATATATATTACTGCCACAAAGACGAAGAAAACGGCAAAGAATATAAATTTAAAATAAAATACGATAATTTAAACCTGGAAAATTTTGACGATATAGCTAATAACGATCCCCAATTTTTGCCACAAATCATAGACTATATTGAAAATGATATTAGCCAAAAAATGATGAAAATCAGGGGGCATAGATCTACTTAAAAAACAAAAAGGGCCAAATAGCCCATATGCATGTGTGTTAGGAGTGCTTGTAATTATCAATTAACTTTTTATAGGTAATTCAACAAGGTTGGTTGCAATATTTTTGAGGTTGCAGCCAGTGAAGTTTGAAATACCGATTGCTGAAAATTTAAATCTGAAATAACTTTAGCCAAATCTACATCCTGAATGGCTCCATATTCTTTTGACAAGGCCAGTTCATTTTCAGATAGCCTGTTTTCTGTTAAATCTAACCTATTAACAAGAGCACCAACGGTTGTTTGTGTACTTAAAATTGTATCAAGATCATCTTTTAAATCTGCAACATGTTGAAATACCGCTTTTCTATTAACATCTGTCGGATTAGCAATTGCTGTATCCAAATCAGAGATTGTTTGCGCAAGTGTACCTATAATACCTGTTTGTACTGCTGGTGGACCTGCGGTATTTTCGCCAAATACATCATCACCCGCAAAGTTTATTGATATTGTAACACCATTACCTATTTCAACTTCACGTTTTTCGTTTGGGGCGCTAGTTCCTTGATAAACTGTTTCATTTGTAGTTGTATTTTGAACGAAAGGTGGGTCCGTGGTACGTAAACCACCAAATAAATATTTATCACCAAATTTTGTGTTTGCAATTTGAACTGTTTGGTTTAATAACTGCTGCATTTCTTCTTTTATAGACTGTAACCCGTCAGAATCAACAGTGCCACCTGCTTGTGTTACAAGTTCATTGGCACGCTGAACAATATTTGTAACACTTGATAATAATGAATCTGTGGTACTTAATTCTGAGCGTGCGGTGCCTATATTGTTAGTATAGATCTCGTTTTGTTTCATTGTCTCATCTAGGCTCAATAACCTGCTTAATCCTATAGGGTCATCTGAAGGAGTATTAATATTTTTACCTGAAGATAACTTATTTTGTAAGTCATTAAGGTTTTTTAAGTTTAAATGCAAATTTTCAATACTTCTGTTTGTCATCAACTTGGTTGTTATTCTACCAAAAGTCATTATTATTACTCCTACATTTTATTAATAAGTACTTGTAATACTTCATTAATAGTGCTCATAACTCTAGAAGATGCCTCAAAAGCTCTTTGAAACCTAATCAGATCTACAAGCTCTTCATCTATATTAACTCCACTTGTTGATTCACGACGCAGGTCAACTTGTTTCATCAATGCATCCTGACTTTCAAGTTTATCGTTATTACTTTTTGCTTCAACACCCAAAATAGAGATGTTAGAAGAAAGGAAGTTTGAAAAAGTTGTATTTCCTGGCCCTAATGTTGTATTATCACGCAACTGAGCTATATCTAGTGCTTGTGACCCATCACCTAAAGCGGTATTTGGTATAGCGGCATTATTAGCAGCAGCAGCAATTCTAAACGGGTCATCTATGATATTTTGAGTTACTCTAATATTTAGTGCATTAATTGGATTAGCATTTGAACTTTCAAATATAGTTGGATAATCTGCAGCAGCGCTTCTTAATTCCTTAATAGGTGGAACTGCTGTCGGGTCACTATAAATATACCTTCCCTGACTTTGTAAATTGTTTACATTTGTTGCTATAGACTGAGCTAATGTATCAAGGTTATCCATTAATTTTTTTATTGTAACTTTAGAAGGGTCATTACTGCCTAATTCAAGTATGCCTCCCAATTGTCCGCTAGTTATTAAACTATTAATATTAGCGACATTTGGTCCGGTTCCATCAGGTGAATACAATGCCACAATAGTAGGCGTATTAATATTACCCGCATCAGCTTTTAAAACATTTACCAAATTACTACCAGATACAAGTACATTATTGCCTATAGAAACATCTACAGTTCCAACAACTGATTCCTCAACTGTTAAAGGCATAAATGTGCTTAAATTATCCAATATTTTATCTCTTTGATCTAATAAATCATTAGGTTCAACACCATTCCCTCTTAATGTAATAATTTCACGATTGACGTTAGCCAGGTTTTCTAATTGAGAATTAATAGAACTAATACCCATACCCAATCTACTCTGAGTTAAAGAATTTGGATCCGTAGCTTCACCAACCAAATTTTTCCTTAATTCCTGTAAGCTAGCTGACTGTTGATTAAACACTACCGCCAAGTCAGAAGCCTGTAAAACAAAATCTGTTCTGGCTGGTAAACTTTCCGGGCTTTGGCTGAGTTTTTGAGCACTTTCAAAAAATGTACTCATTTTTGACAGCAAGCCTGAATCTGAAGGTTCATTCATAATGGATTCAGCAGAATCAAAAGCGTATTGTTTTTCTGTATAGTAACTACTTGTACAATTTTCTATACGATACTGGGCATCAAGAAAACTGTCCCTAATCCTTTTTATAGATCCAATTTCAGTACCGGTTCCGAATGTGCCTGGTAATCCGCATACACCGGGCATTGGTTGCGGATATGGGCTACTTGTCAATAAATCCACACTTTGTCTTGAATAGCTGGGTGTATTCGCATTAGCAATGTTGTTGCTAATAATATTCAAGGTTGTTTGAATAGTTGACAAAGTCTTTTGTGATGAGTATAAACCAAAGAAACTTGCTACCATTGATCTCTTCCAATCTTAATTAAACATCTCGTTCCACAAGGGTTGATATTGAAGAAATATCATATGTTGATCTATTTACTGTTTTTCCTCTGGCATTATAAGAGGCGCTTTCAGGTACAAAGTGGTTTGTTATAGTGTTTACAGAATGCTCAATCCATTTTATAGAATTGTTTATTAAGTATACATTTAGATTATTTATTTTTTGTATTTCTTTCATCGACTTTAGGAGTTCCTCTCTTACCTTCTTGAGAGGAGCAGCTGCTTTATTGTCCAGTTTATTAATAAAGTCACCCAGTTTTGAGTCTTGATCTATATGTCCATCCAAAATTTTACGCCTGTCTTGTTCAAGTTCTAAAATGCGACAAGCCACAGCTTCTATACATCTATCTACTTCCATGAGGTTATCCGGCACACCTTTAATGATTATTTCTTTCTTTTCAGCAGATAACCTACCCATATAATTGTACAAATTCAACTGTTCCGAGAGATTATTTTTTAATTTTGTAGCTGTTTCTCTCATTTTTTAAACCTCATTTTATACTAAATAATCTGCTAAAAGGCTTCTACCATACCTTATTGCATAGTCGAAATCTTCATTTGTTAAATCATCAACACCATGTTCTTTAGCTATATTTTTAATTTCATCAATCCTGTTAGCTCCATAGCGAAGCATTAATGGTGAATAGGTTGATATATTAGGTTTGGATTGCTCAACTTTTTTGGTTGAAACGTTAGTTTGCGCATCTAATACTTGAGAAAACTTTTTATCCGTTTTTGTGCTTGGTTTTTGTCCCAATAAACCTGAAAAAGTTGTTTCCTTAGGCTTAACCTGAGCTTGACTAATATTTAAATGGTTTACACTACTGATATTATTATTAACGCTTACCATTTATCCTCCTACCCTACACATTTTTCATACACACACTTTTTATTTAACACACTTTCTATTGATATTTGGATAGCTGCTCGTATATTTGTCTGCCTAGTCCAAAATTAGCTGACGGGCTTGTAGCAATATTTTTGGCTATCTCCTGATAAAATAGTCCTCTAAACATTTCTTCACCAGCGCCGCCATGCATTAATTCAGATCTTTCAATTGTTTTATCCATTTCTTGCAATACCTGATTAATGAAAACAGATTCAAACTGTTGAGAAGCTTCTAATAATTTTTTATCACCAGCTTCCTTTTTAGATTCAGCAGTCTTATTGACATCTTTAGTAGCAGAATTTAAAAGGTTGTCTTGTAAAGCTTTAACTTTATCAGCCTGACCTTGTAACTGTGCAACATTAAAAGTATTTGAATAGTAATTATTAATCATCTTATATTATCTCCAAAGATGCTTTTAAGCTTCCTGCTTCTCTTAACGCTTGCAATATAGATATAAGATCAAATGGTGTAACACCTATAGCATTAAGAGCTCTAACTAAATCTCTTAAATTAGAATTTGCAGCAAGTTCTACCACTCTGCCATTAGCCTTGCTAACAGATATTTGAGAATTGCTTACACCGGCAGTAACACCATAGCTAAAACCATCAGGTTGAGAAATAACGTTTTGAGTTGTAATTGATACAGTAATATTTCCATGAGCTACTGCAGCAGGCAACAGTTTTACATCATTACCTATAACAATGGTCCCAGTACGTTCATTAATAACTATTTTGGCCACTGTGTCAGTAGATTCAACTGTCAGGTTTTCTAATGCCGCAATAAAACCTACTCTGTCATCGCTAAATGTTGGAGGTATAGATACTCTAATAGTACTTCCATCAACAGCTTTGGCCGGAGCCACATTTTCATTAACCACTTGAGCAACTCTTGCTGCCATAGTAAAGTCTGATTTACTTAAAACTAAAGAAACCCCGTAATCATCACCTATATCAGTTGTTATTGCTCTTTCTACAATAGCACCGCTGGGTATTCTTCCTGCTGTAGTAATAGCAGTTCTAACGCTTGATCCGTTTGATGTAACGCTAACACCACCTGTACTAATTGGACCTTGTGCAACTGCCACAACTTCACCATTTGGAGCATAAAGCTGTGTCTGAACCAGAATACCACCCTCAAGACTCTTGGCATCAGCAAGAGATGCAACATTTACATCAATCCTGTCGCCTTCTTTAGAAAACGGAGGGATATTTGCAGTTATTATTACAGCGGCAGAATTGCCTTTTTTAATGTCGTTATCGTTATCTATAACTGTACCTAAGTTGGTTAACATTGCCCTGTTAGTTCTTTGGGTCGATCTACTGTTATCACCTGTGCCTTGTAAGCCCACAACAATACCGTAACCAACCAATTGGTTATCTCTAACGCCTTCAATATGCGTAACATCTTTTATTCTGACTCTTACAGCATAACCAGGTTCAATATTTATAAATAATAAGGTTGCTAGTAAAATTGATAAAAGAGCTATCTTCCTTAACACAGTTCCCCTCCTAACAAATTAAAAGAATAAGAATAACAGTTTATTTAATGTACCATCTGTATCAGCACGAGACACAGTACCTTTACCTACTACAGCGACTTGTAAATTACCTACATACTCAGAATCTATTCTTCCATTACCGTCAACCAGGCGTGGGTTTACAACTCCACTCAAAACAAAATCCTGCCTTTCACCTGCATTAACTACTTGTTTACGTCCTTGTACCACTAAATTACCGTTTGGTAATACCTGTACGACTTGAGCCGTAATGTTATGCTTAATAGTATTATTGGTCCTACTTGAAGCATTTTTGTTAATTTTACTATCACCACCCCAGGTTGTAATATGAGGTATTGCCCTGCTCAATAATTCTGTCCATGGGCTGTTCGTATCAGTTTTAGCATCAGATTTATATTCAACGGTGTTTTCTATGGTACTAGCTTCGTTTACAACTATAGTTATCAAGTCACCAATAGAGTTTGCTCTAATACTTGCAAATAATGATTTAGGGTTTATAGGTGCTGCTGTATGACTTATAGTGGCTCTAAATAGTGACTCAGGATTACTTGGTAACGCAAAACATAACATTAAAGCTGTTGTAAAAAGTATGGTTATATTTTTATTGTTAAAACTAAACATTATGCCTCCTAAATACTAACCATTACCGTTCCTTTGTCTACTACTTTGCCCATATATTCTTTTTTGAAATCTTTGCTTCTTACTTTAACCATATCTCCTATACGTCCATTTTGCATAGCTTCTCCAGAAATGGTAATGTTTACTTCAGGTGATTTAAACACTATTGCAACTAGGCTATTGCGTAAAACTATAGGATCCTTTTCTATATACCTATGATCCAGTATTTCTCCAGTACGAAAAGACTTTTTGACTCTTGTAAAAGAAAGATCGTTGCCTATTCTTGCGGCTGTTGGAGCTATATGACTTATATCTCTTTTTGCTTGTTCAACATTAGCAGGTGATATGGCATCATCTCTGTTTATTGGCTGAGAAGTTATCCATACATTATCATATAAAGCCAGTTTTACAGGTACACAAACAGTTTTTTGAAACTTATTATTTACGTAAAAAGAGACCCTTACAATAGTATTTTTTACAAACTGATCTCTGAGGCCGCTTTCTATTTTTACTTCAAAATTATTTGAATCAATATTAAACGGAAGGCCCACTATTTTACCGCAAGAAGGAACTATTTGTCCTTTATAAAGGTTTTTATAATGGTTTATCATGTATTTATTAACAAGGGGTACTACATTTTGATGAGTAACTTCTTTTGCCGTTACTGCTAAAGAGGTAGTTAAAACTGATATAATGCTTATTAGAATGATTAAAAAGTTTTTCAAAAGTCCCCCAAGTAAAATTAATTACTTAAATAAGTGATTAAACAATTCGATTAACTGTTTTAAGAGCCTCGTCTGAAGCACGTATAACATTAGAATTTGCTTCAAAAGCCCTTTGTGCCGTAATAAGATTTATCATTTCTTCTACTACTTGTACGTTGGAACCTTCAAGAAAACCTTGTTCAAGACTTCCAAAACCTTCCTGGTTTGCTGTACCTTGTACTGGCGTACCTGAAGCTGAAGTTTCTTGATACAGGTTTTTACCTAATGATAAAAGACCAGCAGGGTTAGGAAAACGTACCAATTCTAATGTTCCAATTTCTGTCATTTCAGGGCTGCCTGGTTGTGCGACTGTTACTTTACCGCCAGAAGTTATAGATATGCTTGTAGCATCCTGTGGTATTGATATTTGCGGTTGTATTTGAAAACCATCAGAGGTTACTAACTGACCGTTGGCATCCATTTTAAAATTGCCGTCTCTTGTATATGCAACAGTTCCGTCATCCATTTGAATTTGAAAGAAACCTTCACCCTGAATAGCAACACATAATGGGTTATCTGTACTTTGCATTACACCTTGAGTATTTACTCTTTGAATTGCAGAGTTTTTAACACCCAATCCAACTTGTATGCCTGTAGGTTGATATGTACCTTGAGCAACTTGTGCACCAGGCGCTCTGATTGTTTGACTCAATAAATCTTGAAATTCTGCACGATTCTTTTTGTAACCTGTTGTGTTAACGTTAGCAAGGTTGTTTGAAATGACATCTATATTAACTTGTTGTGCAATCATTCCGGTGGCTGCTGTACTTAGTGAACGTAACATCTATATATCCTCCTACCTAGCAAAATTGTAACCGTTAAAAGCTTATTTATAGCCTTCCTAATTGATTTACAGCTTTTTCTAAACTTCTATTGGTGGTTTCAACTATCTTTTCTAGAGATTCATAAGTTCTCATTCCGTTAATAGTTTTAACCATTGTTGTAATAGGATTAGCATTGGCAGTTTCCAATGCACCCTGTACAATTTGATAACCACTAGCCACCTTTTGCCCTGCAGCGCCAGGGTCTTTAAACATTGAATTTCCAACTTTTTCTAATCCAAGCTTGTTATCAAAATCAACTACTTTTAGTTCAGCAATTTTCTTATATTCAGTTAAATCTACTTTTTCATCCGGATTTTTAGCTTTATCCTGTTCTTTTTCATCTTTGGTTTTTATGTTGCGCACTAAAATATTGCCTTGTGAATCTACCTTAAGATCAAAAGAATTTTTACCGAGGAAAATAGGGTTATTATCTTTGCCAATAATGTTATTTCCGTCATTATTAACCATATAACCCTCAGTATTTATAGAGAAACTGCCGTTCCTTGTATAAACACGTTGTCCATCTTTAGACTGTACTTCAAAAAAACCATCACCCTGAATGGCTAAATCATGAGGGGAGTCTGTTTTTTTAATTTGACCTTGCGTAAAATCACAATTGACGCTGGCAAATATTGAACCAGGAGAAATATGACCTAAGCCAGATGGGGTTTTACTTTGAATACCTTTGTGAAAGCCTATTTTACTTACCAATAAATCAGGAAAACTTTGAAACAGTGATACACTCTGTTTAAAACCAGGTGTATTAATATTTGCCATGTTATTAGCAATGATGTCATTGGCGTCTAACATGTTCATCATCCCTGAAGCGGCTGAGTATAGACCTCTTATCATTGATTATCCCCTTACATTATTTTCCCTGGAGGAGCTAATTTAACTCCAAGCAGAGTATTTTTGTTAATATTTTCAGGTATCGGAACAGGCGGCACATCCGGAAGTGCTACCTGTTTATACTTATTCAGATTAGAATTGTTTTTAAAGCCTTCAGCATAAGACATAACTTTTTTTACATAGTTTTGAGTTTCTTTATAAGGTGGAATACCACCAAATTTTTCTACAGCGCCCGGGCCAGCATTGTATGCTGCTAAAGCCAACGGGACAGAACCAAATTTGTTAACCATTTTTCTTAAATACGTGCTACCGCCGGCAATATTTTGAGCAGGGTCCATTGTATTTGTAACGCCTAACCCTAATGCTGTTGAAGGCATCAATTGCATTAAACCTTCTGCTCCTGCCGGTGATATAGCTGTTGGGTTGAACCCTGATTCTGCCTTGATTACCGCCTTAATCAAGTTGGGTTCCAGGTTATTTTCGTTTGCATGCTGGGATATTAGGTTTTCTATGTCTCCTTGTATGGTGGAATATTTAAAACTTCTTGTATAGGGGCTTAAAATATATTTTGAATCATTCTGATCTTCATTGACTTGCAATGCTTCTGATAAAATGCTGTCAAATTTTTGGGGAGATTGCTCTTCCTTAGATGGATCAAATTGAGTTTTTATTTCCTCAATCCGATTTAAAGCAGATTCTAAACTTGAAATATTAATATTCATGTCCACCCCTACGATTGATATCCTGTTTCACATGCAAGCTTAAAAATATATTCCGACTTAATAACAACTTACAATTTTTTCAGCCTAATCACATCCACCATCTGATGGAACTGGCAATATAACCCCGTGGTTTAGACCCTGCCTGAAAACTATGTATAAATACACTTTTAATCCGAGGTGAGTTTTATTCTTTTTATTAAAATGTGAAATAAGATTTATAATTAATTAATTAAAATTTCCTTGCCAAAATGCCTTACTTAGATAAAGATTGTTTTTCTGCTTTTGGTGTTATGCCACTTACCTAGCCTATTATCTGTATTACAAATTGTTAATCTCCTTATTTTTTATTAGCACTTTTTACTTTTAGGATACTTATAGCAATTGAGAGAGATTATATTAATGAAGGATATTAAAATGATTGTTAAAAATTATAAATACTCCCCTTCCTTTACTTCTAACAGTAATGTTAAAAAAATTGCTATTGAAAAACCTCAAACAAGTTTTTTAAGCCAACAAAGTTTGAAAAAAACAGATACTGATTTTGGTGTACACGTTTTTTTTGAAAAGCTTGCAGACTTTACTAATTGGGTAATTGATCAGAAAACACCTAGGTCTTGGGGCAAAAGAGTTAAAACTCTT
>Ga0074195_1004067_pt1 | contig 12556 bp, 9 predicted proteins | sample EPASupsiteHSE623_FD_64525 | JGI IMG/M metagenome (GOLD analysis project Ga0074195, IMG submission 64525) | Bioremediated contaminated groundwater from EPA Superfund site, New Mexico - Sample HSE6-23 | ecosystem: Environmental > Aquatic > Deep subsurface > Groundwater > Contaminated ...
TATGCAGGGAGAACCGGCCGCCCTCGCGTCTGTTGTTAAGTCCCTGTTTAATCTGGATCTGAATGCTATTGCTGCTAAATTTTAATCTATGGAAAAGCAACCGATCGTTCCCAAAGGCATTGTATTCCCGTTCATCCTTTTAACATCGCTTTTTTTTGCATGGGCTGTTCCCAATAACCTGACCGATACGATGCTGGCCGCATTCAAACGGATCATGAGCCTGACCGATTCCAAAACCGCTTGGATTCAGGTGGCCTGTTATCTTCTGGGGTATGGATGTTTTGCCCTGCCGGCAGCACTTTTTATCAAACGGTTTACCTATAAATCGGGTGTCTTACTGGGACTTGGAATGTATGCCTCCGGGACATTCCTGTTTTACCCGGCCATGATGATTGCCGGGTGGAACGCCGGGATTGGATTCCTCATGTTTTTGCTGGCTATTATTATTTTGTTTGCAGGATTGTCAATTCTTGAAACATCTACAAATTCATACGTTTGTGCCATTGGACCGGAAGAAACCGCCACGCAACGATTAAATTTTGCCCAGTCGTTTAACCCTTTTGGAGCTATTACCGGAGTGGTGATTAGCCAGGTGTTTATTTTGTCTCAACTGAGTACCATGAGTGCGGCAGAAAGAGCAAATCTTCCCCAGCCAGAGCTGATCCGCATACAAGGAATGGAACTGAATGCCGTGACGATGACCTATATGGCGCTGGGGGTGATTATGGTAGGTTTGTTGGTGGCAATCTGGTTAACTCGCATGCCTGCATTGAAAGAAGATGACAAGAGCCTGGATTTGCGGGGTGCATTCCACAGGCTCATCAAAAACAAGAATTATGTATGGGGTGTGGTCGCCCAGTTCTTTTATGTGGGAGCACAAATTGCGGTATGGTCATTCATCATCCGATATATTCTGCAGCAGTTGCAACTCGATGCGGTTGTCGAAAGCCTCGGGGCAAATGCTTCTTCTGATGAAGTTATTGCCGCGCTTCGGGAGGTTGAACCTTTAGCTGCAGGTTTTTATAATTTATGCGAGGGAATTGGATTAGACGCCTTGTTACCCCGTACCGCAGAGCAGGCAGGCGCCACCTATTATATTATTTCACTGATCCTGTTCGTAATTGCCCGATTTGCATGCACGGGACTGATGAAGTTCATCAAACCCCGCAAGTTGTTGACAGCTCTGGCTGTTCTTGCTGCTTTGTGCTGCATCGGAACGATTTATGGACATGGGTTCATTGGGGTGTATGCCCTTGTTGGTATCACCGGTTGCATGTCACTGATGTTCCCCACTATTTACGGGATGGGCATTCGCGGCCTGGGCGAAGATACCAAAATTGGCGGCGCAGGAATGGTGATGGCTATCGCCGGAGCTGCCGTGTTGACTCAGATACAGGGGATTGTGTCCGATCAGGTAGGTAGTATTAAGCTTGCTTATTGGGTACCTGCTGTTGCATTTTTGATCATTGCTTACTACGGGGCAGTGATATGCCGTAAACAACATGCATAGCCTTTCCACGCGTTTGAGACCTTTTATTTTTACAGGCTTTGTGGTTGAACTGTTAATTAAACCCCTCCGGCTTAAATGTTTTGAGCCGGAGGGTCCGGAAGTTCCATCAATAAAAAATTAAAGTCAATGAAAAAATTATTTATCCTCTTCGTTTTAGTGCTTTATGCAGGAATGTTATTTTCGCAGGATCTGCAAAATGATCTGTTTTCGCTGACAAAAATCAAAGAAGGCCTGAAATCTAAAAGAGCAGGCAGCTGGGATAAAACAGGTGGCAATACGGATTGCATGAAAGATATCAAAGATGGCGAAAAGGCCACCATTATGGACGTTAAAGGGGCCGGAGTAATTAGCCATATCTGGATTACCATTGCTCCCGGAGCGGACCAGCTGAACCGGAATGATGTTATTATCCGCATGTTCTGGGATGGAAACTCATTTCCGTCGGTTGAATCGCCTATCGGACCTTTTTTTGGCAACGGCTGGAATGAAACATACAATTTTATAAGCGAACCGCTTGCCGTTTCGCCAGGCTGGGGAAAATCGTATGTCAGCTATTTTTCTATGCCTTTCAGCAACGGAGCCCGTATTGAAATAGAAAACCAGTCGGGAGTAACGATCAGTTCATTCTATTTTAATATTGATTATGTCGAAATGGAAAAGTTACCCAAAGACTGTGGCCGTTTCCATGCGTGGTATAACCATGAGGTGACGGAGGCGTTGCCCGATGGCGAAAATGAATGGGGATTGCTGGGTGAACAGGGCAAAAACCTGAATGGTGAAAAAAACTATGTTTTTGCCGACATCAAAGGTAAGGGGCAGTTTGTCGGGGTTAACTATTATGTGAATTGTCCCTCGACGATGTGGTATGGTGAAGGAGATGAGATGGTATTTATCGATGGGGAGACAACTCCGTCGATCATTGGCACAGGTACTGAAGATTTTTTTAATACTTCCTGGTGCCCCAAAGAGTTATTTCAGCATCCGTATTTCGGCTACCCACGCGTGAATAACGAAACCGGCTGGCTGGGAAGGACCCATGTTTACCGTTTCTTTATTAAAGATCCCTTTTATTTTGACAAGTCATGCAAGTTTACGATTGAACACGGGCATAACAATAATCTGACACTTGATCTGGCATCAGTGGCCTACTGGTATCAGGATCAGGCTTCAGCATTACCACGCTCATTCTCTAAAGAAGAACGCAAACCAATGCCCGCCGTTTCTCCTTCTGACATACATTTATGGAGGGATTCATGGCGTGGAGAAAAAGGTAATAAGTCAAATCTGTGGGGTAACGAGAAATAACGGAGTCATGCTGCGAATCGTTTTCATTGTATTGCTACTGGTGCCGTTTTTTGAGTGCACAGCCGGTTACAAGGAAGAAATCCTGAAATTGTCGCGAATTGAACTGTTGCCGAGGTTTCAGCAGGCTGACGTGGTGAAGCAGGTCTCAAGCTATGACACAACCGGTGGTAATGACGACGGGTTTTCGGGAAAATATTCATATCTGTGCGTGGAAGACGGGGAACAGGTTATTGCCGATCTTAAAGGCTCGGGCGTGATCCAGCGGATCTGGACGCCAACCCCGACCGAAGATACGATTCGGTTTTATTTTGACGGAGAGCAGGTTCCCAGGATCGAATTAAAATTTATTGACTTATTCTCGGGAAAGCAGTATCCTTTTCTGCGCCCTGTTGTGGGTAACGAAGTAGGGGGTTATTATTGTTATTTGCCTGTTCCTTATAAGTCTTCCTGTAAAATCATGTATAAAGGCAAACAGATGCAGTTTATCCAGATTCAGTACAGGGAAACAAAGGAAGATACTGTTGTTTCATCTTTCCCAAAAGAATTATCTCGGTCCGAGAAAGACGCGCTGTCGTCTGTCATTGCCCTATGGGAAAAATCAGGGAAGTCTGCGCCGTTTCAGATGCAGAATGGCTTTAAACAAATCACTAAAAGTATCAGCCTGAAACCAGGAGAGGCTCTTCCTTTTTTTGAAATGAGTAAAGGGGGCCGGATTGTTGGAATTGAAGTAAGTCCGCAAATTAAGCTTAACAACCGGTTTAAAGATCTCATTCTAAAAGCCCGCTGGGATGATGAAACAGTAGCGGCGGTGAGTTGTCCGCTCACTGATTTTTTTGGATATGCTTTTGGGAACGCTTCCGTTCGTTCAATGCTGGCAGGGGTGAGGGAAGACGGCATTCATTATTGCTATCTTCCAATGCCTTTCGATAAAAAAGCGATTCTCGAAATGGAGTACCTGAAAAATACGTTGAACACATCGGGACAAATCTCGCTGCAGGTCACCGTTTATTATACCGAAGTAAAACGCCGGCCCGACGAAAGCAGACTTTACGTGGAATGGAATAGGGAAAAGAATCCGCAATCGGGAAAGCCATTTACTATCCTGAATAAAAGAGGGAAGGGACATTACGTCGGCACTTTCCTGCAGGCACAGGGACTGAATCCGGGCATGACCATTTTCTTTGAGGGAGATGACAGGTGCGATGTGGATGGAGAATTAAGGCTTCACGGGACAGGATCGGAGGACTATTTTAACGGAGGATGGTATGCATTGCCCGATCGTTGGGATCAGGCTTACAGCATGCCGTTGCATGGTTGCATGGCTTATTCCGTTCCTTTGGCCCGTACAGGAGGATATCGTTTTTTCGTTACCGATAAGATATCGTTCGAAAAAAATATTTCCCTGACCATCGAGCATGGTCCTGAAAACAACAATATTCCGGTCGATTATACAGCTATTGCCTTTTACTATTGCGATACGCCTCCTGATTCAAATGACTTGCCTCCTGTGGAATTGCTGGGGCAGGTTGAAACTCCGGATATCCTGGAATACTGGATCCAACTATTGCCGGTCAGGGCGATTGGACACGGGACAACGATTTCATACGAAAACATCAAAGAGACGCAAAGCGACAAAAGCTTTGAAGTGTTAAAAGTGACATCCCTCCATGCCGGTTTTGCCAAATTCGAATTGGAAGTACCGTCTGAAGGGGAGTATAAATTGTACATCTCCTACTTAAAGGGTCCCGATTGCGGGCAATACGAGCTAACCCAGAGGCAGGTGCCCGTGAAAACCGGCTGGCAGGGCCTGGCCGGAGAAAACGTATTTGTAGACAGGGAATATATTGGAAATCTTAATATTCAACAGGGAACAAATACGATTTCAATACGTCTTGAGGATATTCCGGGAGAGAAATCGAATACCTTTCTGCTGCACCGGATCTACCTTGAAAAAGCCAAAATGAAAAAATAAACTGAAATCATTATGAAGAAAGAACTTCGTGCAAAAGGCAGACGTGATTTTTTAAAAAACACCGCTGCATTTGGTGCGCTGATGAGCATGCCTTTTGGAACTGCGGCAGCAAACACGGCATCGGCCGGAGCAAAGGCGGTCATGGACCGGCTTCAGAAGAAGAATGGCATACCTGAACGACGTCCGTTTAATGGCGAATATACCGATGAATTTTTAAATAAAGTGGCTTTCCCTATCGGTGGAATCGGCGCCGGCATGTTTTGCATGGAGGGTACAGGGGCCATTTCGCATCTTTCAGTACGCAATCATCCCGATGTATACAATGAGCCATACGCCTTTGCGGCCATCAGTGTAAAGGGTTTCGAAAACGGAGCCAAGGTGCTGGAGGCACCGGTCCCCTTCTGGAAACTGTTTGGACCGGGCGGAAGCGGCAACGGAAGCGGGAACCGGAGTTACGGACTGCCCCGTTTTGCCGGCGGACGTTTTTTATCCCGCTTCCCTTTTGCCACTCTTGAACTGGAGGACCCGGATATTCCCCTTCAGGTTAAAGTGGTGGGGTGGAGTCCTTTCATTCCCGGCGACGAAGATCATTCAAGCCTACCCGTCGGCGTGATGGAATATCAGTTTAAAAATACCTCTTCAAAGGCAATCGAAGCTGTTTTTTCCTATAACGCCAGGAATTTTATTGATGAGCAGGGGAAGATTGCAGAAGAAAAGAATGGCTTCAGGCTAATGACTGCCGATCATGCTGAAAACCCGGGGAGCGGTTTTTCTATTTATGTAAATCAGGATGATGCGATTGTGGATCATTGCTGGTTCCGCGGCGCCTGGTTCGACCCCCAGACCATTCTGTGGAAGCACATCAAAAATGCAGAACTGATCAGTAATCCGCCGGTTGAAGGAGTATCACCCGGTGCATCCGTGTATGTACCCTTATCCTTAAAATCAGGTGAAAAGAAAGTCGTTGCCGTTAATTTCGGCTGGTACCTGCCCGAAAACAGGCTTTCGTCAGGTTCGGTGACAACCGGTGCCGCCTTTCGCTCAAAACCATCAGCGGGAAGTGTTGGCGGACAGTTTGAGGTATCCGGGTTTTCGGGGAAGCAACTGGTCAACACCTTCGATCCGGGGGGCGACGGACAAACTGGTATGCTCGAATCACCGGCAATTGCAATCAATAAACAATACATGAAGTTTTTGATCGGAGGGGGGAACGATCCTGAAAAAACGGCGGTAAAACTTCTGATTGACGGGAAGGTCGTTGAAACAGCTGTCGGACAACAAACAGAAAGGCTGACGGAAAAGATATGGGATCTGAAAAGTTATCAGGGAAAAAATGCAGTCATTCAGATTACTGATCAAAGTACTGATCCCTGGGGACACGTATTGGCCGATCAGTTTGTGCTGACCGATAATCCCAATGAAGATCCGCGTAAGCTGTCTCCTCAGGCCCTGCTGATTGCTGACTTTGAAGGTGACGGTTACGGCGAATGGAAAAAGCTGCCGGAAGAGCCGGAAGCATCTGGCGCCGGCGTTGAGAGCGATCCTTATTACAAACCCTGGTATGCATCGCGCTTTAAAAGTTTGGATGAACTTGTAAAATACTGGAATCTTCATGCACCGGAATTGAAAAAGAACAGTGAATTGTTTCGTGATGCCTTTTTCGATTCTACACTTCCGCCGGAAGTTCTCGAGGCTGTTGCGGCCAATCTGACCATCCTGAAATCGCCGACGGTATTAAGACAACACGACGGAAAATTGTGGGCATGGGAAGGATGCGGTGACGATTCGGGTTGTTGTGCGGGCAGTTGTACGCACGTATGGAATTACGCCCAGGCAATCCCTCATTTATTCCCGGCTCTGGAGCGAACCTTGAGGGAAACCGAATTTAAGATCAATCAGAATGAAGAAGGGCATCAGGTGTTCCGGGCCAACCTTCCGATTACGAAAGCAATCCATAATTTTCATTCGGCTGCCGACGGACAACTGGGCGGCATCATGAAAATATACCGGGAGTGGCGGATCAGCGGCGATACGGGCTGGATGAAAGATCTTTATCCGAAGGTGAAACAGAGCATGGATTACTGTATCGAAGTATGGGATCCGAAACATCAGGGATACCTGGAAGAACCCCATCACAATACATACGACATTGAATTCTGGGGTCCCGACGGCATGTGTACCAGTTTTTATCTCGGCGCATTAACTGCAATGATTGAGCTGAGCAAAGCTGTTGGAGAATCTTCCGGCAAGTATGAGCAACTGCTTTCAAAAGGGAAGAAGTACATGGAAACCGATCTTTATGACGGCGAATACTTCATCCAGAAGATCAAATGGACAGGCTTAAAAGCTCCTGATCCGGTGGAAGCGCAATCGTTCCATACCCGCTATTCTGACGAAGCGTTGGAAATCCTGAAGAAAGAAGGACCAAAATATCAATATGGCACGGGATGCCTGTCGGACGGCGTTCTGGGTATGTGGATGGCTTCAGTGTGCGGATTGGGTGAAATCATTGAATCGGACAAAACCAAAAGCCATCTGGCGGCCGTTCATAAATACAATCTGAAAACCACACTGGCCGACCATGTTAATCCGCAGCGGCCAAGCTATGCCTGCGGCAATGAAGGCGGCCTGCTACTTTGTACCTGGCCCAAGGGTGGCGCGCTATCACTTCCTTTTGTATACAGCAACGAGGTCTGGACCGGGATTGAATACCAGGTAGCCAGCCATCTGATGCTGAAAGGTGAAGTGGAGGAAGGGCTGGATATTGTGCGGGAATGCCGTAAACGCTACGACGGCGTGCTTCGCAACCCGTTCAACGAATATGAATGCGGCCATTGGTACGCGCGGGCCATGTCAAGCTACGGCATGATCCAGGGGTTAACCGGCGTTCGTTATGATGCCGTTGAGCAGACACTGCATATCGACTCACAGATCGGAGACTTCAAAAGCTTTTTCTCTGCTGCGACCGGATTTGGAAATGTGGGACTGAAGAACGGAAAGCCTTTCCTGACCATGGTGAGCGGAAAGCTGGATGTGAAAAAAGTTATCGTGTCGGGCCTGGAACAAAAGCTGACGAAATCCTGATCTGAATGGTAAGGAAAATGAAAACATTAAGTTATTTGTTACTGCTGTCGCTGAGTTGTTTCCTGGCAGCCGCTCAAAATTCCGGAAAATCGTGGAAGGATCTGGCAGCTCCCGAAGTAAACGGAATCTGGCTTCGGCCTGCCATGGAACAGCCTGCACGCGCGGTTTGGGGGCATGCCAATGGAATACAGGTTGGCATTTCACCCATGCCCGGTCCAAGAGGTTTGCTCCGGGTTTACACACCTTACCTGGGCCATCCGGAGGCTGTAATGATCAATTATATCGCTGTCGAACCTATTCCGGAAGGAACGGAAGTGCGAGGGTTGTCGGAGCTTGAAATGAGCGGGCTGGATCACCTGCGCGGAAAGCGGTTCTGGAGCGCGAACGATTCCTTGGCGACGTCACCGCGTGAAGCCGAATCTCCTGCAAGAGGAGTTATCAGCGGACCGGAGGGCAATCAGGAACTTTCGGTGTATATCTTTTCAGAATCCTTTCAGAATGGCGCCAAAGTCTATCTGAGGCTCCGGTTTTATGAGCAGAAGCCCTATGAAGTGGAAATCTCGGTCTTCAAACAGACAGGATCGGTTGCACTCGATCATTGTATCGTAACGGCCACAATGGGAAATTATGCCCGGTTAAGGACGCTTTATCTGAACGGGAAAAAGGAATCGGCCATTAACTTATGGCCGGATTATAAGGGAACTGATTTTGCGCCCCATGCGGTATTTCCTCTAAAAGAAATGATCCGTGATCAGCAGGGAGGCGCCTGGTTTGTTGCCGCTACTGACGAAAAAGATCCGGAGAAGGCGCAATATGCTCCAGGAACGAACGATCACTGGAAGTACACCGGCGCCGTGGCAACACAGTACTGGTATTGCAAACAGCCTGACGCCCGTCTCGAAGGACTGGTCAACGGACGAAATGTGTATTGGGCCAGTAAGTCGCCCATTCCCGGCGGTATAGCGTTTGAGAATTTTGAAATGAAGGAACCGTTCAGGGACGGGGCGATAGTTGTTTTCGGCGTATCGCCCTCGAAACCTGAAAGGATAATCGGAAAGCTATAAGATAATTAGAATTTTCTAAGTTTGGGTTCTTTTTTAACGTTTTATTCCCGGTGATTACGGTATAGGTCATTTGCCTGCATCTTCAATTTCCCGGAAGGCCTGCTCAATAGGAATCAGTTTTCCGAACCAAACCGCTGAAGTGTATGTTGCCGGTGAAGATACAGACGGCGAATGGGAAAAAGCAGGGATATGGTACCTGGCTGGTTCGAATACCTGTTTGTATTCTGACCCGGGCGGTGAACTGGAAAAACGCCAGTTGCGTACAAAAACTTCCAACCGGCGACTTCGTGACGATGAATTCCTGATTCCTGCCGATTTAACTAAAGGTAAGGAAAAAATAAAAGTAAAGATTAAATTTGTTCCCAACGAGCAGGAACTCTTTCCAGGCTTCCCTTTTCCAAAGGAGAGCGCCTGGAGCGAACTGCGCTATGAAATATACAGTTATGTGATCCCGGCATTTCGCGGGTAAGGGAGAAAAGACTAATGAAATGAACATTTTGAATAAGCGAGAGCAAAGCCAAACTTGTTTGCGCTTTGTCGAGCGTGAAAAATGACTAATGAAATGAACATTTTGAGTAAGCGAGAGCAAAGCCAAGCTTGTTTGAGCTTTGCCGAGCATGAAAAATGACTAATGAAATGAACATTTTGATTGCACCCAATAGCATGAAAGGCAGCTTGTCTGCCTTTCGTTTTGCAGACCTGATCGGACAGGCTTTCCTGGACGCGGATCCCGGTTTTTTCAGCATCAGAAAAGTCCCGGTAGCTGACGGGGGAGATGATACCGGACAGGTACTGACGAACGCTCTGGAACTGAAAAGTTATGCGGTCGACGTGCTTGATCCGCTCGGACGCCCGGTTAAAGCCCGGTTGGGATATGCCGGCAATGTTGCTGTCATTGAAATGGCCGATGCGTCGGGAATGAAGCTGTTACAGCCGCACGAACTTAATCCGTTAAAAACATCAAGCTATGGAACCGGGCAACTGATTATGGAGGCTGTTTGTTTAGGCGCAACAACGATCTACGTCGGGGTTGGGGGCAGTGCCACCGTTGATGGCGGGACCGGTATGCTCGAAGCGTTGGGCGTGCAGTTCTTTGATTCGTCAGGAAACAAGCTTCACAGCAACGGAGAGAATTTAAGCCGAATAGCAATAACGAAAGGCGATCTGAACCTGCCGGCCGGGATTGAGATCAAGGTAATTTGTGATGTGGAGAATCCGTTGCTGGGAGAAGAGGGAGCCGCTGCGGTTTTCGCTCCGCAAAAAGGCGCTACTCCTCAGATGGTGAGCCTTCTGGAGAAAGGACTGAAAAATTTCGCTGATCTCACGGAAACCCTTACCGGAAAGTCTGTTACCGGCATAAAAGGAGGCGGGGCTGCCGGAGGTATTGCCGCAGGAATGGCTGGCTGGTTAAACGCAGAAATTGTTTTCGGAGGCAATTTCATTTTAGATCTGATCGCCTTCGATCAACACGTCAGTTGGGCTGACCTGGTCATCACGGGAGAAGGGAAGATCGACAGTCAGACTTTTTGGAATAAGGCGCCCTATGCCGTTGCATGCCGTGCAAGGAAACAAGGGAAAAAGGTGATTGGGATTGCCGGCAGCATTGAATATACGGAGCAGTCCTTATTTAACGGAGTTTTTTCAGTCATCAATCAACCCTGTAAACTCGAATCAGCAGTCCAAAATGCGGAAAGCCTGGTGTACCATGCCGCCAAAGAACTGGCAACCCTGATCGTTGCTGTCCGCAAAATTTAGCTTTGTCTGGATTAAAACAAACCTGCGTGATCACTATTAAAGAGAGTCCTCACCATAAGCTATGATCCTTAACAAGTGGTGTTTATACTTGATTTATTGGATAAATAGTTAGTTCACGTTTTACGTCGGCGCGTTTCGCTATCTTTTATATGCCCTGTCCAAAAGTCAGCAAATTGTGGTCCGGGTCAAGCAGAGAAAATTCCATTTGACCCCAGGGTTTTACTTCCAATGATCCGTTTGGATGAATGCTTATCTTCTTATCCAGAAACGATTGATATAAATGATCAATGTCATTTGTTCTGATATAGACTTGTCCGTAATTTTCCATCGGATCAAGCTCATTGAACTCAAAAAAATGGATTTGGATACCCTCTTTTTGCACCATTAAGTAATCATCATAGTCAACACTTCCAAATTCCTGAAAGTCCAGCTTGTTGATATAGAAGTCTCGAGTTGCCGTTTTATCCCGCATAGGTAATTTTGGATGAATAGCTGTAAGCATATTTTTCGTATTAATATTAAATTGACAAACGAAGGAAGAAAAAGTTTGATTTACACCGGGGTTGACCAAGCTTTTGGAAAGAAATTATTTCCGGCCGATGATAGACAGGATCCGACAAAATCAGGTGTACGAATCGTTTTAATAAAAAAACTCAATAGCTTTGCGGGGCAAAAAACAAAAAGACGTATAAAACTGCCTTGTGTCCGATCGTGCAGCCTATGGCGAAGGTCAACCTGGAGTTTGTGCTGATTATTGAAGGCAATTGGAGATGTATGAAGCATTTGGGGCTGTTTATTAAGGCAATTTTAATCTTCGCGTATCTTGCTGGTAGCGGATCTGAGCCGGTCAATCCTTATCCCGCCGAATCACCGCTGGCGACAACGATCGTCAAACACAGCTATTACACACTGGCATACTCCGAAGAAAATGAGCAAGCCCTTTGGGTATACTACCGCCTGACTCCCGATTTTATTACCGGCACAGTGAAGCGCAATGACAATTTCCGTCCCGATCCTGCTGTACGCACCGGGTCTGCAACTTTAGCCGATTATAAGAACAGCGGGTACGATCGCGGTCATTTGTGCCCGGCGGCCGATATGAAACTGAATGCCATGGCCATGTCCGAAACATTCTACATGTCGAATATGTCACCCCAGGTTCCCGGTTTCAACCGGGGGATATGGAGCCAGGTTGAGGATCAGGTCCGGAAATGGGTTTTGGCTTACGATTCATTGTACATTGTTACAGGCCCGGTTTTCCGGGATAATCTCGGAGCGATCGGACAAAACAAGGTGACGGTTCCAGGCTATTATTACAAGGTAATTTATTCGCCCGGAAAAAAGGAGATGATTGGACTGGTCCTTCCAAATAAGGCTTCCACTGAAACGATCGAAAGGTTTGTTGTCCCGGTCGACAGTATTGAAGTATTGACAGGAATCGATTTTTTCCCGGAGTTACCCGACAGGATAGAAAATGATCTGGAAAAAGATGTGGATATTCCAGGCTCGATAGACACCGGGAGTGCGAACACATTGGCTTCTGGACAAGAAACAGCTTCCCAAAAGCAAAAACCAAGTTCCATGCAATGTAAAGGAATAGCAAAATCGACAGGGAAGCGATGCCGGACCATGACCACAAATCCAAATGGGTATTGCAACATGCATCAGCCACAGGCAACTCACAGCCAGAAAGGGAAGATATGATCTTAATCATTAAATTCATTTGTCACAATGTTTTCAGGTCTTTTTTTCGATATTTTGTTGATTTGATCAGCTAATTTTTTACATGTTTTCATTAAGATTTAAGCAATTACGTCTAAATAAAAAGCTTTACTTTGTATATCCGGATGAAATGATTATTTGAAG
>Ga0074195_1004068_pt1 | contig 12554 bp, 5 predicted proteins | sample EPASupsiteHSE623_FD_64525 | JGI IMG/M metagenome (GOLD analysis project Ga0074195, IMG submission 64525) | Bioremediated contaminated groundwater from EPA Superfund site, New Mexico - Sample HSE6-23 | ecosystem: Environmental > Aquatic > Deep subsurface > Groundwater > Contaminated ...
GAGCAGAAAGTACACTCTTCACTATATTAATACCTGTAGTTTCATCGGCATCATCTCCTTTTAATCCGTCCAACGCTCTGGCGGCAAGAAGCAAAGCAACTCCTCCTCCGGGAACAATGCCCTCTTCCACAGCGGCACGAGTAGCATTTAAGGCATCTTCAATCCTATGTTTTTTTTCTTTAAGTTCAATTTCTGTAGCGGCTCCAACTTTGATAACGCCAACTCCACCACCCAACTTTGCAAGCCTCTCCTGAAGCTTTTCCTTATCAAAATCTGAAGTAGTTTTCGACAACATTACTTTCAGCTCTTCTACACGAGATTTTATCTCTTTTTTATCTCCCTTACCTTCAATGATTGTAGTTTTATCCTTGTCAGAAACAATTCTTCTAGCCTCACCTAAATGCGTAAGTTCGGCAGCATCAAGCTTTAATCCGATCTCTTCAGTTATAACAGTTCCACCTGTCAAAACAGCAATATCTTTTAACATTTCTTTTCTTCTATCTCCAAATCCTGGAGCCTTCACCGCAAGAACATTGAAAACACCTCTAAGCTTATTTAAAACAAGAGTAGCCAAAGCCTCTCCATCCACATCCTCTGCGATAATTACCAATTCCTTTCGACCGGAATGTGCGACTTTTTCAAGAATAGGAAGTAGCTCTTGAACAGATCCAATTTTCTTATCGGTAATCAAAATTTTTGGATCATCATAAACAGCTTCCATTCTGGAAGGATCCGTCACAAAATATGGAGAAATATACCCATTATCAAACTGCATTCCCTCAACAACTTCTTTATCAAGTCCCATTGTTTGAGATTCTTCAACCTGAATAACCCCATCATTTCCAACCATATCCATAATCTCAGCTATAAGTTTCCCAACCATCTCATCTTGTGCTGAAATTGTAGCAACCTGAGCGATTTTCTCTTTACTGTCCCCTATTTGAATAGCCATATCAGCCAATACGTGTTCTACGGTTTTCACAGCTTTTTCAATTCCATGTTTTAACTTCATTGGATTTGCACCGGCTGTAAGATTTCGAAGACCTTCTCTAATCATCGCTTCAGCAAGAAGCGTAGCGGTCGTAGTTCCGTCACCAGCTACATCATTAGTCTTCGTAGCAACTTCCTTTACCATCTGCGCCCCCATGTTTTCAAATACATCCGGAAGATCAATTTCCTTCGCAATAGTCACCCCATCATTTGTAATCATTGGAGAACCATATTTTTTATCTAGAACAACGTTTCTTCCCTTAGGCCCAAGAGTAATTTTTACAGCAGAAGCAAGCTTTTCAACTCCTTTTAAGAGTCTTTGACGCGCATCGTCACCGAATTTTATTTGTTTAGCCATATTAATAAAATGTTAAAAATTAAATTACTTCGCAATCTTTGCATATACATCCGAAGCAGAAAGAATCAAATAATCTTTCCCATCAACTTTCACTTCATTTGGACCATATTTTGAGAAAATAACTATATCTCCAACACTTACCTCCATTTCCAATCTCTTCCCAGATTCAACCATTTTGCCTGGACCAACAGCAATAACCTCACCCTTTATAGGCCTCTCTTTTGATGCTGTGTCAGGAATAATAATTCCACTTTTTGAAGTGGTTTCTTCTTCCACGGTTTCCACAATAATATGGTCACCGGTAGGTACAAGTTTCGACATATGTAAAGATGTTAAATAATAAAAATTAGCACCCCGTATTATAGAGTGCTAATCCTTAATGTCAAGAGCGAAAGAGGTCTTTTATTCCGCCATTGCCTCAGCTCTAGTCTCACGCAAAACATGAACCTTAACAGGTCCTGGATGCTGTACATCAGTCTCAATTTTTCTAGCAATATTATGAGCAAGCTTTATAGATTCTAGGTCATCCACGTGTTCTGGACTTACAAAAATTCTTACCTCAGTCCCGGCCTGAACGGCAAAAGTTTTCTTTATTCCAGGGAATGCCATACAAATATTTTCTAATTCCTGCATTCTCTTTATATATGTATCTAAATTGTCCTTGTTTGCTCCAGGTCTAGCATTTGAAATCAAATTCGCAGCATAAACCAATTGAGCCTCAATACTTTGTGGCTCTGGATTCCCATGATGGGATTCAATCGCATGAATCACTACATCCGGTAATCCAAACTTCTTCGCGATATCAGCCCCTATCTTTGCATGATGACCAGGAATCTCATGATCAACAGCTTTTCCAATATCATGAAGCAACCCAGCCTTTCTACAAATGGCAACATTCGCCCCAACTTCAGAAGCCAAACTTGCAGCTAAGAACGACACCTCAATAGAATGCTTCAATGCATTTTGCCCATGATTTACCCTGAATTTCAACCTACCCAAAATCTTTACAAGATTTGGGTGTAACCCCGTAACTCCAGTTTCCATGACAGCCTTTTCTCCAAGTTCTTTTATAAGTAAATTAACTTCATCCTTTACTTTGTCGATCATTTCTTCGATTCTAGCCGGATGAATACGCCCATCCTCAATAAGTCTTTCGAGTGCAACTTTTGCAATATATCTCCTAACTAAATCAAATCCAGAAAGTACAATTGACCCCGGGGTATCGTCAACAATTACATCAACCCCAGTGATCTGTTCAAAGGTATTAATATTTCTACCTTCACGTCCGATAATACGACCTTTCATTTCATCATTAGGCAGATTTACGATTGTGGCGGTAGATTCAGCAGTGGTTTCACCAGCATACCTCGCAATAGCATCTGCAATAATCCACTTAGCTTTTTCCTGAGATTTATCAAGAAGATCTTTCTCTGATTTTTGAATTTGAAGAACTATATCTTCTTTAAATTCCTCCTCAACTTGCTTGATCAAAACCTGCTTTGCTTCCTCCTTAGACATTGCAGCAATTTTCTCCAACTGCTGAGCCTGAAGTTTGTAGATTTCCTCAACTTCATCTCGAAGCTGCTTAACAGAATTCACCTTATTTTCGAGCTCGGTTCTCATCTTTTCCATTTCCTCATCCTTCTTGTCGATACCTTGCTCTTTCTTCATCAATCTCTCCTCAATTTGATTGAGTTGAGTTTGTCTAGCTTGTTCTTCACGCTTAATCTCGTTCTGAAGCTTAAAAGCTTCATTCCTTGATTCATAAAGAATTTCATTAGACTTGTTCTTAGCTTCGGCCAAGATTTTCTCAGCCTTCTCAACTAGATCTTTGTTCTTAGTTTCTACTTGTTTTTTTCTGTAAAGATAGCCACCGAAACTTCCAGCCGCAATGGCAATGACTACCGATAAAATTATTGTCCACATAGCAATACGAGTTAGATTTTTAGCTCTAGCTGAAGGGTTTTCGACATGTTTGCAGACTGATGATTCCTAAGGATGAAAGAAGTCCTGATTTTAAGCTTTTATATTCCTTATTTGATTGTTTTGAATTTAATAGAAGCTATCTTCACTCTTAATTTCTCCATAACTCCGTCTGCAACTTACGAAAAACTTTCCTCTAAAGTTTCTGATTTTCTACAATCAATCTACTTTAGCTTTCCTCTACAGTCAAACAAATAAAACCACCAAAAACACCAGCAGAGCCCAATGTCATTAATATTCTCAAAACTTCAAGTTGACGGACGCGAACTTTGATTCTATTTTGTGCTATTTTTATCAGGCATTGCCCTATAAATAAGCTGTGCCAAATCAGCTCTGGTTATATTCCTATTGGCATCAAAAGTACCTCCAAGATCTATAACACCCTGATCCAATGCAGCTTTAACATAAGGAGCATACCAATCGGTAACTTTCACACCATCCATAGGAGCAGATACCAATACTTTAGGAACCTCTATCCTAAAAGACATGATAACAATTTTAAGCGCTTCTCCATAAACAACACTCTGAGAAGGATGATATGTTCCATCGGCATAGCCACTAATCCATTTATTTTCTTTTGCATAGCAAACAAACGGAGCAAACCATTCCTCTTTTACATCAGCGAAACACTTCGCATAAAGCTTCCCAGTTAAATCAGCTTCAACAGCTTTTGTAATTGTATGTAAAAATTCAGCTCTATTAATACTATCATTTGGCCTGAAAGAACCATCCTCATACCCGGTAATAATTCCCATGTCTCTAAGATTCTGGATAGCAAGTGAAGCATAGTCCCCTTCTTTCACGTCTTTAAAAATCTCAGCAGGAGCAGGTCCACCATCCCCACCAGAAACATCAGTAACAGACCCATACAACCTTATATAGCTATTTGTAGAAATATAGAAAGAAAAAATAGCATAGATAGAAAAACCAGCAAACAAAATAAGCAAGACAAGAAACTGAAGATTATACACATCCCATCTCCTAACCATAGTATCCTTAACTGGAACTGTTGCAGTAATCTTAGAAACTGTCAGCTTCTTTTTAGTAACTGTTTTTTTAGGTTTTAAAGTCTTCATATGATTGAATTTAAAAATTACTTCTTAAGAACCTTACTATACTCGATCTCATAAACATGCAAAAGAGACATAAATGCCATGAGTACAAGTGGACCAACAATAAGTCCTTTTAATCCCATTGTAAAGATTCCTCCCAATACAACAAAGAATATAACCAAAGGATAAGCCTTAGCTTTTTGGCCTATTAAAATAGGTTTAACGAAGTTGTCGATTGTTCCAACAACCGCAGCACCCCAAACAATTAAGAAAATACCCCATGTATATTCACCGGATATCAACATCAAAATGCCGGCAGGTAACCATACCAATGCCGTCCCGACCATTGGGACAAAAGCCAAAAACATTGCAACCGCTCCCCAAAAAACAGGACTAGATACTCCGGCTATTGCCAAACCAACTCCACACAAGAAACCTTGCAACATTGAAGTGAAAAATCCTCCAATCACAACAGCATTTACCATATCCTTTAGCTTTCCAAAAAGCTGAGTCTCATACTTCGCTGGAAGAGGAGATAAATATCCGATCTTAGCAACAAGCTTATCTCCATCCTTGAATAAGAAAAACATTGAAAACAATAAAATAACGAAATCCAACAAAAGCGCAGTTAAACTCTTAATTAAAACTGTAGTTTGAGAAACAAGAAACCCGCTCACATTCTGAGCAGCATTAACGATGCCTTGTTTAATATCCAAACTTTCCAAACTTATAACAGGATCGATTTGATTTTTCAGGTCATAAAAGAAACCTCCCTGACTCCACTGTAAATATTGATCAAAGAACCCGGATTCCATTTTTTGTCTTATAACGTCATAAGCAGTAACTGCTTCTGAAGCCACTAACAAAATAAAGACAGCAATCGGCAGAATAATCGCGAATATAACAATCAAACAAGTCACAATGGAAGCCAATCCCCTCCTGCCTTTAAACCATTTTTCGAACTTTCTGAAGACTGGATAGAAGGTAATCACAAAAACCGCTGATACAGCCATGACAGTCATAAAAGGAGCAACAATGCTAAACAAAAAATACAGAGAAATGATCAAACAAAAAATCAAAAAATATCCAGGAAGCTTTTCTATAAAAATAGGACTAACGCCTCCTTTACTAGAAACTTTTTTCATGGGAATAATTTATAAAATACGAATCTATTATATATCACAGATCCAATACCAACACAAAATATATAAAATAAAAACTGTTTTGAAGCTTGAGTCTCATGACTTCTATTATAAAACTTTGCGAAAACCTTCCGAAGCAAGGCGTAGTATTTTTCAATGAGGAGGTCTAGTGGTTTCCTGCTCATTGGAAAATACGAGCCAAAGCGAAGGAAGTTTGAGCAAAAACCGCTTTTTCGAAAGCGAAGAAAACCTTTTAGAAAAAGGTTTTCTTAAATTATATTAGCGGCTCCTCGAATTCAGGTGCTTCATCCGGTCCAGCACCTTCAAATTCCCCAGCCTCATCCCATTTATTCAAAACTTTCTCAACCTCTTCCCTATTCGCACAATAATTTCTCCTGGAGTTGTTTATAATATCTTGAACGTATTCCCCACTCATTTTTGGCACAGTCAAAGTTTTTCCAGAAAAAGCTTCGCGGATTTCACCATCTACAGACATCTTGCAGTAAAATTCTCGGACACCCAGATTGATAATATCTCGAGCCTTAAATATAGGGGTATATTCCTCTGCAAGTAATCCTGCATCATCAGCACCAACACGGAAATTTACAATCGAACCAACATTACCAAATACGGTCTTTTTAATAGTATCAGACACCTGGCCCATATACTGATGAGCAATTGTAAGATTAAGTTTATATTTTCTAGCTTCTGACAAAATCTCCGCAAAAGTATCAGTGGCAAAGTTCTGGAACTCGTCTACATAGAAGTAAAAATCTTTACGGAATTCTTCTTTTTCATCGGCTCTACTCATCGCAGCCTGATATAGTTTCGTGATAATCATGGAACCAAGCAACGAGCTATTTTCCTCTCCAAGAAGACCTTTTGACACCTTCATCAAAAGAATCTTTTGATTGTCCATCACGTCTCTAATGTTCACTTTATTCTTAGGCTGTCCAATAATATTACGGATCATATTCGTAGCCACAAACTGTCCAACCTTATTAAGCAAAGGTGTAATCGCCTCGGCATCAAACTTCTCACTCCATGCCGCAAACTCACTAACCCAGAAATTTTTAACTACATTATCCTTAATTCTGGCAACGATATTTTGTCTGTAATTTTTATCAGTCAGCATCTTCAAAATTGAAAGCACGGTCGTATTCGGACTATCCAGCAAAGCCAGCACCACATAACGCAAAACATGCTCAAGCCTATCAGTCCAGTTTGTACCAAAAAGCTTTTTAAAAATCTGAATAAATCCAAGAGTAACCTGCATTTTATATTCCTCATCTACATTCTCAAGAGGATTAAAAGAGATTGGGAAGTCAATATCCGCAGGATCGAAATAAATTACATCTTTGATTCTATCCTTAGGAACAAATTCAATTACATTATCTACAAGATCTCCATGGGGATCTAGTACTCCAACACCCTTCCCTTCTTCCATATCAGTCTTAATCAAAAGTTCAAGAAGCTTAGATTTTCCTGAACCGGATTTCCCTACTGTATATAAATGTCTACGCCTATCTGCTCTTTTTATTCCAAAAACCTCAAAGTTATTGTGGTAGTTCGTAATTCCAAAAAGACTTACATCCTTATCTCCTTGTCTTGGAAGATCTTGAGGAGGTTCAGATTTTTTCGCAAGAACATGCACAATATGGGGAACGATATCCGGATTTGGAATATGATAAAGAGTAGCAACCTCATATGCAGTAAAAGTATATCCAGGAGAATTTTTTCTATTCTTGTATTCATTCAAAAAAGTTTTCCCAGGAAGCCTGATATATTTAAGTTCCTGAATATCTGTCTTATTAAACTGGTAAAAACTATTAATTACGGCATCGATTTTTCTCTTTGATTCATCTTCATTCTTTGAAATATAACCGATACGAACAGAACACAAGAAAGGCTCCTCTTTATTTTTTTCCATTGCCAATTCATTTCTCAAATGAATAACAGAGTGTTCGTCTTTAACGCGCATTCTATCCCTGATACTGAAAATCTTTTTGAATCTATTCCACTTTAGTAAAATTCTTCTTCTCAAATGATATCCGGCAGTTTCTTCTTCCGGCTGAACCACCATTTGAATCCAAACTTGCTCTCCAGAAGGTATTTTTGAAATGGTAGAAAAAAGTCTACTTTGAGAATCATCTTCAAAATGATCATACGTCTTAAAAGGATAAACATCTCCAAATTTAAGTCTAATTTCCGCCCCAGCTATAGCCATCTTATTCGGATCAAAAGCATCTACGTAATCTGAAGTTTCTTTAATTTCACAGTCTGGATAAGTAGAATAAAAAAGTCCCTCAATCGTTTCAAATAATCTATCGGGACACGCACAGAAAAAGTAAGTATATTGCTCAAATCCAAGCAGTTCTAAAGACACAGTATGCTCATGAATAGTATGATGCATATTCTCAAGAAGCTCCTTAAACAAGCTTTCTTTTTTCTTTACATCGTCTCCCTGTGGAACAATTATCTGAAAATATTTCATAGAATTGTTTACTAAATCATTTTGATGATTAGTAGTTCATTATATCACAAAACCGGCACAAATTGTAACATGATTTCACAAATAGTCAGCAATCAAAAGATTTTTAAACAAAAAAATGCCATAAAAAACAATAAATTTACGAGACAATGATTTTCCCCCTTAACAAGACCAGGAAAATGTGTTACAATTTAGAGATTATTTTCAAATAAAAAAGTTAAATAAATAACAAAAACAAATATGTCATTAGAATCATTAAAAGAAAGTACAACTAAATCGATCGAGCAATTTAAAGAAAAATTCCAAAAATTTCTCGACGAAGTAAAAGCTAAAGATGTCACTCCAGGAGAAACAAATCTGGAAGAGATCTATAACAAATATCAAGATCTCAAAAAAATCTTCAAAGACACGGAGGCTAGAAATCCAGACGTTAAAAAAGCGTTAAGCAACGCCTTCAAACAATTAAAAGACGTGCTGTTGGCAAAAAAATTCGAGGAGCACGCAATAAGAAGATTTGAACTAAGTGAATCAATGGAAAGAGAACCAAGAGAAAGACGTTACTATTTCGACCTTGGGCAACACGACATTCCAGCAGAAGACAAAGAAGAGACTCCAGAAGAATACAATTACGTATTGGAAGGATCTGTCGATAAAACTTCATTTGAAAAAGGAAGAAAAACTTCAGCTTGGTACAAAAAAACATCAGAGAGCGCTAGCCTTCTTTTAGAATTAAAAGACACAATAGAATTTGACTTCGGAAGCATAACAAACGTCGACGGGAAAATGGGAGAAATCCTTGAAAAGATGGCAAGCATGACAGATTTTTCAGAGAGATCTTGGAAGAAAATGATTAGAGACAATGGATACTCAGATTCCGAGATATATGGACCAGAAGGAGCATACAATTTGATTCTAGCCTTCCAAAGAGCGCTTGAACCAATAAAAGAAAAAAGTTTTATAAAGAAAGAGAATTTTGGAAAAGGTAAATTGTTTGAAAAAATAACAGTAAGACTAGGAGACGCAGAACAAGAAAGAAAATTCAGATATGCAAATTTCACAGAAATAAAAAAAGACTCATCACAGGATAATACTCCGGACCCGGTTTGTCCTCCATGTCCTCCAGAACCAGAAGAACCTCCAATTTGCCCTCCATGCCCTCCAGAGCCACCAATCGATCCTCCAAAACCACCAGTCGATCCTCCAAAACCACCAGTCGAACCACCAGAGCCTCCATACCCAAGAAAAGAAACATATAAGGACAGCTCTACGGAACATAAAGTAGTGGGGACTCGCGAACCTGTAGGAAGAGTATCAACTGTAGAACACCAACAATACGACGAACATTTGAAGAAAGATCTATCATCAAATCTACTTCATGACAACTATGAGCTATTGGGAATCCAAGGACTATTAATAGCTCTTCATGATCTTCCAGCGGATAAGAGAGAAAAAGCATTGGGAGATTTCATGACTCGATTGGCAACACAAAAACCAAGCGAAGCTCATAACGTAGCGCAAGCATTAATAAAGACAATAGACGGAAGCAGAGCCGATTTGATAGCAGATGTTTTAAAAGTTTACGAAGACAAAATAAACGACCCAACTACAAATCCGGAAGAAAAGAAAATCTGGGAAGCTCAAAAGATTTCAATTCAATTCTCACAAGGACAAATTCAGCCAGAAGAGGCACAAGCAAAACTTCGAGAAATGTATTTAAAACTGAAGAGTGCGAATACTGCGGGATTAGCTCCTGAAATTAAAGAGATGGCAGAAAAAACTTTGGAGGCGACAGATAAACTTCTTCGTCAGTACATTGCTCTGGATATGGTAAGAACAGCGGAGAATACATTGATGGGCACCTTTGATGACATGGAAGGACTGGATGAATTTATGGCACTTTCAGACACAGAAAAACGTGCATCATTGAGAAATGAGGGAATAACAAACAACGCAGATAGAGACTACGAAGTGGCATTTTCAGCTTCACAGTTCAATCAAGCTTTAATCTATCTTATTCAATATCAATACCCTCTAGACGTAGACGCTGGAATAAGGATCCACAATCCTGTTCAACATTATATGGATCAATTAAAAGCAAGCGGAGGAGGAATGTTGAGACCGGCAGGAGCTCCAACAGCAGCTCCACAATTTGTAGACTTCACCGAAGAACTTCGCCTATTTGAAGAATATCAGACCGGTGGAGAAGACATGGGGCAATCTTCATGGACAAACGGCTTTCAGGGAGATAAGGAAGTAATGTTCAAAAAAGAAGGAGGATTGATAGAGGGATCAATGACAATTTTCACAGAAGGAGACTTGATGAATGATAATCCGGGCGGAGGAATAGATGACACCTCTCGCCTAGGAGCAGCAGAAAGACTACTTCTTGAAAAAATCGAAAACGCAGAAGAGAACGGACATTTCCAAGAAGCGAGAGCCCTATGTATAGAGATATTAAAGAACCACTTAGACAAAACTACAACTCCTGCAGCAATGACTGCAGAAATTGCAAAACTTGAATACGACATAGACAAGAAAGAAGGATCAAAAATCCGAGCACAAGCTAGACTCGGAGTAGAAGCTGAAAAAGAAAGATTAACAAAATTAGGACAACCAGTGCCTCCATCAATAGCAACTCCGGCAGCGATGATGGCAACAATAGATAATATTGCAAAAAACCAAATAAAAGAAGCCGCAATCATAGAATTCTATGGAAAAATTACAGACGGAATGGATCAAAATGCTCCGGGCCTATCCACTCTAGAAAAATCAGCTGTAAGAACTATGCAATCACTCAATGGTAAAGGATGGAAAATGTCTGCAGAAAATGCAGAATTTGCAATGTCTATCGGAAAAACTGTTGCAGAGATCGTTATAATTGAGGCAACAATCGCCGGAGGAGTTGCACTAATAAGAAACGCAACAACAGCAGCAAGGATAGGATCAACGGCAGAAGGAGCTAGATTTGGAAGCCGCGGGGTTGGAGCACAAAGTTTAGGATTTAGAGCAGGGACTAGATTAAGAAACAGCGTAGTAATGAGAACTCTGGGCAGAATTCCTGGAGCCGGCCGTGTAGGAGGAGCTTTAGAAAGAACAGGTCAATATTTAGGAGAAGGTGCAACATGGCATGCAAGAGGGGCAAAAACTATATTACATGGTGCCACATTCGTAGAAATGCAAGGAGCTTTGAATGGAGAACTAGTAGATCCATTATCAGCAGAAGGTGCTACTCAAATCGCTATGATGGCTTCAACATTCTACGGACTTGGAAAAATGCAACAATTCATGAGAGGAACAACTAGAGCAGCTACAAGAGTAGCCGCAGCGGAAAGAGCAGGAGTTGCAGCAAGTAGAGTCGATAGAGTCATGTTGGGAGGAGTTAGTAATAGAATAGGAAGCGCATTAAGAAGTCTTGAAGCAAGAGGAGCAGCTGGAAGAGTTGCAGCATCAGGAATTGAAATCGGTACGGAAATCGGAGGTTTCTACGCATTAGGCGATATCCAAGAAGCTCTAGCTGTACAAGCATACGAACTTACAGGAGGAGCAGTAGGATTCAGCCAAACTCAAAGAGAAGCCATGCAAGAAACTGATGGGTGGAGAAAATTTGCAGCGATTGCTGCCCCTGTACTTGGACTTAGAACTTGGAGAAAAGTCTCACAAAAACCAGAACCTATAAGAGAGGCTCATGATGCGGACATAATTGCAAAAAACGCAGCAGAGGGAAGATACAAAAATGGAATTGATGGAGTAAATAGAGGAATTCCAACAGAAGTATCGATAGGAGCAGAGAGAGTTGCATTGGTAAAAGAAGGTGTAGACATAAGAATTGGAGAAAGAAATGCCACAGAGTTATATGAAGAAGCCTTGAGAATTCCAGAAGAACCAATCAGAGCTGAACGCCTATCAGAAATAGATAGATTGGTAGCTTCCAGAGCAATATTAAGAGAAGGAAAAGTTGTAGAATATAAAACAGAAGCAGAAGCACAAGCAGCAAGAGAAGGAATAATTAGAGACTACCCAGAATGGAGAGAATTATTAGTCACAGAAAATGGAACAAGATTTTATCTAAGAAGAGCGGACCTAGATCCGGCAGCAGCTGGAGCAACAGCCACACGTGAAGGAAGAGGAACAGCAGAAGGAACTCCAGAAGCAACGCCAGCAACACCAGGAAGAAGACCTTCTTTGAGAGAAAGATATAGAAATTGGAGAGAAGCTCGCAGAGCTAGACGTGCAGCAGCAGCCGGCACAGCAGCCGGAGCAACTGGCGAAGCAGGGGGAACAGCCCCGGCGGAAGGTGCTAGACCTACAGAAGGTGCAGCAGCAGAAGGTGCTAGACCTGCAGAAGGTGCAACAGCAGCCCCAGCAGCGGAAGGTGCTAGACCTGCAGAAGGTGCAACAGCAGCTCCAGCAGCGGAAGGTGCTAGACCTGCAGAAGGTGCAGCAGCAGCTCCAGCAGCGGAAGGTGCTAGACCTACAGAAGGTGCAGCAGCAGCCCCAGCAGCGGAAGGGGCTAGACCTGCAGAAGGCGCAGCAGCCGC
>Ga0074195_1004070_pt1 | contig 12550 bp, 7 predicted proteins | sample EPASupsiteHSE623_FD_64525 | JGI IMG/M metagenome (GOLD analysis project Ga0074195, IMG submission 64525) | Bioremediated contaminated groundwater from EPA Superfund site, New Mexico - Sample HSE6-23 | ecosystem: Environmental > Aquatic > Deep subsurface > Groundwater > Contaminated ...
GGGAGAGAGGAGGAAAGAGCGGGAAAAGAGGGCCTTCCCGGGGGAGCGGGTGCCCGATCCGGGGGCCGCCGACGAAACGGTCACCGATACCGCCGGCACCGACGATATCCAGAATGAAGGCGAAACGGCCGACGATGCGACGATCGTTCCCGACGACGCGACCGACACCGAACCGACCGACGACATCCTGACCGACGAAGAACCGACCGACAATGATGTCGCCGTCGATCCGTTGGTGCAGCACCTGGTCGGCGTCTGGGCGCAGAAGGTCGAACTCTTTGCCGACGGCAATGTGCCGGTGGTCAACGAGGTCGTCCTGCGCACCGACAAGATCGTCCGTATCGTCATCAAGGAGGAGGGTGGCAAGGCGGTCCTTGAGAGCCGCCCGCAGACCTGCTACATGGAGACGGTCATCGTCGAAGGCAACGCAATAGCAAAGACCATCAAAACCTATTTTCCCGAGAAGTTCCGCAACTATTTCTTCTACATTCCGCCCGAAGAACTCAAGGATCCGAAATCGACGCTCGAATACAGCGGCACCCCCGACAACTTCTCGTTCAAGATGAACAAATGGTGGGAGATGCGCGGCGCCTATTTCCAGGGCGAGAACGGCACCACCCCCTTCGATATCGAGACCGAGATGATCACCGACAAGAACGATCCGCGCATCTTCGATCATGACGAGGACGGTAAACCGGGACAGACCTTCGAGATCAGCAGTTCCATCGCGTCGGGACTCATCTGGGGCGTCATTAAGAGTTATATGGAGGTGACCTCGACCTCCGGTGCGGGCGACCGTATCGAAGGTTCCTCGCTGTGGCAGCAGTACGAGATGGTCATCGATGTCGACAACTCCCTCTTTGCCGGCGATCGTACCATCACGCCGCATACCGAGGGGAACACGATGGTCATGGTGAAACCGGCCGACCAAACAATGGACTGCGCCGCGATAGACGCGCAGAAGGACACCCTTTTCAAGCCCTGATCATCCCGATCGCCATAACGCATCATCCTTGACTCTCCCGGGCGGCATGGTAAAGTGCCGGAGCATTCAATATCCCGAAGGGAGAGGCCATGCAACACGAATGGGAACAGATACTCGATCTTATCGCCGAGAGTTGCTTCTCGGTGGCGGCCAAACGGCATATCCGTGAGGCGAAGACGCTTACCCGCGAAGGGGCCGACCGCGAATTCCGGCTCATCGCCGAGGCGGGCACGCTCTATGACGCCGGTGTCCGCATCTTCAATTACGACCTCGACCGTCTGAGCGATATCCTCTACCGCTTCGACCACGACGAGCCGCTGGAATCGCTCGACTACCGCGCCGTGGGCGACTTCCTCGAACAGGTGCGCCTCGCCAAAGGCGAAGTGGCGCGCCAGACATGGGTGAAGGAGTTCGCGGTGCTCTTCGGCGCACTCGAACCCGATGTGTCGCTCGAAATGACCATCAAGCAGACGATAGACAAGAAAGGTGAGATAAACTCCGAGGCGAGCCCCGAACTGGCCCGCATCCGGCGGCATCTGGCCGACACCCACCAGCTCATTTCGCGTGAGATCAAGACGATGCTCGCCGATCCGACGGTCGGCGCGATGCTGCAGGAGGACTACTTCACGATACGGGACGACCGCTATGTGCTGCCGTTCAAGACGCAGTTCAAGAAGGTCATGAAAGGGGTCATCCATAACCTCTCGCGGACCGGCCAGACGGCCTTCTTGGAGCCGCTCCCGTTGGTCGAACTCAATAACCGGCTGAATCTGCTGGCATCCCACGAACATGCCGAGATACAAAAGATACTGCGCGAACTGCGCGGGCTTCTGCGCCGGAAGCTGGCCGTGGTCGAGCAGTGCGTGGCGCTGGCGCTCCGGGTCGAATCGCTCTATGCCCGCGACCGCTGGATGCGTGCCTACGACTGTGCGGTCCCCGAATTCTCCGACGAGGGTGCCGCGGTCGAAGAGGCGTGGTATCCGCCGGTCCTCACGGCGATGGGCGGCAAGACGGTGCGCAACGCCTTTATGTTTAAGGAGGGGGAGCGGATCATGGTCGTCAGCGGTCCCAACGCCGGCGGCAAGACGGTGGCGCTCAAGACCTTCTTCACGGTGGCGGAACTCGCCCGGTGCGGCTTCCCGGTGCCGGCGAAGCGGGCGAAACTGCCGTTCTTCGACGATATTTTCCTTGTCCTGGGCGATCAGCAGGATGCCAACGAGGGGGAATCATCCTTCTCGGCCCACCTCCGCAATCTGGCGGGGATATCGCACAAGGCCGATGTCCGGTCGCTTGTCCTCATTGACGAGATCGGCACCGGGACCGATCCTCAGCAGGGTGGCGCCATCGCCCGCGCGTTCCTTGAATTCCTGCGCGACAAGGGATGCTTCACGCTCGTCACCTCGCATCTGGCCGAGGTCAAGGCCATAGCGCTCGAGGATGCCGCCTTCGTGCCGGTCGCGATGGGTTTCGATGAGAAACGCGACCGCCCGAACTACCGCTTCATCTACAATCTCGTCGGCGGCAGTAACGCGCTGGCGCTGGTCAAACAGATAGACTTCCCCGCCGACTTCGTCCGGGCGCTCGAGAAACTGCTCTCGACCCGCGAGGAGTCGGTCGAATCGCTCCTCAACCGCCTGCGTCAGAAGGAGCAGGAACTTGACGAGGAGAAGGAGCATCTGGAGGCGCTGAAGGCCGAGACGATCAAGCAAAAAGAGGAGATAGAGGCGCTGCACCACAAACTGGCCCAGAAGGAACGCGGGTTCGAGCAGGAGCGGCTGAAGATGCTCAAACGGCTGACCGAACTCGAAGAGACGCAGCTTCGGCGGCGGGTTGAGGAGATAGACGCCAAAAAGATAGCGGAGCGGATATCGGTGGTGCGCAAAGAGAAGGAGAATCTGTCGCAGGCGATAGATCGCGAAAAGGCGAAACAGGACGAGACCAAAGGAGTGCCGCTCAGCACGGCGACGGGGGTGGTGCCGGGCGAAGCGCAGGTGTACGACAAGCTCATGAAATTAAAGGGAACACTCACTGCTGTCAAGGGAAAGAACGCAGAGATCATGGCGAGCGGCAAGAGCGTTTCGGTGCCGGTCGAGCGGCTCATCGTCGTGGGGGGAAAGAGCGCGAAGCGCATCTCGTCGGGCGCGGTCGCGACCGAGGCGGCCTATAACGAACGGTGCGATGTGCGTGGCGTCAACGCGGAAGAGGCCTGCGGACTGGTCGAAAAGGCGGTTGACTCGGCCTATACCGCGAAGAGTCTCACCCTCATCATCGTCCACGGTCACGGGACCGGCGTGCTCAAGAAAGCGGTGCGCGAACATCTGATGATGTTGGCGAAACGCTATCATTTCACCTCGCGCCGCGCTCCCGACGAGCAGGGAGGTGACGGTGCGACGCTGGTCGAGTTCAAGTAATTACAACTATTCGATATCAGTCATGAATAAAACGCGGCGAGCCTTTTGCTGATACTTTCGGTAAGAGGTTTGGACCAATGGAGGATTCCCATGCAACGTGTGCTTTTGATGTTCCTGTGTATCGGTGCTCTCATTGCCTGCGATGACGCGACGAACAAGAAGATCCCGCTCGACGGTGAAACGGCGGCTGATGACGATACGATCGCCGCTGCTGTCTGCGGTGATGGGACGGTCGACAGCGGTGAACTCTGTGAAGTGGGCGATACCGCCGACTGCGCCGAGGTGACCACCGGTGCGACCGGGACCGCGAACTGCTGGGCCGATTGTTCCGGCTGGGATACCTCGACCTGTAAAGATACCGATGAATGCGCCGCGACCGAGGACCTGTGCGGTGATCCGGCCTATGCGGAATGCGAGAACACCGCTACGGGATACCGTTGCATCTGTACCAACGGCTATATCCCGACGAGCGATGAACTGCTCTGTGTCCCACGCTACGATTTCGACGGACCGGTCTATCACGGCGATCTGCTGCTGGTGGTCAACGAGAACGCCGACGGCGACTACAGCTCCATGGTCGGAACGCTGCCGCAACCCGGCAAGATGACGCGGGCCGCACTTTCCCGTGAACCGCGTACGCTGGCCGCGCCGTCGCTGGTCGACCGCGTGTTGCCGCTTCCCGACTATGTCACGCCCGACCGCTTATTGCGCGCCATCGAACCGGAGCCCGATCCGGCGGTGGGCGATCGCAAACAGCTCTGGACCTCCGATCTGAACACCGGCAAACGCTATCAGGTGGAGGCCGAGGCGATCTATGTAGGTGCTCACTGTATCGTGTGGTCGGAGGTGCCGGTGGCGATATCGCTCAATACCGCGCAGTCGATAGCACAGGAATTCGACAACAATATCTTCGATCTGATCTCCACCACCTTCTACGAGCCCTCCGATGTCGATCAGAACGGCAAGATATCGATGTTCTTCGTCAGTATGGGCGGTAATGCGGGCGGTTACTTCAGCCCCTACGAACTGTACGACTACGACGACTCGAACAAGGCCGACATGATATTCATCGAGGAGATGATCGGTCAGTTCGGCGCCCAGTATGCGTCGGATGTCATCGCCCACGAGTTCGAACATCTCGTCCATAACAACCGCGACGCGCTGGTCGAGGGCAATCAGAATTTCTATACCTGGATCGCCGAAGGTATGTCGACCGCCGCGGAACATGTCTACCGCGGCTTCAAGCGCGACTACCGGAACACCTACAACGACTCCGACGCGGTCTCCGAGGGTCTGTCGGTCACCTATTGGGATTACGGCGGCAGCGACATCACCGCGAATTATGCCCTGACCTACCTGTTCAATCAGTACCTGCGGATACATGCGGGGCAGGGCGATGCTTTCTACCGTGAACTCATTGAAAGCCCCGACAATGATTCCCGCGATTACGATGCGCTCATCAAGAAGTATATCGATCCGGAACTCGATTGCGCCAAGATGCTGACCAATTTCCGCCTGGCGCTCATCATGAACGAGGCGACCGGTCTGTACGGTTTCAAGAAGGAGTCGAACTTCAACGGTTTCTTCAAGAAGTACTGGTCCGGCAACGGCGGCAACGACTTCTATCTGCGGGGCGGCGGCGCGCTTCAGATCGCGCTGGACAAGCCGTTCAAAGAGAAGAACGACAAGGAATCGGGCATTCGGTACATCGGTATCCATCTGGACGATATGACGGTCGATACCGCCGCCGATTATGCCGAAGAATAACTCTTTGCAAAAATCCTCGATACCGTTACAATAGCCCCGATAGGATGATCGGAGGTCCGCTATGAAAATCTTCAGTATTCTGTTGATCCTGCTTTTTACCGTCCTGCTCAGCGCCGAGCGGGTCTACTACAGCGACGGCCGCTCCTTCGAGTTGATGCCGGCCGACGGTATCACGGCGACGGTCGGTACCGCGCCGGCCCCGGGCCCCTTCATCAAACGTTGGAATGCCGACGGAATGAGTTATGTCATCCGCGCGGAGCTCGGCGGACTGCCGGTCTACCGTCATGGCGCGGGATACCTCATCGCCCGGCCCGAACTTTTCTGGCGCGGCACGGGAGATGTCGCGACACTGGCGGCGGCCTATGGATTGACGTTGGTCGAGATCCTGCCGGGTTACGAGCTCTACAAGTTCGCCGTTGCGGGCGACGCGGTCGCCACGGCGCGACGCATCACCGAATCGGGACACGGCTGGGCGTTCCCCAACCTCGTCCGCGAAGTGCGGCCGCGGGTCGCTCTGCCGCAGGACCCGTTCTATGCCGACTACCAGTGGTTCCTCAATAATGACGGGACATATATCGATGTCTACGGCGACCCGGTCGAAACGCTTAAACGGGCCGATATCCGGTTCGAGGATGCGCTCCGCTTCCTCATGAAGATACGGTTCGAGCCGGGCAAGTATACGACCAAGATCGCGGTAATGGATTCGGGCGTCGTGACGACCCATCCCGACCTCATCGGCGACGGCGGCAAGATGGACCCCGGCTACGATGCGATACGCGACGAAGCGGGCGGCGATCCCCATGTGGCCGAATCGCACGGTACCAACTGTGCCGGTATCACCGCCGCCGAATCCAATGATATCGGCGTGAGCGGCGTCTGTCCGTGGTGCGGCCTTTATCCGATCCTCGTTCTCGAGGGGTCGGAGGGGAGCGCCATCAGCGAAGAGATGTATCTCAAGACCTACGACCGGTTGGTGGCCGATCCGGCCATCGTCGCGGTCAACTGCAGTTTCGGGGTCACTTCGGAGTACGGCGAGATACCGATGATGCCGGGCGTCGAGGAATCGCACACCAACTTCATGAAGAACGGTCGCGGTGGCAAGGGGGGCATCATCGTGTACGCCTCCGGCAACGATGGTGTCGATGCCCACTATGATGGTATGTTCCAGCATATCTTCGAGTTCGAGCGGGACGGCGTCGCGGTCGCTCACCGGCTGGTCATTGTCGGTGCTACTTCGGCGTGGGATACCCACATCGATTACGCCAACTGGGGGATGGAACTCGGGATAACGGCCCCGTCGCTTTCTTCCTATCCGGTCATCGGTATCGCCACCACCACCATTCCCGGGTCGGGCGATATCGGCACCGATTATCTTTCCTACTTCAGCGGCACCTCGGCCGCCGCGCCGGTGGTCACCGGTTCGCTCGGATTCATCTTCTCGCTCAATCCTGCGCTTACCTTGGAAGAGGCCGAAGATATCCTCTATGCGAGTGCCGACAAGATAAACCCCGAGACCGGTATGTGGGATGGTGACGGGTTCTCTCCTAAATTCGGTCACGGTCGGGTCAATCTGCACAAGGCGGCGCGCCTCGCGCTGGGTTATCCGATGTGCGATCCGCTCACGGTGACCGCCGAAGTGTTGAACAATATCGACGACGACTGCGACGGATGGGTCGATGAGGCGTTGGTGAGTCATCCCAAGGTCGGCCAACCCTGCGTGGCGGACGCCGATTGTCTTTCCCCCGGGTATTCGCCCGATCAGGTGGCCTGTCTGGATTCTTATCTGGGATACACGGCGAAAGGGGGTTACTGTGTTCTTAAACCCGATAGGGCTCCTTGTCCCGACGGGACCGTCATGGAGCGGATCGATAACCAGCGCGTCTGTCTGCTCGAATGCGGTTATCAGCTTCCCTGCATCCGCGAAGGCTATATTTGCAACGCCGATATACTGGGACTGTGTCTGCCGCAGTGTGAAACGAGCGCCGATTGCCCGGAAGGCCATATCTGCGGTGATAACGGTGTCTGCGCCATCGAAGGTTCGCCGGTGGGCGGTCCCTGTACCAGCGAATCTGATTGTCTGTACAATGGTTCCTACTGCGATACCTCGAAGCCGGGCGGCTACTGCTATCTGCTGTGCGACCAGCTCAAAGATTCGCTTTGCCCGGAAGGGTCGAAGTGCATCTTCAGCACCCGCTCCGGGACCTACCTGTGCGCCGGCACCTGTACCTCCGACGAGGACTGCCGTCCCGAAGCCGATTATTACAAATGTCACCTCGATTGGACCGAAAAGAGCGGCGTCTGTTTCCGTCCGTGCCGTAACGACGGCGATTGTGGCGATGCCGATTGTCAAGAAGGCCGCTGTGTTCCCTACGGCTGGGAACCGCCCGATGCCGAGGCGGTGCCTGATGTGGCGGTCGTCGCCGACGAAGATGAGCAGATCGGGCCCGACACCTTCACCCTGCCCGAACCGCAAGAGGACGACTCCGCCTGCGCTCTTATAACTATCTGAAGAACCGATGATCGATCTATAGCGCCCTCCGCCGAAACTTTTTCTTCACCATTCAGGTCAGAAAAAGGACGCCGACGCGTCCCGGGAAACCCATACTCTTGGAGGTCGTATGCGAGTCGTATCCTTTTTGCTCATGCTTTTCGGCGTGGCGGTACTTCAGGCCGTCGATGCCTGCTACTATTTCCATGGCGCGAAACAGTGTCTTGACCTGCGCGCCGATTCTTCGCGGATGACCGTCGCCGTACCGGGTGGCATCCCGATGGCGCTTACCGGTGAGCTTGCCGTCCGCTTCAAGGAGGGGGTAAGTATCGCGGCACAGGATGAATTCCTTTCCCGGCACGGCATAACGGTCACCCGTCCGCATGCCGACTGGCCGGTCTACGGCGTGGCGCGGCCGGCGGCCGGCACCGACCTGTTCGCGCTGTCGCGGGAACTGGTCGAGAGCGGTCCGGTGAAGTGGTCTCAGCCGATCTGGTTGGAGCGCGCCCGGCTTACCGCCACGGAGCCCAACGATGCCTACTACGCCGATCAGTGGCACCACCCGATGATCCGTTCGACCGAGGCGTGGGATATTGAGACCGGCAACCCGAATGCGGTCATCGGCATCGTCGACAGCGGTGTCGATACCCAGCATCCCGACCTCTGGACCCATCTGCTCATGGGAATGAGCTTCGTGCCGACCGAACAGTATGTCGATCCGAATCTCACCGGCACCTTCATGGAGCCGAATCCCTATGTCATGGCCCATGGCACCTGCGTGTCGGGTCTGGCCGCCGCAACGGGGAATAATGGTATCGGCGTGGCCGGCGTTTGTTGGAACTGCTCGATATTGCCGGTGAAATATGTCGGTTATGAAACGGGACAGATGCCGGCGAACCGCAAGCTCGACGCGCTCAAGTGGACCATCGACAACGGTGCGTGGGTCATCAACAATTCCTGGAGCGCCGCCGACGATGTCGACAGTTCGGGCAACTGCATCGCGGTCGCGCCGGACAATTTCATGAGCGAGGCGATAACCTACGGCATCACCAACGGGCGCGGCGGCCTCGGCACCGTCATGGTCTGGTCGTCGGGCAACTCGAAATGCGACACCGGGATGAACCAGACCCTGCAGACCGATGATATCGTCGTGGTGTCGGCGCTGCGCAAGGACGGTACCATCACCGATTATTCGAACTGGGGTAACGCCATCGACGTTGCCGCACCGGCGGGGGGCGACGAAAGCGATATCATAGGACTCGCCACTACCGATGCGACCAAGGACAAAAAGGGGTTCAACCCCGTCTACAGCGACAATGGATATCCCGACTTTCCCGATCAGGGCTACACCAAGTATTTCAACGGCACCTCGGCCGCCGCACCGGTGGTGACCGGGGCGGTAGGACTCATGCTTTCGGCCGCTCCGTACCTGACGGCGGCGCAGGCGATCCAGTGCGTCAAGCTTTCGGCCGCCACTTCGGCGCTGATGCCCTGCCCGCACGGTGATGCCGCCGCCTGCTACGGTGCCGGCATACTCGATGTCCGGGCGATGGTCGAGAACGCGAAGAACGGTACCTGCGGCGGGACGCCCGAATGCACGATAAGCGATGACTGCGATCCGGGCGAGGAGTGCCAGAACGGCGTCTGTGTAAGCCCCGGCGGTACCGATGATACCCCGCAGCCCGACGATACGGTGCCTCCCGACAATGAACAACCCGATGACGCCGTCATCGATACCGATCCGTGGTCCGACAACGGCGAACAGCCCGACACGGCCATTCCGGATGATGCCGTCGGCAGCGACACCGGCGCCGCACTCGATGATCCTTCTGCCGTCGATGCCGATGGGATAATTTATGAAGAGGAACCGGCTGGTTGCGGCTGTGGTCTGATCAACTGATCTAAACGCCTAAATCACGACAGGTTGATTTTTTGCGCACGGTGTTTATAGTAGCGCCGTACCCGTTTTTCGGAGGATGCGATGTACAATGTGTTCAAAAGCGGCCTACTGATGGTCGCGATGTTCCTCATTTTCATCTTTTTCGGTGCCTTGCTCGGTGGCAAAGGCGGCGCGACGCTTTTTTTCATCATCGCGCTGGTCATCAATCTGGTCTCCTACCTGTTCTCACACAAGATCGTCATCGCGATGTACCGCGGCGTTCCGGCCGATCCGCAACGCTACCGCCGCCTCTATGAGATACTCGATGATCTTTCGGCGCGCGCCGGACTTCCCAAACCGCCTTCTCTTTACATCATCCCGATGGAGGTTCCCAACGCCTTCGCCACCGGTAGATCGCCCTCCACGGCGGTGGTCGCGGTGACCGAAGGGATACTCGCCCGGATGAACGAACAGGAGCTGGCGGCGGTCATCGCTCACGAACTGGGCCATATCAAACACTGGGACATGCTCGTCCAGACGATAGTCGCGGCGATGGCGAGCGCCATCATGTGGCTGGCCAACATGGCGCAGTGGGGTGCGATGTTCGGCGGCCGCGACGACGACGAAGGGGGCGGCAACCTCATCGTGACGATACTTGTCTCTATCGTCGCCTCGATCGCGGCGATGCTCATCCAGCTTGCGGTGTCGCGGTCCCGTGAATACATGGCCGACGATTTCTCGGCGAAGCTGATGGGGAGCGGTCAACCGCTCTCGAACGCCCTGATGCGGCTTCACGAAGGGGCGCGGCAGGTACCGCCCGGCGAGATCGCACCGGCCACTTCGCACATGTTCATTGCCCCGTCGGGTGCCGGAAGAACCTTGATGAATCTATTCTCGACCCACCCGTCGCTCGAAGCGCGTCTTGAGAATCTGAAGAAGTTCGCCTAACGGCAGAGCGATAACGCCCCGATAACCCCCGAACGGCCGCCCAACGCCGCCTTGACCACCTTCACCTTGCCGCTTTCGCTGAAGGCATATTCTTTGATATGGCGTTTGACCGGCGTGAAGAAGCAGGTGCCGAGGTTCGCGAGCCCGCCGCCGATGACGATCACCTCGGGGTTGAGGAGCGTCGCGGTATTGGCAAGCCAGATGCCGACCAGCCGCGTGAGGTGGTCGAGCGCCTGTTGTCCCTGCGCGTCGCCCGACCGGCAGAGCGCCGGGATATCCTCGGGACAGATGCCGAAGAGCCGTTTAATGGCGGGACCGGCCGCCGCCTGCTCGAAGACGGTGCCGTCGGGAAGCCGCGTCTGGCCGATCTCTCCCGCGACGCCGGACGCACCGTGGTAGATGCGGCCGTCGATGATGATCGCGCCGCCGATGCCGGTCGAAACGGTCGTATAAAAAACATGCGAAAAGCCTTTTCCGGCGCCGCACCGCGCCTCGGCGAGCCCCGCCGTCCGAGCGTCGTTCTCGACCGTGACGGGTACGCCGAACCGCTCCTGCAACAGGTCGCGCACCGGTACCTTTTTCCATGACGGGATGTTGGGGCAGAGCCGCACCGTGCCGGTGGTGTAGTCGATGGGCCCCGGCACGCCGATGCCGATGGCGGCGAGCTTCGACGGCGCGATGCCGGCCTGCGCACAGGCCAAGTCAACCGAACGGCAGACGTTTTCGAAGACCCGCTCTTTCGAAGCGCGGGCCTCGGTCGGGAGCTTTATTTCGGCGAGAATGTCGCTGCCGGTGCGGGCGACGGCGGTGTATATTTTCGTTCCCCCCAGATCGATACCGGCGACATATCCTTTCATGCGCTCCTCCGTGGTCGTTCCCGAGTACGGCCCACGCTATCACAATCGCCCCGCTTTTTCCAGCGGACGAGAGAAAAATGTTGACAAGGGGCGAAAATACGCTATATATCGCGGGTGTTTTATGAACCTCCCTTGGGGAGCGCGAATGTTCCAAGTATTCTCGGTATTACAGGTTATCATTTCGGTGCTCATGATAACGGTCATCCTCCTGCAGGAAGGCAAGAAGGGTATGGGCGCGATATTCGGCGGTTCGTCGAGTTCCATTTTCGGCGCTCGCGGCGCGGCCAATATCCTTGCGCGGGTCACCACGGTGCTCGCGATCCTCTTCTTCCTGAACTCGATATGGCTGGCCCATCTGTCGAGCAGCAAGAAGTCGGTCGTCGATAAGACCACCACCGAAATGACCAGCGCCAAGACCGAAGAGCCCGCCCCGGACCCGGCTCCCGCCCCGGTGGAAGCCCCGGCTCCGACGCCCGCTCCGGCTCCGGCCCAACAGTAAGTTTTAACGGTTCCCGGTTCTTTTACAGGTGATCATATCACCGAAAGGTGCAGAAGTGGTGGAATTGGCAGACACGCAAGACTAAGGATCTTGTGCCGAGAGGTATGGGGGTTCGACTCCCCCCTTCTGCACCATCTTTTTTTATCTAGGACATCAACTCTCGTAAAGATCATCCCGCAGGTCGGCGATGAAGCGGCTCGGCAGGTGCAGTACGCCGCCCCAGAATGCTATCTGTGCCGGGAGCGTGAGGTACAGCCGCCGTTTCGCCCGTGAACAGGCGACATAGAACAGCCGCCGCTCTTCTTCAATATCCTCTATCCGTTTAAGCGACCGGTCGGCCGGGAACAGGCCGTCGAGCAGATGCGGCACAAAAACGGTATGCCATTCGAGCCCCTTTGCCGAGTGGACCGTCGAGAGGACCAGCGGTTCCTCCTCGTTCTCATCGGGCGGGCGGTCATTGGTGGATAAGCGGCGCGACGGCGGTTCGAGTGCGAAGTCGGCGAGGAACTTTTCGAGTTCTTCGTAGCCGCCCGCTATCTGTTCGAGCACCTCAAGATCGCGCAGGCGCTCTTCCCAGTCGGCCTCTATCTCTTTCAGGAGCGGCAGGTAGTGGCTTTTGACCACCTCAAGCTGTTGGAGCGGCGAGAGCCGCCCGTCACGCGCCGTCTCCAGCACCGTCGCAAGCGTTTCGAGGTACGGATGGAACTTGCGTCCCT
>Ga0074195_1004072_pt1 | contig 12540 bp, 10 predicted proteins | sample EPASupsiteHSE623_FD_64525 | JGI IMG/M metagenome (GOLD analysis project Ga0074195, IMG submission 64525) | Bioremediated contaminated groundwater from EPA Superfund site, New Mexico - Sample HSE6-23 | ecosystem: Environmental > Aquatic > Deep subsurface > Groundwater > Contaminated ...
CCCGGGGCAATACCTAAGCTCACATCGGGGTGGACCCGTTTCCCTTTCAGCATGGCAGCAACCAGCATCATGTCACGATAGGAAGAGTTCGTACAGCTTCCTACCATAACCTGATCAACCTTCAGTCCTGCCACTTCCTTGACGGTCTTCACATTATCCGGTGAATGGGGGCAGGCAATAGCGGGAACAAGGGAGGCTAAGTCAATATCAATGATCCGGTCATATCGAGCATCGTCGTCAGGCAATAACAGCTGCCACTGGTCTTCGCGGGCCTGGGCTTTCAAGAAGGTGCGCGTCACTTCGTCACTGGGAAAGAGCGATGTTGTTACGCCGAGTTCAGCCCCCATGTTAGTGATGGTAGACCGTTCCGGTACAGTTAAATGTGTTAAGCCATCGCCACCGTACTCGATTACAGTGCCCACATTGCCTTTGGTAGTTAATCTTCTGAGCAGTTCCAGAATGACGTCTTTTGCCGCACACCAGGGTTGCAGGCGGCCCTTAAGATTTACGCGAATGATCCTGGGGTAGGTGAAGTAAAAGGGTCCGCCTGACATGGCTACCGCTACGTCCATCCCGCCTACTCCCATGGCAACCATCCCTACCGCACCGCAGGTTGGCGTATGGCTGTCAGACCCAAGCAAGGTCAGGCCGGGACGGCTAAACCGCTCCAAATGCACCTGGTGACAAATGCCGTTGCCAGCCTTGGAATATTTGATGCCATGTTTATCCGCTACCGTCTGCAGATAGCGGTGGTCATCCGCATTTTCAAAGCCGTCTTGCAGTGTGTTGTGATCAATATACGATATAGACTGGGTCTTAACCGTTGGGACCTCCATCGCCTCAAATTGGAGATAGGCCATCGTTCCCAGAGCATCTTGGGTCAGAGTTTGGTCAATGCCGATTCCTACCTCTTGACCTGGGATCGTGTCTCCTGATACCAAGTGAGCAGCGATGATTTTTTCAAATACGTTTTTTCCCATGAGTACCTCCCCAATAAACACTTCGCTGGAATGGTTCGTATATACAAAAAATTTCGAATTCTAGTTAAAGTGTAGTATAATTAAGGAAATAAATAAAATATATAATTTTTTGGCATTTCAATAATTTTTTCTTATTTCGAGGTGACTAAGTTCATATGGATGATAAAGACTGGTTAATGTTAAAAACAATTGCCGGAGAGAAAAACCTGACGAAATCAGCCGATCGCTTATATCTGTCCCAGCCGGCGCTCACGTACCGGTTACGCAATCTGGAAAAAGAGTTTGGTGCGCAGCTTGTTGCCCGTCGTCCCACCGGTGTACTTCTCACCCCTCAGGGGGAATATCTGCTTGCCTATTCGGAAGAGATGCTGACACAAATGAATAAGGTCAAAGAACGCCTCAAAAATATGGAAAACAAAGTTCAAGGCACGCTTAGGCTGGGAACCTCCTCTGTTTTTGCCCACTATGAGCTGCCGCAAATTCTGAAAAGCTTTTTACACCGCTTTCCTGATGTGGAAGTTTTATTAAAAACAGGGCTGAGCCGTCACATTCACCGGATGCTGCAAAAAGAAGAGGTTTCAATTGCTATCCTGAGAGGTGATTATCATTGGGCGGACGAGAAGTTTTTGCTGCGTGAAGAACCTATCTGTCTGGTGTCAAGCAGCCCTATCGAATTTAGCGAATTGCCTTACAAGCCCCAAATCAGCTACCTCACCGACAGCTCATTAGAACCGGTAATACAAGATTGGTGGCGGGAATCGTTTGCCTGTGCTCCGCAAGTCAGCCTGGAAGTCGACAGTATGGACACCTGCCGTCAAATGGTGCTGCACGGCCTTGGCTGGGCTATCTTGCCGGAAATTGGCCTGGGTGAGCAAAGCGGGTTATTTCGGCGCGAACTTTTTTGGCGAAGCGGCAAGCCGCTGGTGAGAAGAACCTGGTTAGCCTACTCATCAGCCTTCCTAGAACTATCCGCTGTCCGCGCTTTTGTTGAATTCCTTAAAGAACAGTACCAGGTGCCGTCAGACTCTATCTAAATAGCGGGAATAGCAAAGAAAGGGCTGTCTCCACAGGTTATGAAAACCTTGCGGGACAGCCCTTATATATTGATATTCTAAATTGCCTGTATAAGCCGAATATTGCAGGTTGTTAAACCGCTTTGCCTGCCTCATAAGCTTGTAATAAAAGTTCCTTATTATTAGCTGCAGTGTGAGGGTCTGTGCCACCCGCCTGTAAAAGGGTATCCACTACATGTAAGTTAAGCATCTTAAGCACGGCTTCATTGGTTTGAAAGGATATTTGAAAAGCCTCTGGGTTGGGATTTCCTTGCGAATATACCATGATCAGGCTTTTAGCGGCATATCTGGGCTGGAAATTTTCATCGAACAAGCCGCAGAGTCGATCCCACAACAGCTTCATTTGTGCTGAGACCTGCCAAACGTATACAGGCGAGCCGAAAACCACAACATCGGCATCGACGATCTGTTGAAACATGTTCTGGAGATCGTCTTGCATAATACAGTATCCGGTTCTGCGGCAAACGAGACAGCCCTGGCAGGGTTTGATGTTCATATCGTACAGGTTGAAAACAGTTGTATCGGCACCCGCATCTTGCGCTCCTCGAACTACTTCTTTTACAAGGGTAGCAGTATTGCCATTTTTTCTCGGACTCCCTATAAAAGCAACCACTTTTTTCATGTTGTACTTCCCTCCATTAAAAATAAACTTATACTATATAAAAAACCCAGACGGTTAAACAACCCCGCCATTGACGCGAATCGTTTGGCCCGTTATCCACTGCGCTTCTTGCCCTGCCAGCCACAACACCACTTTAGCAATATCCGTTGTCTCGCCCAGGCGGCCAAATGCGTTCATTTTTGTCAGTGTTGCGATTTGCTCGTTTGTTTTCCCCACAGTAAAAAGTTCGGTATTGACCGGTCCCGGCGCAACTGCGTTAATCGTAATCCCTTTAGGTCCGAATTCTTTTGCCAATTGACGGGTAAACTGCTCGACGGCTCCCTTTGTGCCCGCATAAATGCTGTAGGCTGGGAACATCAGCCCGGCCACCGAAGTGGAAAAATTGATGATCCGTCCGTTATCAGCCAGATGCCTGGCTGCTTGTTGACAGGCAAAATAGGTTCCTTTTACATTGACGGCAAAAATTCTGTCAAAATCCTCTTCGGTTATAGCGGTGATCGGTTTTGTGATCATAATGCCGGCGTTGTTGACCAGAATGTCGATCTTCCCGTAGGCTTCCATCGCTTTTTGGAATAATCGCTCCACCTCAGCTACCCGGCTGATGTCCGCCTGAACTGCGGTTGCTTCACCTCCCTGCTCTTTAATTCCGGCAACTGCTTCGTTTGCTTTTTCCGAATTTCCGGCATAATTAATGATAACTTTCGCTCCATGTAGCGCCAGCTCTTCCGCAACAGTTCTGCCAATCCCCCGGGAAGCTCCCGTCACCAAGGCAACTTTTCCTGTTAGCTTTTTCTCCTGTAGTTGTGCCATCGTTCCTCATCCTCCTCGATGCTAATCATGCAAACCCGCCAGCATGGTTTCAACGACTTGTTTTAGCAATCCCTCCCTGTTTTCGTCCTTATAATCCAATACCATCCGGGGATGGTGGAAGGATATCGTGGATTCCAGTAATAGCCGGACTGCCCCCTCTGGTGATTTTGCGCGGATTTCCTGCGCTATGATTGCCTTTCGCACCAGCATCAGCAGCTGCCTATTCAGATTGTCCAAATGCTCGATGATAAACGGCTTCACCAGCTCCGCGGCCATGTTAAAGGATTTATAAAGCTCGGGATCTTTTAATACCTTTTCTTTTTTGAGTTCATGATATTTTAAAAACCACTCCACAATCAGCTGTCGCGGCGGCAATTCCCTGTTCGCAATAAGCTCCAATGTATTGTCCATTTGCGCCAGCCACCGTTCCGATATAGCGTCAAGTAATGCTGCTTTATCAGGAAAATGATTATAAAGTGCAGCCTGGCTGATTTTAAGTTCCTTTGCAATATCCGTTAAACGGAATTTTTCAAAACTGTATACCCGAATCTTTTCTTCGGCAATCTGCAGCGCTTTTTCTTTTATTTCTTCAGAAGATAAACCTGTTTTAGGCAATGTATCATCACCGCACTTTCATTGTATCAATATGGAATATCAAGATAGCATAATTATGTTATATATTATAAATATAATAATTTATAATATAATACTTAGTCAAATTTTTATTTGCTCACTACAAGAAAAGAAACTGCTTTACATACGATTTTAGAGAATGTACTTGTAGAGTGTGGTGATGAAACTCGAAGACGCGAAGTATATCAGAATTTCGTGCGAACTGTTTTGGCCTAAGGCTAACCATAAGGAAATAACCGCATAACGCACTAATTCATTATTAATTTCTTAATTTTTCTTTGCAATATACCAGTAGGGCAATGCTACCAATAGTGTCCCGCCGATGAAGTTGCCTACTGTGACCCAAATAAGATTGTATGCGAAACCGGTCAGAGATACGCCCACACCTTCAGGAACAAACAGCGCCGCCGCCAGCAGCGTCATGTTAGCTACACTGTGTTCAAAGCCTGTTGTGATAAAGGCAAATAAGCACCAAAATACCATGATTAATTTGCCAGTCTCTTCCTTCATCCTAAAAGAACACCATACTGCCAGGCAGACCAGCGTATTGCATAAAACCCCCCGCAGCAAAAGCTGGTCCCACGGCAACGCCATCTTTACCTGCGCCGTCTTTGCAATAAAAATCCCCGTACTACCGCTAAGCAGCCCCGAATAAGCAAAGAGTCCCGCTAAAAGCACCGACCCCATGAGATTACCCGCAAAACTAAAAAAGTAAATGCCAAGGACCTCACGGGCTGCTACTTTTTTCTCTAATTGCCCAATTGTCATCACCATGTGGTTCCCGGTGAAAAGCTCCGATCCGGCCATGATAACAAGACTCAACGCAATACCAAAACAAAGTCCCATAACAATTTTAACGGCCGACGACTGTCCCTGCACCAATAAGCCCCCAATCGTAAAGATCAATAAGATTCCGAAGCCTACATACATTCCGGCCAAAACCGAGGAAAGGATGTATTTCGCCTTGCCTGCTCTTAACAAGTCAATTTTGGTTTGCGCCGCAGCCGCTACTTTGGTAATTTCCTCATAATACATACTATTTATCCACCTTCTGATTCAGCAATTCAATCTTTTCATACGTGAAACTTCGCTATTTCAGTTTGAAGCTCCTGCGCCAGCTTGTCCAGTGCTTCACTGGATACCGCAATTTCTTCGGTTGAGGCCAGGCTCCTCCGTGGCCGCCGAGACGTTCTGAGCTTCTCCAGACGACATCTTGTCGAGATTTATCAATCGTCTTAACCGTTCCCACAATCTGCTGACTTTCGCTGGCTATTTGCTGAATGGCAGCAGAACTCTCGCTCACTTGGGTTGACACATGCGATACCATTTCTACGATTTCAGCCCCGGCTTTTACTTCCCGCGTGCCATCGTTCATAGCAACGACAGCCTGGTCGGTGTCTTTCTGAATTTCTCCAATCAATGCTGCAATCTTTTTGGCTGCTTCCCGGGACTGCTCGGCCAGCTTGCGGACTTCCTCGGCCACTACGGCGAAGCCCCGTCCTTGTTCGCCCGCTCTTGCCGCCTCGATGGCTGCATTCAGAGCCTGTAAGTTAGTTTGTCCGGCGATGCCGGAAATTGTATCAACAATCTGGCCAATTTCTTTTGAGCGCTCCCCCAGCTTGGCTACAACCTGCGCGGAAGTATTTACAGTGTCTGTTTCATAGCTATTGCCAAAATTGCTGCGATACTCTTGCTCGTATTGAGGGTTTATAAAGTTAGTAAACAGTTAAGGTTCCGTTAATATTGCCAGTGTGACTCTCCACTCCCGTATAATTAGAAAATCAAAATAAAAAGTATTAACCCTTAAGAAGCATGAGTTAATACTTTTCGCCCAAATTTTCATCATGTTTCCGGAACTAAACAAAGCTGAACCCGTTTGTTTTTTTATTGCTTTCCTTCCAGGTAATATCTTACCCACATAATGACTTCAGATAACGAAGGGTGTGGTGTCATTGTCTCGCTTATACTTCTCACGGAGTGCGGATCTAAATAGCGAGTCATCCTGGTGTCTCGCAGCTCCTTTACCGACTTAGATGCAATATGGTCATTGATCGGTGTAAGTATCGTTTCACCAGCATTCATAAGATTAACAAATGGTTGGAGTAGAATAGATGCTTGTGGTCCGATTACATGGACGCCTAGAATGATGTCTGTTTTTTTATCTACTACCAGTTTAACAAATCCATCATGCTCGTCTCCCGGATCAAATCCAAGAGCAAACCCTTTAGAAGTCGATGAGTAGTGATGTTTGGCTGTTAAAATATCGCAGCCTGATTGAATAGCCTGTTGCTCTGTCAAGCCCACATGAGCAACTTGGGGATAAGTGAAGGTTACAACAGGTATTAAATCATAGCGAGCCCAGCGCCAGTCCTGCAGTTTTTGTTCACCAAATAAATTGTGAACGACTATTTCAGCCTCATAATTTGCTTTATGTCGAAATGGAGCTATGCCATTTACATCACCAAAAGCCCAGATGTCATCAACATTCGTTTCCAAAAATTCATTTGTATGAATCCAGCCTTGGCTATCGGTTATGATACTTGTGTTTTCCAAGTGTAAAAAATCCGTGTTTGGACGTATTCCGGAGGCAAGCAAAATCTCTTCTGCTCGTACTTCGCAAGACTCACCAGTTATTTTGTCAAAAAAGGTTAGTACCTTTTCGCCATGTTCTACCCGTACTGCGGTTGGTACGTGATTCAATAATATGTTAATCCCAAAACTACGAAAGTCCTTTAAAATTTGGGCAGAAAATTCTTCATCTTCCTTAGTCAACAGGCGAGTATTGCGTTGTACCAAAGTGACCTTCGTGCCAGCAGCTGCAAACACATGCGCAAACTCTGTGCCGATAGGACCACCGCCCAAAATGACTAAACTTTTGTAGGGTGTTTCCGGATACTTATCTCCAAACAGGGATTCAGATGTTATATAACCGGCCTCTTCCAATCCATCAATGGAAGGTATATTCGTACGCGATCCAACAGCAATAAAAATCTTACCGGCTGTAAACTCGTCGGATAGAGTACCATCATTTAACGCCACTTGTAATACCTTTTCGCTTGTAAAATAACCGGTTCCTTGATAGATATCAACCTTTTTCATTGTCTGATAATAGGCTAAAACATCATTGCTTTCATTTATTTTTTGCCATACACGCCGGGAAACTATCTCCCAGTTCATACGCGCTGGAGCCACATCGACACCGATCTTCGACAACCCATCAATTTCTCTAATGTAGTCTGCAGCTGTAACCATCACCTTAGTAGGAATACAGCCTCGAGTTAAGCACGTCCCTCCAAATCGTCCTTTTTCTATCATAGCGCATGTTAGTCCCTGCTCAAGGGCTGCATCTAAGACAATATTGGCAGATCCTGAACCGATTACCACAACATCATATTGCTTCATTCCATTAAAAACTCCTTTCAAATTTATAGCTCTTAAGTATAATACGCTACATGTTAGATAAGGGTTATATGGTGAAGCGAAAGCACTCAAAGCCTGTTTAGAGCAGCAATTACATCGTTTACATTCGTGATTGCAACAAAAATCCTAGTTTAACGGTGATTGCGGCTGATCGCCGGAATGCTGCAGGAACATTAGACCGAATAATTTTTATAATAAATGTACGGTAATCCGGGGGCTGCATATACTGAACAACGTGGAGACTCTAATCCGGTGCAGAAATAGCGCAGGTAGAAAAAGCAGATTTCTAGTAAAAGAAACTGTCTCACTGGTTAATACTAATAACCCTGGCTATTAATAAATTGAATAGTATATTTATTTGTAATTGTTAAAAAGAAAAGTCGATTGATGATAGTTATGACTATTATCAATCGACTTTTTCGTTAACTTTAAGTTACGATTTCTCCTCAGAATCAAGGCCAAATGACAAGCCCGATTTTATACGGCAAATCATTCCTTCAAAATTTCCACATACTCTCCGTCCCGTTCACCCGGATTCGCTGCCCGTCTTTAATCAGTCGTGTAGCATTCAAATTCGTCTATCTCAATATTTTGTTCAAAGGTTAGCGAATATCGCAGACTTTTTTATCCGATCGTGATTTCACTCTCCGTTTTTGCTGCGTACAGGGAGCAAATCTCTACATACATAAATCGCTATCAATACACTGCCTCCGACGACAACCCATTCAAACCATGGATTGTCTGCTATACTATGCCATCTGTCGCCTAGCATAGCCCCGGCACCTAAAAAGATAGTTAGCCAAAGAACCGCGTGCACCATATCGTAGATAAGAAATTTAACAATGGAAATACCACTGATACCGGCTATGTAAGGGGTAATATTACCCACTGTCGGTACAAAGCGACCGCCAATAACGTAAACCGGGGCCGACTTTTGCAAAAGCTTTTGGGCCTTGTTAATGCGCTCGGGAGTTAGTCTAATATATCTCCTCCACCTCTTTATAAAGGGTCCTCCCATATGACGTCCTATCATAAAGGCAGACAGCGAGCCCAGCAGGTAGCCTAGCAGAGATACCAGCCAGGCTGCGATAATAGTAAACTCCCCTCGCTTTGACAAGAAACCTGCCAAAGCGACTAATACACTGCCGGGAAAGGGCAGTCCAATTGCTTCTAAAAAAACTCCTGCAAATACCCCGGCCAATCCCAGGCTGCTTAAAATTTCAAGAATGCCGTCGAACAAAATATCCCCTCCCTCCCAGCTATTCTATCCACTTGCTTAGTAAATCTGTCATTTACGGATAAATGTATGGTTACATTGGCTCTTCAATGATAACGCTGAAAAATATCATCTTAAAATTTACGAGATCAGCCTATGTGACTTTATCGATTAGGGTGGAAATACGGAACGGAACAAAATTAGAATATAGGGTTACCCCTCCTGATTCGTCTGGATAGTTTATGTAGTGTATACGAAACTATCCCTAGTGATACTACCAGTCCATTGCGGACAAAATACAGATGGCTGATGTTTACGAGATAACTACCTACCGTGGACACCAGCTGCGCTTCGACCAGGACAATGTTCTCCGCTTGTGCAGCCTCGGCTTTGCTCTTGCTAGACTCTGATTATGCAGGCATCGCCCTGTGTAAGCCCGCCACATATAGCACAGGCGGCTACTCTGCCGCCGCGCCGTCTTAACTCTTCGGCGGCAGTCATCATGAGCCGTGCGCCGCTCGCCGTGTTTGCATGGCCGACTGCAATCGCCCCGCCATTTACATTAAGCTTTTCAACCAGCCGTTTGTACCGGTCTTTATTGAAACTGTCCAAGGGGTAATTGTCAATCTTGCTGACCGCCGCCTGATAATCTTCTTCGAGGAAGGCTTCGCAAGCAAGAAGCTTGCAAGCTACAAGCGGAACACAGGCAAAGGCTTCGTTAATCTCCAGAACATTTATTTCTTCTATCGACATATTCAATTTGTTTAAACACTTTTTTATCGCTAATGCCGGGGCTACCGGCAGTAGATCTGCATTGGCAGCGATGGAACACATCCCGACGATGGTATAAAGCGGCTTTAGGCCAATTTACGCATAATGAATAAAGGCCAGCTAATGGGCACGTATGACAACACTATTAAATTCTCACTTTCAATGCAATCTCTGCTGGGACTCAGAACGGAATTCAATCCTGTACAGCTTGCTGTATAATCCATCAGCCTTAACCAGGGTTTCATGATCACCCTGCTCCACTATTTTGCCATTTTCCATGACAAGGATTAAATTTGCACGTTGTACTGTTGCTAAACGATGGGCAATAACAAAAGAAGTCCGTCCAATCATCAGTCTATCGAGTGCTTGTTGTACCAGCAGCTCGCTCTCGGTATCCAATGCTGAAGTAGCTTCATCCAGTATTAATATCCCCGGATTCTTTAAAACGGCTCGGGCTATGGCAATGCGCTGCCGCTGTCCGCCGGACAGCTGGGTTCCGCGCTCCCCAATCGGAGTTTCATATCCCTCTGCCATTGCCATGATGAAGTTGTGTGCATTAGCCACTTTGGCCGCTGCGATTACGTCTTCCTTTGCAGCCTCTAAATTTCCGAAAATAATGTTTTGAAATATCGTGCCGCTAAACAAAAGCGTTTCCTGCGGGACAATGCCAACCTGAGTGCGCAGGGACTGCAATGTAACGGTATGAATATCGATGTTATCAATACGAATCGAGCCCTTTACAGGATCATAAAATCGGGGGATCAGATTGACTACCGTTGTTTTCCCGGCACCGCTAGGCCCAACGATTGCTATCAACTCTCCCGGTCTGGCCTGAAAAGACATATCCGCTAAAACAGGTTTTCCCGGTTTGTATTCAAATGAGACATTATGAAAGGTTACATATCCGGCCACAGGTCCTAACTCTTTAGCCCCTTCTAAATCTTTAATTTCCGGTTCGATATCCAGTACTTCAACTATTCGCTGCGCCGCCGCTAAAGCCCGCTGAATATCTGCGTAAATATTGCTTAGCCGTTTGACAGGAGTGGGAAGATTAATCACATATACGAGAAAAGAAATTAAGGCTCCGGAAGTTAAATTACCATTTATCACTTCGTGTCCGCCGAACCAAATAATCGCGATAATGCCGATAGTGGAAAGAATATTAATAATCGGCGTCATAATCGCCATAACTTGAACAATCTTCATTTGCGCCTGGAAGTTCCGCGAATTTTCGTAATCAAAGCGCTCTAGTTCATAGCTTTCCCGGGCGAAGGACTTAATAACGCTGACTGCCAGGATGGTTTCTTGGAGGAAGGCGGTTATATCGGATGCCCGTTCTTGTAAAGTCCGGCTCTTTATCCGCATTTTTTGGCCGGATACATTGATCGTGTACAGAATAAGCGGAAAACTGATAAACATTAATAAGGAAAGTTTCCAGTCAATATAGAGCAGTAATAGGATCGAGCCTGTTAAGGCTACCGAATAATTCACAAAATCAATTACATTGTTGACTAAAGCGGTTTGCAATGCAGCTATATCATTCGTAATATAGCTCATAATTGTGCCTACTGAACGCCTCTCAAAAAATGCCATTGATAGCTTCTGCAGATGTTGATATAAATCTCTGCGGATATCAATGATAATTTTCTGACTGGCATAAGCCATAAGATAGGTTTGTCCGTACATAGAGATCCCTTGTATGACAATTAAGACAATGACAGTGACCGCAATTAGATTAAGTGCATCCGTGTCTTTGGTCGCCAACACCTGATCGATTACATCACCGATAATCTTGGGTAGATACAGATTAACTGCTGAGGCTAAGATCGTACAAGCCAAGGCGCTGATTATCAACAAACTGTATGGCTTTATGTAACACCAAATACGAGCATACAGGCTCACGATGACTCACCTCATTGTGAAATGTAAACTGTAGCATCATATCATACCCCAAACAGCTTATAAAAATTCATATAAAAGATGCCAGGCAGGTACTCTCTCCCCTGCCGGCATCTTTTATATGATTTTCCTTTCTCTCCATGATATATGGTCATGATATCCGTCAAATCTTGGTTAGGCAATCCCGTCAGCTTTCGGGCTTAACTATCCATCTTTTGCTTTCTCCTTCTCCCGCTTTACTCAATCAACTTCTAACTTACTGACAAATTCAGCATCAAATACGCGCCGGTTCCTATCACCTTTATGACCGTTACTGAACTCCTGAAACACATCCTATTCCCACAACTTGATGCACATTGTTCGGCTATATTTCTGCCATAATGCCAAATGGCAATCATAGGCGGGGAAAGCCAGCCTTTACTGCCGACAGCGACCACTTCCATTATTTCTCTAAACGGCATACACTTTTATATTTTCCAGCATCAATCCCCTCTGACCAACAGAAACCATTTTATAATAACGCATATATTGTATAGCCCGCGGCTGTTTCTCTCAAACAATCGGCTAATAAGGCTTTCAGCGAATCTGTATTGCGCATATTTTTAAATAAGAGAGCCGGCTAAGGAAGAGTTTCCCCAGCCGGCTCTTTTGATGCTTTCCATACGTTAGTAATTTCTCAGTTACCCAGCGGCTCAGCTTCCTGTTGTTTTATGCTCGCAATTACAGCTTCCAAATCCGCTTTATTAAACTGGTATTTTTCCGCGCAGAAATGACAGCATAATTCAGCCTGTCCATCCTTAAGGATATCCGTAAGCTCTTGTACCCCTAAACTGATCAGGGCGGCTGTCACCCGTTGACGGGAGCATTGGCAGCGAAACGCTAGCTCCATCGGTTCATAGAGATTTAACTCCACTTCCATACCGGCAAAAATTTTGTGCATAATCGCCTGCCCGTCCAAACCTTGTTGAACAAGCTGAGAAATAGGCCCTAAAGCGCTAAGATTGCTCTCAATCTGCGCAAGAGCAGCATCGTCGGCTCCCGGCAGAGCCTGCACCATCAGACCGCCGGCAGCAGCAACGGATAAATCCGGATTTACCAGAACGCCAAGACTGATTG
>Ga0074195_1004073_pt1 | contig 12540 bp, 14 predicted proteins | sample EPASupsiteHSE623_FD_64525 | JGI IMG/M metagenome (GOLD analysis project Ga0074195, IMG submission 64525) | Bioremediated contaminated groundwater from EPA Superfund site, New Mexico - Sample HSE6-23 | ecosystem: Environmental > Aquatic > Deep subsurface > Groundwater > Contaminated ...
GTCCGGCTAACCGTTCCCCTTGCCGGGTCGGTAGAGGACTTGCACCTCCAAGTCATCGACTCGCCACCACAACGAGTCGAATAGCGCCTGTCACGGCGCTACGCGCCATGCCTGGCGCACCACAAAAAAAAGAGGTTAACCGAAAAACGGCTAACCTCTGTACTATTGCTGGTCGGGATGAGAGGATTCGAACCTCCGGCCCCTTGAACCCCATTCAAGTGCGCTACCAGACTGCGCTACATCCCGACAAAATATGTAACCATCGTAACCATCCAACAGGTTGGCCCCTATTTAGCACGACCGGAAGCACCTGTCAAGCTGGACTCACCCCAACGACCTTATTCCTCGAGAATTTTCTGCAAGGCCAACAACTCCGCCTTGACCTGCATGAAAATATCCGCCGGTTTCACCGGCAGCTCCCGCGCCACTTCGCGGGCGGCGGTGTCGCTTTCCTGCCCGTTTCCATCCCGCGCCAGGGCCTTTTTTGCACCGGTAATAGTAAAGCCCTCATCCTTAAGGAGCCTTTTGATCGCCAGGACCGTCTCAACATCCACCCGACGATAGAGCCGCTGCTTGGACTGGGCTCGCTGCGGCTGGAGAATCCTGAATTCCGACTCCCAGTATCGAAGCACATGCTGCTTCACCCCGGTTATCGCACATACCTCACCAATCTTGAAATAACGCTTGTCAGGAATCCCTGGAAGAACCTGGGCTCCCCTTTGACCATCATCAAAAGTCCCGCAAGATGGTTTGGTCACTCTGTTCCTTTATTCCTTGTTCAGATTCTCCCGAACCACCTTGCTGGGCCTGAAGGATACCATGTGCCGCTTGGAGATCTCCATGGTTTCACCGGTCCGGGGATTACGCCCCACCCGCGAGGATTTCTTCCGCACGGTGAAGGTACCGAACTGCACAATCTTGATGGCCTCGCCCTGCAGCAGGGTTTTCTTGAGCGCATCAAAAACAGCATCAACCATCTCGCCGGCGCTCCGCTGTGAAAACCCCATTTTCTCGTTGATGGTTTGCGCAAGTTCTTTTCTGGTAAGGTTGGATCGTTTCATCTATTATGCCTCACGTAACTGCCCGTTAAAACGGGAAATCATCATCTCGATAATTTCTTGGTGAATCTTGCCAACTGTTTCATCGTCAAGGGTTCGGTCAAGTGCGCGATAGGTGATGGAAATAGCGACACTCTTTTTTCCGGCCTCAATATTTTTACCCTGAAACACATCAAAGATCTCAGCTTTTTCGATGATCTTCTCGCCGCAACCATGAATGGCGGCCAGCATTTCCCCCGCGGCAACCCCCTCCGGCACGATGAGAGCCATGTCCCATTTCACGAAAGGAAATTTGGGCAACGGCGCAAAGGTCTTTGCCAGTGGCGAAAAATCGACGAGCGCGGCAAGATCAAGATCAACAAAAAAGGCCTGTTGCTTGACGCCAAAACCCTTCAGCGTTTTCTGACTGAAAGCCCCGCACCAGCCGAGGATCTGCTCCCCGCCCCTTACAGCCAGAACACTGCCCGGTTCGGCAAAGGGAAGCTCCTGGCCGGCGACACCGGCCTCGCAGGTGATTGTTCCAGCCAAGCGCAGGCTTTCGAGGATCTGCGCCATAACCCCTGTGAGATCAAAGATGTCCACAGGGGTTTCCCCGGCGTGGAGCACGGGCGCGCCAGGATTGCGCCGACCGGAAACAACCGCGGCCAGACGGAAAGGCTCCTGGGGCTGACCGCTTTCGAGGGGGTGAAAAACCTTGCCGATTTCAAAGAGCCGGACATCGTGGCTCTGATGGTTTAGATTGCGCCGCAGATTTTCGAGAAGACCGGGCAACAGCGTGGTCCGCAACACACTCTGATCTTCCGCCAGAGGATTCAACAGATGCACGGAGTGCCTTCTTGCATCGTCCGCGGCCAATTCCAGGAGATCACAATGCTGCGGAGCCACAAAGCTGTAGTTGATGGCTTCATAAAACCCGAGGGCGGTCAAGGTCTGCACCACCTTTTTCCGCAGTTCCCGCAGGGGGTCCTGCTCGGAAAAATTCATGGGCACCATGGGCAAGGTGGTCGGCAACAGGTTGTAGCCCACAATCCTGGCAACCTCTTCAATGAGGTCAACCTCCCGCTCAAGATCAACCCGAAAACTCGGGGGCGTCACCCGCAGGGTGTCGTCATCGAGTTTTTCCACGTCGATTTCAATACCGGCAAGGGCGGCACCGATCCGGTCCAGGGTGAGATCCATGCCCAGCAGGGCACGCGTCCGCGTTCCGCGCAAGATGATGGGAGCCGGGGCGATGACCCCGTCCCGGCAATCCAAGCCGCCTTCGACAATTTCCCCCCCGCTCAGGGCGGCGATAAGCTGCACAGCCCGCTCCATGGCGCAGGGAACCCCCTGCGGATCAACGCCCCGCTCGAAACGGTAGGAGGCCTCGGTACTCATATTGAGCTTTCCGGCGGTGCGGCGGATGCCAATGGCGGAAAAACAGGCGCTTTCCAGCAGAATATCCGTGGTCTCTGCATCAACCTCGGAATTGGCCCCGCCCATGATCCCGGCCAGGGCCACCGGCCGCTCGGCATCGCAGATCATCAGCATCCCGGGCTCAAGTTGGTGTTCGTTTCCGTCCAGGGTAACAAGACTCTCGCCGACCCTCGCCCGCCGGACCACGATCTTGCCCCCGGCAAGCTTGTTGAAATCAAAAGCGTGCAGGGGCTGGCCATACTCCAGCATGACAAAGTTGGTGATATCGACGATATTGCTGATCGGACGCATGCCCACGGCCAGCAACCGCTGCTGCAGCCACCAGGGCGAAGGCCCGATCTGTACCTTCCTGACGAGCCGGGCGGCATACCGCGGACAATCGGCAACGGCTTCCACCTCCACGCTGAAGGGCAGATTCTCGGCGGACAGTGCGGGGAGCGCCTCGATCGGCGGCTTGATCCGCTTGCCGACCACCCCGCCCACCTCCCGGGCAATTCCCAGAACACTGGCGCAATCGGGCCTGTTCGGGGTGAGATCGACCTCGATCATGGTGTCAACCAGACCCAGGGCCTGACTCAACGCCACCCCCGGCTGAAGATCCGCAGCCAGCTCCATGATCCCGGCCTGATCCGCGGCAATCCCAAGCTCCTTGGCCGAACAGAGCATGCCACAGGATTCCTCCCCGCGAATCTTGGCCGGCTTGATGGTGAAGCCCCCAGGCAAAACCGCACCGGGCAAGGCAAGAGCTGTAACCAGCCCGGCGCGCGCGTTGGGCGCGCCACACACCACCCTGGTAAGGCCCTGTCCCGCATTCACGTCGCAGAGCACCAGCTTGTCCGCGTTGGGATGGGGGAAAACCGCTTCGATCCTCGCGACCACAACCCCGGCCAGCTCCGGATAACACGGCACGCAGGCATCCACCTCAAGACCAAGCATGGTGAGGTGGTCGGCAATCCGTGCCGGCTCCAGGTCGGTGTCAATGTATTCGCGCAACCAGTTGAGCGTAAACTTCATGGATAGTTTCTTATGGTCGTCGCCCGAAAAAAGGCTTAAGCCGTTGTAAAAAAAACGGCAGCAGTGTTAACGGCGTATAGAGCCGTAGCAGCATGAGCGGCACCGGCAATAGTTACATTACCACCGGCAAAGCCGGTGGCTTATTGGGTGAGCGCCTCAGCAGTGCTAACGGCGAAGGCGCCGATAAAACCGAGAGCCGCCCAAGGCGGCCGTACTTTTCGCCTCCCCCTTTAACAAAGGGGGACTGAGGGGGATTTTAAAAAGCCGGGATCGCACTGTCCCGTCCTAAAATCCCCCCTCGCCCCCCTTTTGTAAAGGGGGGATAAAAAGTGCTGTGCTCATAGTAACAACTTGAAGCGCGACCGCCGTATAAGTCAAACTTTATGAGTCCCCCGGCAAAGCCGGGGGTTTACCTTAAGAAAATTACTCAGTAACGGCTCCTAAAACTGGGAAAGAAACCGCAGGTCGTTTTCGTAGAACAGCCGGATATCGGTGATGCCGTATTTCAACATGGCAATCCGTTCGATACCAAGGCCAAAGGCAAAACCGCTGTACTCTTCCGGATCGTAGCCAACCTTTTTAAAAACCTCCGGATCAATCATTCCGGCGCCCAGAATCTCGAGCCAGCCGGTGTGCTTGCACACCCGGCACCCCTTGCCGCCACAGATCACGCAACCGATATCGACCTCGGCGCTGGGCTCGGTAAAGGGAAAAAAGCTGGGACGAAAACGGATGGGGGTGTTTTCCGCGAACATCCTGGTGATGAACACCGAAAGCACGCCCTTGAGGTCGGCGAAAGAGATATGGCGGTCAACAAGAAACCCTTCCACCTGATGGAACATGGGGGTATGGGTAATGTCCGAATCACAGCGGTAGACCTTGCCCGGCGCGATCATCCGCAGGGGCGGCTGCTCCTTCTCCATGATCCTGGCCTGCATGGGCGAGGTATGGGTTCTGAGCAGCAGGCTGTCGCTGATATAGAAGGTGTCGTGCATGGCCCGGGCTGGGTGATGCGGCGGGATGTTCAAGGCCTCGAAATTATAAAAATCGACCTCGACATCCGGCCCTTCGGCCACCGCAAAGCCCAAGCCCTCGAAAATGGAGCACACCGCGTCCATGACCTGGGTCACCGGATGCAGCTTGCCGAAAGGCAGCGCCCGGCCGGGCAGAGTCAGATCAAGGGCGATTTGGGCTGAAGCGACGCCAGCATCGGCAAGAAGAGCTTCCCGCGAAGCATATGCAGTTTCCAGCTCCTGCTTGATCTCGTTTGCCAGTTGCCCGAGCCTCGGGCGCTCCTCGGGAGGAGCCTGCCCCAATTGGCGCATGACAAGGGTAAACTCCCCCTTCCGGCCCAGGTATTTAACCCTAAACGGTTCGAGCTCGCCGATCTTGGCGATTGCGGCGAGCTCTTCACCGGCAGCGGCTTTCAGGCGAAGGAGTTCTTCGTGCATGCTGGGCATGGCAGAGGGCACGGCAACAATCAGTTGCTGACGCCGGCCAGCTTGGCAACCTGGGAAAAAGCCCCCGGATCAAGAACTGCCAGATTGGCGAGAACCTTGCGGTCCAACTCAACATTCACCTTCTTCAAGCTGCCCATCATCCGGCTGTAGGTCGTGCCGTTTTCATGGCAAGCCGCACCGATACGCACAATCCACAGTTTCCGGAAATCGCGCTTTTTCTGGCGACGATCGCGGTAGGCATAGACCAGCGCCCGGTCCACAGCTTCCGTTGCCGTCCGGTACAGACGGTTCCGGCCGCCGATAAAGCCACTGGCCAAATTCAAAACCTTTTTTCTTCTCCGGCGCGCTTTAAATCCACGTGTTACGCGAGGCATCGTACTTCTCCTTATTGACATTCTCCGGCATTTTCTGAACGCCGGCAGTATTTAGGTGCCGTTATGCAATAACGATTGCATTTAAGATTATTTCGTCACGGCATCGTATGCCGATCACGCTCTTTCAATGCTAGGGGTTATTTTTGAACAACGGCTTACACTGGTAATCGTCTTGAGGCGGACCATCAATCCTGCCGGTTTACATATAGGGCAACAGACGCTTGATCCCCTTGAGATTGGTGTCGTCAACAATCCCGGCCTGGCGCAGATTTCTTTTCCGCTTGGTGCTCTTCTTGGTGAGGATATGGCTGGTAAAAGCCTTGCGGCGTACAATCTTGCCGGTGCCAGTGCATTTGAACCGCTTGGCAGCCCCTCTGTTTGTTTTCATCTTCGGCATGGTGTTCTCCCTTTGTAACTATCCAGACTCAGCTAAAACCTAAAATCAGGCTTAAACATCCCAATTGTAACCGTTCAGCAGTACCGTAGCTGCTAGGCAGAAGCCTGCGACGTGTGCTGGTGCACATGAGCAGGCTGATAACAGCGGTGCTGCTGGAGGTTACGTTATTTCGGCCCTACAAACATGGCCATCTGCCGCCCTTCCATCTTGGGGGACTGCAGAATAACCGCGTCGTCCTTCAATTCCTCAACCACCTTGTTCAAGACCTCCATGCCGAGGGTGTCGGCATAGACGATCTCGCGGCCACGGAAACGCAGGGTAATCTTCACCTTGTTCTTCTGCTGCAGAAACTTCTTGATATTCTTGATCTTGAATTCAAGATCATGCTTCTCGGTCTTGGGCCTCAGCTTGATCTCCTTGACCTCGATAACCGTCTGTTTCTTCTTGGCTTCCTGCTGTTTCTTGGACTGCTCGTAGCGAAATTTGCCAAAATCCATGATCCGGCAGACCGGAGGATCGGCCGCCGCCGACAACTCCACAAGATCAAGCCCTGCCGCTTCGGCCTTTGCCAGCGCTTCGCGAACAGGCACAACCCCTACCTGCTGCCCTTCCTCATCAATGAGGCGGACTTCCTTGCAATCAATCTCGTGGTTGATTCTGGCCCGCACTTCCCGCTCTGGTCGGTCGCCAACTTTTTTCCCTTTGATACTCATACCTCCGCACACATGATTCTGAAAACACCGCACATGATGCAACGCATCCGCACGCTGAAATATATCATAATACTCTAAATCACCTAGCTATTGCAAGCCCCAGTTCGCCCTGCCTCATTTTCCCCGGCAATCAAGGCCGCAAACTCGGAGATCGACATGGCCGGCAGATTGTCGCCGTTGCGCAACCGCACCGTGACCTGACGCGCTTCCACTTCCTTGTCGCCGATGATCAGCATGTAGGGAATCTTCTGCATCTGGGCTTCGCGAATCTTGTAATTGAGCTTTTCGTTGCGGAGATCCTTTTCAACCCGCACTCCAGCCCGGCGCAATTCGGCATACACCTCTTCCGCGTAAGCGGACTGCGCGTCGGTGATATTCATGATCCTGGCCTGAGCCGGGGCAAGCCACACCGGAAAGGCGCCGGCATAATGCTCGATGAGCACCCCGATGAAACGCTCCAGCGAACCCATGAGCGCCCGGTGGATCATGATCGGCTGATGCTCCTTGCCGTCTTCCCCGGTATAGCTCATCTCAAAGCGTTCGGGCAGGTTGAAATCAACCTGGATGGTGGAGCATTGCCAGCTCCGCCCCAAAACATCCTTGATCTTGATGTCGATTTTCGGGCCGTAAAACACCCCTTCCCCGGGGTCGATCGCATACGCCAGACCCTTTTTCTCCAAGGCCAGCTTCAGGGCGGCGGTGGCCTGATCCCAGTGCTCGTCGCTGCCCACGGACTTTTCCGGCCTGGTGGAGAGATACACCTCATAGCTTTCAAACCCGAAGGTCTTGAGGATATGCAGGTTCAGGTCAAGGATGTTAAAGATCTCCTCTTCCAGGTGATCGGGGCGGCAAAAAATATGGGCATCATCCTGGGTGAAACCGCGCACCCGCATCAGCCCGTGCAAGGCGCCGGTTTTTTCGAAGCGGTACACGGTGCCCAGCTCGCACCAGCGCAGGGGGAATTCCCGGTAGCTGCGCTTGCGCGTATTATAGATGGCGATATGAAACGGACAATTCATCGGCTTGAGCTGATAGCTCACCTCTTCGATCTCCATGGCGGAAAACATGTTCTCCCCATAAAAATCGAGATGGCCGCTGGTCTTCCACATGTCGCGCCGGGCAATATGCGGCGTAAACAGCAGCTCGTAGCCGTTTTTGTAGTGTTCTTCGCGCCAGTGATCCTCGATGATCTTCCGGAGCAACGCACCCTTGGGCTGCCAGAGGATCAGACCCGGCCCCACCTGATCGGAGACGGCAAACAGCTCCAGTTCCTTGCCGAGCTTCCGGTGATCGCGTTTTTTCGCCTCTTCAATCTGGAGGAGATAGGCCTTCAAATCCTTGGGGTCGAAAAACGCCGTGCCGTAGATGCGCTGGAGCATCTGGTTTTTTTCATCGCCACGCCAATAAGCGCCGGCCAGTTTGATCACTTTTACGGCCTTGAGCCAGCCGGCATGCGGCAGATGCGGGCCACGGCAGAGATCGACAAAATCCCCCTGCCGGTACAGCGAGACCGTCTCGGCGCCAAGATCATTCAGCAGCTCAACCTTGTAAGGCTGACCGCTCTTTTCAAACAGCGCAATCGCCTGGGCGGAAGACATGGTCTCCCGAGAAAAAGGAGCGGCGAGAGCGATAAGCTCCTGCATTTTTTCTTCAATGCGGGCAAGATCGTCCGGGGTGAACGGCTCCGCCCGGTCGAAATCATAGTAAAATCCATCGGCGATGGCCGGCCCGATGGCAACCTGAACATCCTTGCCGAACAGGGCCAGGACAGCTTCGGCCATGACATGGGCCGCGCTGTGGCGCAAAATCTCCAAGGCCTCGGGGCTGTCAACGGTTATGGGCGCAAAGGCGGCATCGGCATCAATGGGCGCGGAAAGATCCACCAGCCTGTCATCCAACCGGGCGGCAATGGTCTGCTTGCGCTCCTTGTTGGAAACCAGCTCTTTCAGGGCCTCGGCCACCGTGGTCCCCGCGGGGATCGTTTTCTGCTCCCCGGAAGGAAGGGTGAGGGATATTTCCGTCATGGTTGTGGGATCAGCCTTTCCGCAAATGCACAAACAAAAACAAGCACATTGACCTGGTCAATCTGCCTGCACAATAAGGTCTGGCAAAAAATGCCCTCTGCCAAGCCTTGCGACGTCACGATATCGTGGATGTTCTTCTGGTAGGCGCGGGCGGATTCGAACCGCCGACCTCTTGCGTGTCGGGCAAGCGCTCTAACCAACTGAGCTACGCGCCTGAAAAAAACAAGGAGCACGCCGCCCATGGCGACAGCCCGTTTTTTTTAGACAAAACTTCCAAACGGCAACCAAATACCAACAATTGACCATGGTGTCAAGAACAAATACCTTGAACGGCAAAGACTCTCCGCCCTCAGCACTCGTAACTTTGCACTCCGCACTTTTCCCTGTCCCTCAGGAACAGGTATCCTTCCGGGATTCAATGGCCCGGCTGAGCGTGAGCTCATCGGCATACTTGATGTCCATGCCCATGGGAATCCCGCAGGCCAACCTGGTCACCTTGACCGCTCCCTCCTCCTGCAAACGCTTGATGAGATAGGCGGCCGTCGCCTCCCCTGGCACGGTTGAGCTGGTGGCGATCAACACCTCCCGCACCTGCTGGTTGCGGATGCGTTCCAGCAAGGCATCCGCCTTGATTTCCTCAGGCCCGATTCCATCCATGGGAGAAAGAACCCCATGGAGGATATGGTACTTGCCCTTGAAGGCCCCGGTTTTTTCGATGGCCATGAGATCCGCGGATTCCTCCACCACGCAGACCAACCCGCCATCACGCTGGGAATCCTTGCAGATACCGCAGGGATCGGTTTCCGCAAAGGCGAAACAACTGCCGCACAATCTGATGCTCCGGTGCAGCTCCCCCAAATCCCTGGCCAGGCTCTGAGCCTCGCTGGCAGGCCGCCGCAGAATATGGAGGGCGAGCCGGGTCGCGCTTTTCATGCCGATTCCAGGCAACCGGTTCAGGTCGGCAATGAGACGGCTCAGGGCCGGAGGTACGACATTCATATACAAAGGGTCCAAGGTGAAAGGTGAAAGGTGAAAGGAACGGACAAACACAATTTCTCAGGCTTCATTTCTTCACCTTGCACCTTTAACCTTGAGCCTTGCGCCTATCCCTTAAAACATCCCCGGAATCTTGATGCCGCCGGTGATCTTGGCCATTTCGGCCTCGATCATGGCCTGGGCCTTGCGCATGGCCTCATTCACCGCCGAGACCACAAGGTCCTGGAGCATCTGCGGGTCCGAAGGGTCTACCACTTCCTTGTCAATGGTCAGACTGACGAGCTCGTGCCTGCCGTTCACCGTGGCGCTCACCATCCCCCCGCCCACCGAGGCGCTGACCTGCCTGCCCGCCAATTCCCCCTGCATCTCCGTCAGCCGCTGCTGAAACTGCTGCGCCTGCTTCACCATCTGTTTCATATCCATCCGCATACCTCCGGCATTGACATTCCGACACACTGCACCGACAGCAGGCGCGACTACCTGCCCCCGCTGTTCTTCACTTTCAACTTTTCATTTTTTCACTTTTATTTGGACCCGGTCCGGATACTGCCGACCTGGCCGCCAAAAATCTCGGCCGTCATCTGCACCATGGGATCATTGGCCAAAACCCGCCGCTCGACAAGAATATCCTCAGCCTCATTACCACCGCCGTCCTCGGCTGCCTGTGCGCCGCGGACCCTGAAAACAACCCGGAAATCATGCTGAAAAAAATCCAGGGCAAAGGATTGCAAAAGCTTCAGATTGTCATGCTCCTGCAACAGCTTGCAGTCCGAGGGATCATCAAATTTCAGGACCAGCTCGCTCCCCTCATCCCGGGCCATGGCGCAGAGTTGCAGCACCGGCGCCATCCAGCGCTTCCGCTCCTTGACATACTCAATAAACGCCTCCCAATGCCGTTTTACCTCCCGCCCGGGAGGGGAAGCCATGGCCACCGGAGGCAATGCACGGGCATGTTCCGAAAGAGGAGCCGGCGCATCCTTTATTTCATTTTTTTTTTGTGCCGGAAGCGATCCGGAAGAGGGGGCGGATAGCGGCGCCAGGGGTGTCGCCCTGGGCGCATTCGGCTCAGGCTCGGCGGTGGAAACCGCCGGAAATCCAACTTTTCCGCCCCCCTGCGCCACAGGCGCGGCTCCGGCCAGCAGTCCGTCAAGACGGCCCAGCAGAGTAGCCGCCGGCACGATCTGCCCAGCCTGGGTGGCCCGGACAAAGGCCATTTCCAAGGCAAGACGCGGCCGGGAAGAGTACTGCATCTCCTCGCTTCCCTTCAACAGCAAAGAAAAATACTGATAGAGCGTTTCCTGGCCGACGCCCGCGGCAATATCCTTGATGGCAGCCAGTTCCTGATCGGAAATATCCAGCAGCTCCTCGGGACTGGCCTTGACCTTGACAATCAGCAAGGATCGGAAGAATCCCAAGAGATCGTTGGCAAAACGCTTGAGATCCATGCCCGCGGCTTGGCCCTGCTCAAAGATCTCAAGGCACCCGGCCAGGTCCCCGGCCAGGAGCGCCCGAGCCAGATTTTCATAAATCCGGCGGTCGACCAGCCCCAGAACCTCGGCCACATCCCCGTCGCTGATTTCAGCTCCACCAAAAGAAAAAAGCTGATCAAGAAGACTTAAGCCGTCCCGCACACTGCCGTCCGCCTCCCGCCCGATCATCTCAAGACCGCGCTGGGAAATCGCAACCTTTTCCGCCTCGGCGATCCTGGCAAAAAAAGCAACCAGCTCGGCAAAAGAAACACGCTTGAGCTCATAGCGCTGGCAACGGGAAAGGATGGTGATCGGAATCTTGTGCAGCTCGGTGGTGGCGAACATGAAATAGACATGGGCGGGCGGCTCTTCCAGGGTTTTCAACAGAGCGTTGAACGCCTCGGTGGTGAGCATGTGGACTTCATCAATGATGATGATCTTGTAGCGCCCCTTGGCAGGGAAAAAGCGGATGTTTTCCTTGAGTTCGCGGATCTCCTGGATGCCGCGGTTGGAAGCGCCGTCGATCTCATGCAGATCCATGGCGTTGCCGGCCATGATCTCCAGGCACGACTCACACCGGTCGCAGGGCACATCCGGCTCGCCCTGCCGGCAGTTGAGCGCCTTGGCCATGAGCCGCGCCAAGGTGGTTTTCCCGACCCCGCGCACCCCGGAAAAGAGCATGGCATGGGCCACCCGGTTCCGGGTCAGCGCATTGCGCAAGGTGCGCACCACAGCCTGCTGACCGACAACCGCATCAAAATTCTGGGGACGCCATTTTCTGGCGAGAACAAGGTAGGACATTTTCAGTCCTCAGGTGTCAGGCACCGGTACTTCTTGGAGTATGGAAGGGGATGGCGAAGGGGCCGCCTCCCGAGGGCGTAAGCTATTCAGCTAAAGCCAAAACAGACTTGAAATCAAAACCATACCTGCTCATCAGTGCCGCAAATGCGCGAAAGAGGACTGCGAAGTGTGCTATTGCACATGAGCAGGCCGATGACAAAGCAGATGCGGTGCTGATGAGCAGGTATAAAAAAATGATAGCCAGGCACCCCTGCGGCACACAGAGTTACTCACTACCGTTGCTTCCTCCCGGACCTGGCGGGGTTCGCAAGTCTCTGTTGCGCAGGACCCGGCTATCAAACCGGAAAATATCTGGCGGAGAAGGTGGGATTCGAACCCACGGTACGTTGCCGCACACACGCGTTCCAGGCGTGCACCTTAAGCCACTCGGTCACCTCTCCAGCGTTTTCAGATCAAACTGGCACACTGGCCAATGGGGCACCACTTTACAACACCTGCTCCCTCTTGCAAAGAACAAAATAGCCAAGGGGGAAGAGATGACCGCCTCATTCAATAATTTCACAAACTATTTCAGTTACATTACCACCGGCAAAGCCGGTGGCTTATTGGGTGAGCGCCTCAGCAGTGCTAACGGCGAAGGCGCCGATAAAACCGAGAGCCGCCCAAGGCGGCCGTACTCTTCGCCTCCCCCTTTAACAAAGGGGGACTGAGGGGGATTTAAAAAGCCGGGATCGCACTGTCCCGTCCTAAAATCCCCCCTCGCCCCCCTTTTGTAAAGGGGGGGGATAAAAAGTGCTGTGCTCATAGTAACAACTTGA
>Ga0074195_1004074_pt1 | contig 12538 bp, 11 predicted proteins | sample EPASupsiteHSE623_FD_64525 | JGI IMG/M metagenome (GOLD analysis project Ga0074195, IMG submission 64525) | Bioremediated contaminated groundwater from EPA Superfund site, New Mexico - Sample HSE6-23 | ecosystem: Environmental > Aquatic > Deep subsurface > Groundwater > Contaminated ...
AGGGCTGCGGCGGGATGGACCGCCGCGCTGGTCCTTACGATGTTTGTCGGCTCTGCGAACCTGCACTACGCCGAATTTTATCAGGGCAAGATGTTTTCGTACAAGGCGGCGTTACGTCAGGTGGCCTTGGAGAAAAACAACATTGATCTCGTGCTCTATGATAACGAGCGAAATTTCAGCTTTGTCGGAAACTGGTACCTCGGCGATCTTTTCGAGCGGGCAACGGGTGTTTTTGAACGTCGGTACAAACGCTTTTACTATTTGTCGCCTGCGCATGGGGCCCATGTTCCGTGGGCGGCATTGAAGCGGAAAACCGAGGCCTGCGATATTTCCTATGGGGCATTCGTCAACCGCGCGCCGCTCCCGATCGTTGCCGATGCCTCCGGGATATTTCGCTATGCCGATTCCTTCAAGGATTTCCAGGTGTTTCAGGATTCCTGGAAAACCGACAATATCACTGTGGACGTCAATGAAGGCGTGCTGGCCCCTGCCGACATGTCCCGGCAGGGGATGGCCGTCTATGCCTTTGTCCCGGCGTCGGGGCAGGCTCTCCAGCGCGTTGCCGTCAGAATTTCCGCTGTGTGCATGAAGCGCAACGTGTTTTTTCCCGATGCCGCGATCACCGTTCTTGCGGGCAACGATCCGCAGCGACTCGCGCCTGTGGGGACGATCACTGCCCACTCCCCTCCGGGACCGCCCCGGGATGACGCCGCGTATCGCGGCATGTACACCCTGCAGGGCGCATGGGATCTGTCTGCCGGCCTCCTCTCGGGCAAAACCCTTTACGTGGCCGTTGCCGTCTCTGCCGGCACGCTCGAGGGCATGCTCAAGGCTACGGATTTTACGGTCGAGGCCGTCGCCCGTGGCGGGCCTGTTGCTGCACAGTACGGCATGGCGCAGGAATGGAAGCATATTTACGCCAACCTCTCCGATACGGAACGTCCTCGCGCAGGCGATCAGACCACTCCCGGCCGGTTGGTCGCTTTTTCATGCGACCCGGCAGTTTTTCCCCCGTATGGGGATGACGGACTGGGGGCCCAGGCCGAGCGGCGGCGTTTTCTCGCCGCGTTTCCCGCAGCCGTGCCGGTCCATGTCATTCGCAAACCGTCCGGCGAAGCGGCCCTGGAGATTTACGACCCCTGGCTGGCCAGTCCCTATCTGACCCTGCCCGGCGATACGTCTCTGGATTTTACGCTTCAGGAGCCGCCGGCCGGCTATAAGGCCCCGGGCAGCATGCACCAGACGCTTGCGGCCTTCAGGGGGCAGCCTCTTCCCCTGTCTTGCGGCCTGCCGGAGAGCGCCGTTTCCACCTCCGCCAGGGGAGGGGAGAGCTTCATTTTTGCCCAGGAGCGATTTGACGAAGAGGCCTTTAACCCGAATGACCTTTATAGTTTGCGGGATATCCGGGTGAAGCATGACGCGGCCGCGCTGACCTGCATCGGCAAAACGCCATGCCAGGCCACCTACCGCTTTCAATCGCTGTATCCTCTGACGGAATTGGTGATGACGACGTTCCCGCGCGTGTATTGCGACGCGGCGAAGGAAAATTTCGTGCGCGTGTCGTTTTCCGAAGACGCCGGGCCGTTTAAAGAGATCTATACCTTGCGCAGCGACGGGTCGGGGCAGTGGCGCGGCACGGGGTCCTATCCCCATGTGGATGCCGTTGCGCTTGCCAAGGGCGCCAGGGAGGTCCTGGTCCGGCTGGAAATGGCCAATGACGGGGCCATGTGGCAGTCTGATTCCAATGCGCCCATGATGTTTGAGCTTTTTGCCGATACCTCCGGCATGCCGGGGATTGCTGCCGGAAGCGGCGAACTGGCCAATCTCACGCCGGGACGCCGCGCGGCATCGTTGTTTTTCCTAAACGCTCCCGTCTCCGCCTTTGCCCCGCTGCGCCCGGGTCTGACCGTGACGCCCGCCTGGAGATTCCTTTTCAGGTGACCGCGTGTTGCAAACGCTGTCGTGAGACAATATAGCGCCTCCGGCGGCCGGGAGGGGATCATCCCCTCCCGGACCCTCCCGGACGGAAAGGCAGGACAAGGGCCGGAGCCCCCGCCCATCCAGGGGGGCCGGGGGGAATGATTCCCCCCGGCCGCCGGAGGCATCCTCTCGTTTCGCCCCCCTTCGCGTCAACCACAATTGGGAACGGGCCCTAAATGAAAGACATTCCACGTTTTTTGGCTGGGTTTAAAAATTTTCAGCGCACGTATTTTTGCGATGGAAATACCTTTTTCTCCGATCTTAAACAGGGGCAATCTCCCAAGGTCCTCGTCATCGCCTGTTCGGACTCCCGGGTCGATCCGGCCATCCTGACGGGCTGCGAACCCGGGGATATGTTTGTTGTCCGAAACGTTGCCAACCTCGTGCCGCCATACGAGAAAATGCCCGGAAACCACGGCGTCAGCGCCGCCGTGGAATACGCGATCACCGTCCTGGCGGTGGAGCACGTCATTGTGCTTGGCCATTCCTGCTGCGGGGGCATCAAGGCGCTGATGGAGCCGAAGACCGATCAACTCGGCGAATTCATCGCCCCCTGGGTCAAAATAGCCGAACCAGCCTTGCTTGAGGTGAATGCCAAGCTCATGGGGAAAGACGCCGCCTTGCGCCAATATGCCTGCGAACAAGCCGCTGTGCTTATTTCTCTGGAGAACCTGTTGACCTTTCCCTGGGTCTTCGAGCGTGTCATGCGCGGCAAGGTGTACCTGCATGGCTGGTATTTCGATTTGGAAAAAGGCGAGTTGTTGAGCTATCTTCCGGAAACAGGCGCGTTTGAGTCCCTTGTCGGACGTTGCGATTAGAAGGCGAGGTTCGAATGGTTTCCTTTGCAGCGCGTTCAATGGCTTCTGCTGCGAAAGTGTTTAAGCTTTTGCCGGTCGCCTTGGCAGTTGTTGATCGAATATTTCCTCAGTGGGCATTGAGGGTTCCCCCTTGACCATGGGAGTGGTCACGGGGAGAGCTGGGGAAACTGGTCAGACCCAGGTGAACCCGGACTTTCGCTCGGGTTGGCGCCTCCTGCATTTTTGACAGCAGGGGAGACCTGGGCAAGCTGCGCTGGAAAACGACCAGGAGCTTGGCGGAGGCGAAGCAGGGACTCTTAGAGCAGAGGCTATTGCATCTGGTAAAGCTTCGTTAAAGAACAAGTCGGCCGCGCTTGAACAATCCAAATTATGATGCGCTCTAAAAAAGAGGGAGAAATGAAAAATATAATTGGAGTAGTTGAAAATGCTACATCAGCTCATCTGAAAGGATTTATTTGTATCCCGAAAAATGCTCAGTTTCCAGAGCTCACTGTCTACGTAGATTCCAAGATGGTTGGGGTTGTTTCTTACGGTGAAGAGCGAGAGCTTCCCTTCGCCGTCAAGGCGTATATCTGTCGTGAATTTGGTTATGCGTTTTCCCGGCCATTGGTTGGAAAACACGTTGTTTCTGTAAGGACGCCAGATAGAGTAGATATCCAAAACAGCCCTTTTTTATATTGCTCTGATTCGTTAAGTAATTGTTTTAAAAACACAAGTGAGATAAAGGCCGCGTTGTCTCAAACATTTGTGTCTGGCGATGGGATTGAGATAGGTGCTCTGGATAACCCCTTCCCCCTGTCTGGGGATGCCAGGGTTAAGTACTTGGATCGAATGGAATCAGATAAACTTCGAGAGCAATATCCAGAGTTGTTAAACAAAAATATTGTCAATGTGGATATTGTAGACGACGGCGAGTCTCTGGCGTCAGTAAGTAATGATTCTCAAAAATTTATTATTGCTAGCCATTTTTTTGAGCACGCTAAAAATCCAATACTGTTTTTGTTCTCATGCCTCAGGGTGTTGAAAGTTGGTGGGATAATATTGCTTGTCATCCCAGACAAGAGACATACTTTTGATATTGACAGGCCCCTGACATCTTTCGATCATATCGATTTGGATTATAAATTTGGCCATGATGCTCAAAAGCATGAGCATTTCAACGAAATAGCCTATTTTCAAAAAAAATTAACCGGCGAAGATGCTATAAAAGAAATAGAGAGGATGGACAAATCTGACTACAGCTACCATTGGCATGTATGGACCTCCAACTCTTTTCTTTACTGTATATCGTCAATAGTTGAAAAATACACGACCGATCTTGAAATCATTCTCTTTATTAAAGGGAAGGGGGAGTTTTATTTGATTTTAATGAAAAAATAGTGCTCTTTAATCAGAACACCGAGTGCTTGATACTTGTGGATTCTGGCAGGGAATCGTGGAAGGTTGCCAACTCTGAGCGGTGGGGCGGCATGTATTTTCTACCCCAGGAAAGGCCTTGTTGAAATCGGATTTTCGCTTGGATTGGCAGCCTCCTGCATTTTTGACAGCAGGGGAGCTTGGGCAAGCTGCACTGGAAAACGACCAGGAGCTTGGCGGAGGGGAGGGAAGGGATGGACTTTGGCAGGGCCAAGAGCAGGCTGGGGCCCAGGACCAGGAAAAACTGGTGAATTGACGGACAGCAAAAAATGCGGGTACCTGCATCTTCTAAGTGATGACAATCGAGTCGATTGACAAAGAAGATTAAAACTGTATGGTTTCGATTGATCTTGAACAAATCGAAGACAAGGAGACAAGGCATATGCCCAGAGAAAGCAAGTTCGACGCGGATAAACTTCGGACGATGATCAAAGAAGGGAAAACGGCGCAGCAGATCATGGACGCCTTTGAAGTCAAGAAGCCGATGCTGAAAACCTATTTGGCCCGGCTGATCCAGCTTGATGAGCAGTTTTATAAGATCGCAGGCTTGGACAGCAGGGTCGTCTCAGGAAATCCCAAGTTTGCGAAGAATGGTCTGCATCTGAGTGCGACTTTGCTCGGAAATTATGGGTTTGAACTCGGTGATACCTTCAAGGTGTCGTCTGCTGACGGGAAAATTGTCTTGGAAAAGATGTAAATTTGTAGAGAGTTAGATTGTGAAGGCCCACGTCGTCCAGATTTAAGTGGTTGGCGTGGGTCTTTTGCCGGTTGTGATGCTGCTAGAGGATGGAGTCAAATGGACAAAACGCTTGTATGCCCTTGCGGTTTAACTTGCTGTGATTGTATGTTTTATAAAAAAGAAATTTACGAAGCCGCATCCAGGTTAAAGAAGCTTATCACCGATTCCAGGCTGGATATTTTTTTGGAAGCATGCAGTAATGAAAAGACCATTGCTGCGATGGGAGAACACCTAGATTTGGATAAAAATGCGATACAAACCAAACTGTCAGGAAAGTATGGTATTTTCAAAGAGATGCCAACATTCATGAGTGTCCTTGAAGGAATTGTAAAAATACAATGTAAGACAACATGCCGCGAAGCAAGAGGCTGTTCGTCTGGTGGGGATATAATAAAATGCACGGCATTAAAATGCTTGGAATCAAAGAAGTATGACGGGTGCTGGCAGTGTAGTGAATTTGAGGACTGCGCAAAACTTAAGTTTTTAAAAATGAGTTATGGGTTTGTCATTAATGAGAATTTAACAATCGTCAAAGAAAAAGGAGAGGAAGAAGTTAAATCGCACGGTTCTCAATATTATGCATGGCAAAGGAAACTTTCTTAAGCCCGACGCTCCTGGCCAACTACGGGTTCAAGCAGGGGGATGAGTTCAAGGTCTCCTGCCTGGAAGAGGGGAAAATTGTGCTTGAGAAAAAGTAGTTAACTGTATTGTTTGGGAATAGTTGCGCATTATGGCCCACGTCGTCCTGTGAAAAGGGTTGCGTGGGTCTTTAGTTTATTCTCTGAGAATGCTATATCATTCAACTTTTAAGATTAATTCATTGTCTTTGTAGTAGCTCGTCACTTTTTGAGGATAATCTTCTGAAACAATTAAAAATATATCAATAATTGACGCTAATTCTAATTCATAAAGTTGTTCATTTTTGGTATAGTCTGAATTGAAGAACACTGAATAAGGAGAATTTGTGTCGTTAAAGTTGAAGATAAATATGTAGCTATGTATTATTAAATTACAAATGTCTTTAATCTTTACGTTGTTTGATTCTTGTGTTTGCAAAGCATAATGTTTGTCGATGTCATGCCAATTATAATAGTTAATATTCCCGTCGCCAAGTCGCTTGTAGCATTTTGTAGGGATAAATTTATGTTTTAATTCATCTGTAACTTTTTTTGATTCCAACAATTTTCTTATTGAATAAAAAGAAAGGATTATTTCCTGTTCAAGTATTGCAAGCGAGGCGTCCCGCCATATTTTTTGGTTAGCAATGCGACTTTTTATAGAAGTCGCATTGCGTCTTAAGTTATTTTTCCAGTAATATGATTCAAATATCATAAGAATTCTCCGGAAAATATTTATTCATGATCAACTGGCGGAAAAATTGATAGCAGTTGCTGTTCAACCTCTAGTCCATAGATAGTGCAAAGCCTCGCTATATGGATGCCAACAAGACTTCTTAATTGCCCAAGACGAGACCAAGTGTTAGCCATGTGGCAGCCCGAGTGTTTGTTGCTATTTGATGATGAAAGAAAGCCTCGGCATGCTGCACGAATTGCTCTTAAAGAGTCTTGTGTCTCAGTAGAAACAGGTTTTCCTATCAGATTCGTTGTTTCTTTCCTAATCTCAATTATCGATAAATCAACATATTTCTTGTCTTCATTGCAGTAGTCTTCAAATAAAACACGTCTATCTTCAAGAAAAGCCAGATAATGTCTAATAAGCTGTCGCTCATCCTCTGGAGGTGTCCAGGAAACACCAAAAATAGGGCAACTAATTCCGGTTAGGCGTCGCAGATATTTTTGAATGAAATCTGACATTATATTTTCTGCCTACACTTTGTCTGTTAAGTATTTACTTGGTCAGCAAAAGAGTATCCTTTTTTTGTTATGTTGAATGACTCTCTTTTGCCAGAATTGTCGACTATCAATCCAAATTTCTCAAGTGTTTCGATCGCTTCACTCCAAATAGCTAGCTGTCGAGGGTCATTGCCTGAAAATATCTGTTTATTATTTGTCGCAATTTCAGAACCGCCAAGATAGTCTAGATTTAAAATCATCCCGTGAGAATCAAGGCTTGCTTCTTTTAACAAGTGAATTGCTTCGCCAGAAATGGAAACTGACGAATCTTTTAAGAGGGAAATTGCTTTGTCTGAAATGTCATATGTCGTAGTTTGAGATTGGGGTGTTGGCTCAGTAAAAACGATCTTAGTGTCATTCTCTTTAACAAAGTAGTTATGCGTGCTGATTGTTAGACTCAATTGCCGGGAAAGCTTGCTTTTAAATGTATCTTGATCATTATATTCTTCAATAAGTCCAAGCTCTCTGCAAGTATTTTTGAATTTTTCTAGCGCATCAAGTTGGCTGCCGCATATTAAATGACGAGGGATATTTGCATTTGAAAAATATAACATTGCTGGTTTGTTTTCTTTTATATGCTCAGATATTTCTTCAACCGTGCCACTTTCGTATTGTCCTGTGGGACTACCAAGTCTTGTCCCAAATATCCCTATCAATAAATCGCAATTGGATAAAATTTGCTTGTTGATTATCCCTTGAGGCCGATCTCCCATCTCTGGAGCGGCATGAGACTCCCACCTTATAGGTAAGAGAATTATTCTCTTCGAATCGGAATTGACTATATTCCAATCCTTAACAACCTGTTCGGCGATGTCTCGTTCCTCTGAGACATCAGAAGGAGATGCGATCATTACCTTGTAGGCGGTGGCTTGGTATGGCATGTTGGTACCTTTCGGTGGGTATTCTGAAATTCAAGAGGAAAAGGGCTGGCTGACCCTGCGCTGGTTTTTCAAAATAGTTATTATCTCTTGATCAATTAATCAAGATCCTTGTGGTTGTGGTGGATTTGGACAATTGGTAAGCGTGCGCAGCTTCCTGCATCACTCCGTAACCCCTTGATATTTCAACCTAAAACATTTAAATTGCACACTATTCATCTTCTCCCATCCCCATCAACGTCCGTTTCTCCTCCCTCCGTGAAAAAATCCCAACAAAACCCTTGACCTCCCCATCCCAAATCCGTACTTACCCCGAGCCAACGACGCGCCAACGAAGCCAACGCCTCTGGCTCCCAGGTTTTTCTGGGGAATGAAAAATTAGGGGTTGACTTCGGGAAGAGATTGGGGCAGTTCTACTCGTCCCTGCTGACCACAAGGTCAAAATATAGGATCGTAGCTCAGGGGGAGAGCGCTTGCTTGACACGCAAGAGGTCGGGAGTTCAAATCTCCCCGGTCCTACCATGAATCCACAGGGAGGCTTATGCCTCCCTTTCTTTATAGAGCGATGGGGCAACTACCCCCGGAGAAGGCGACGTGCAGGTCACAATCGAGGACAAATCCCTGGAAGCGGCGGCCGGCGAAACGTGCGGGCAGGTCCTTGCCCGGGCCATTTCCGGCAAGCGATTCAAAAATGCCGTGGCCTGTCTGGTTGACGGGGAAGTCCGCGATCTGACCGCGCCGCTGGCGGACGGGGTCCGCGAGCTTGCGCCCGTGCCCGCCGATTCCCCCCAGGGGCTGTCCATCATCCGCCATTCGGCCGCCCATATCATGGCCGAGGCGGTCAAAAAACTTTTCCCCGCAGTCCAGGTCACCATCGGGCCGTCCATCGAGAACGGCTTCTATTACGACTTTGCCTTTGAGCGGCCGTTTACGCCGGAAGATCTCGAAGCCATCGAGGCGGAGATGCACAAAAGCATCGCCGCCAATCAGCCGTTTTCCTGCACCTACGTGCCCAAGGCCGACGCCAAGGCCCTTTTTGCCTCCCAGGGCGAGGGCTACAAGCTCGAAATCATGGACGAGAACATCGTCGGCGACACGGTCTCGCTGTATCGCCACGGCGCGTTCACCGACCTGTGCCGGGGGCCCCACGTTCCGGCCACGGGCATGGTCCGGGCCGTCAAGCTGCTTTCCGTGGCCGGCGCCTACTGGCGCGGCGACGAGAAGCGGCCCATGCTCCAGCGTATATATGGTACGGCGTTTGCTGCCGAGGCCGACCTCAAGACCTATCTCCACCACCTGGAAGAGGCCAAGAAGCGCGACCACCGCAAGCTTGGCGTCCAGCTCGACATGTTCAGCTTTTCCGAGGAGGTCGGGGCCGGCATGGCCATCTGGCACCCCAAAGGGGAGCTGGTCCGCACCATCCTTGAGGATTTCGAGCGTCGCGAGCACCTGCGCCGGGGCTACCAGCTGGTGCGCGGCCCGTTGATTCTGCGTCGCGAATTGTGGGAGCGCTCCGGGCACTACGACAATTATCGCGAGAACATGTATTTCACGGAGATCGACGAGCAGGCCTACGGCATCAAGCCCATGAACTGCCTGTCGCATATGCTGATCTACAAGTCCCGCATCCGCAGCTACCGCGATCTGCCCCAGCGCTATTTCGAACTCGGCGTGGTGCACCGCCACGAGAAGTCCGGCGTGCTGCACGGCCTCCTGCGGGTGCGCCAGTTCACCCAGGACGACGCCCACATCCTGTGCCGCCCGGACCAACTGCTGGAGGAAATCACCGGCGTGGTCCGTTTCGTCCAGGACGTTGTGGGGCTTTTCGGGTTTGACTATGAAGTCGAACTGTCCACCCGGCCGGAAAAGTCCATCGGTTCCGACGAGGACTGGGACCGGGCCACCAAGGCGCTGACCGACGCCCTGGATTCGCTGGGCCTGCCCTATGACGTCAATGCGGGCGACGGCGCGTTTTACGGCCCCAAGATTGACATCAAGCTCAAGGATGCCTTAGAGCGCCGGTGGCAGTGCGCCACGATCCAGTGCGACTTTACCTTGCCGGAACGCTTCGATCTTGTTTATACGGATGCTGATGGCGAGCGCAAGCGCCCGGTCATGCTGCACCGGGTCATTCTCGGCGCGGTGGAGCGGTTTCTGGGAGTGCTCATCGAGCACACGGCCGGGGCGCTGCCCGCGTGGCTGGCTCCGGTCCAGGCCCGCATCCTCATCGTGACCGATGCCCAGAAGGAATTTGCCGAGGCGGCCCTGGAGCGGCTCAAAGAAGCCGGCATCCGGGCCGAGCTCGATGATCGCAACGAGAAGCTGGGCTTCAAGGTTCGCGAGGCCCAGGTTGAGAAGATCCCCTATATGCTCGTGGCAGGGGACAAGGAAAAGGAACTCGGCGGCCTCAACGTACGCCTGCGTTCCGGGGAAAACCTCGGCGTCAAATCCCTGGACGAGGTCGTGCTGCTGATTACGGCCGACTGCCAGGAACCGTTTAAGCGTGGAGGGATGCGCTATAACTTCTGCTCCCAGTAGTGACCCCCGGTGTAACCACCGGATTCGGGCCCGTGAAGTGCGGGTGATAGCCGATGACGGCGCGCAGGTGGGCATCATCCCCACCAGCGAGGCCTTGCGCATGGCTCAGGAAAAGGGCTTGGACCTTGTCGAGGTCGCGCCCAACGCCGAGCCGCCCGTGTGTCGGATCATGGATTTCGGGCGATTCAAATACCAGCAGCAGAAGAAGCTGCAGGAGGCCCGGAAGAAGGCGACCACGGTCCTGCTCAAGGAAATCAAGGTCCGGCCCAAAACCGACGAGCACGATTACCAGACCAAGCTCAAGCACATCCGCCGCTTCTTGGAAGACGGCGATCGTTGCAAGGTCACGGTGTTTTTCCGTGGCCGGGAAATCGTGCACAAGGACCGGGGGCAGGTCATTCTGGCCCGGGTTGTGGTGGATCTGGGGGAACTGGCCAAGGTGGAGCAGGAGCCCCGCACCGAGGGGCGCATGATGACCATGCTTTTGGCCCCGCAAGTGAAGAAACCGACCGCGCCCGCCTAGGGCGCGGAGACAACAGGAGTCCGTCATGCCCAAGATGAAGACCAACCGCAGCGCCGCCAAGCGCTTCGGCAAGACCGGTTCCGGCAAGTTCACCCGTCGCCGCCAGAACCTGCGCCATATTCTGACCAAGAAAAGCGCCAAGCGCACCCGTCGCCTGGGCCAGGGCGCCCTGGTCGACTCGGCCAATGTCAAGGCCGTGCGCCGGCTGCTGCCCTACGCCTAGTACCGGCGTCGTCCATATCCACGCAGAAGGAGCTGACACATGCGCGTCAAACGGGGACAAGCCGCCCATAAACGGCATAAGAAATTTTTAAAGATGGCCAAGGGCTACGTCGGAGCCCGCAGCAAGCTGTACGAAACCGCCAGGGAAGTGGCCGAACGCTCGCTGGTTTATGCCTACCGCGACCGCAAGCAGCGCAAGCGCCAGATGCGCAAGCTCTGGATTCTGCGCATCAACGCCGCCGCCCGCGAATGCGGCCTGTCCTACAGCGTGTTCATGCGCGGCCTGACCCTGGCCGGCGTGGAACTCGACCGCAAGGTACTGGCCGATCTGGCCGTTCGCGAAAAGGACAGCTTCCAGAAGCTGGCGGAGCTGGCCAAAGCCAAGGTGAATTAAGTGTCTGGACCTTCGCTCGTTGCCGAGCTTGAGGGCCTGGTCGGGGAGTGCGCCGCGCGCCTCGACCAGGCCTTGGCGCTTGAGGACCTTGAGACCGTCCGGGTCGAGTACCTCGGCCGCAAGGGCCGTCTGGCCGCGCTCATGGCCCGGCTGCCGGGCCTGGACGCCGAAGGGCGTCGCGAGGTCGGACGCGCCGCCAACACGGTCAAGGAAAAGCTGACGGGCCTGTACGACGTCCGGCTGGCCGCCCTGTCCCGGGCCGCCCTGGATGCCTCCCTGGCCGGCTTCGATCCCACGACCCCGGGCTATGTGCCCTTTGGCGGCAGCCTGCACCCCGTCACCCTGGTGACGGCGGAAATCTGCAAGGCCTTCGAGGAACTCGGGTTTTCCATCGTGACCGGACCCGAGATCGAAACCGACTACTATAATTTCGAAGCCCTGAACATGCCCCCCGAGCATCCCGCCCGGGACATGCAGGACACGCTCTATATTTCCGATTCCGTGGTGCTGCGCACCCACACCTCGCCCTTGCAGATCCGCACCATGCTGGCGCAGAAGCCGCCGGTGGCGGTCATCGCCCCGGGCAAGGTCTATCGCCGGGATTCCGATCTCACCCACACCCCCATGTTCCACCAGATCGAGGGGCTGCTTGTGGATGAGGACGTGTCCATGGCCGATTTGCGCGGCACGCTGACGGCCTTTGTGCGCCGCATCTTCGGCCCGGCCACCAATGTGCGTTTCCGGCCGAGCTTTTTCCCCTTCACCGAGCCGAGCGCCGAGGTCGACATCTCCTGCGTCCTGTGCGGCGGCAAGGGCTCCGTCGGGGCCAACACCTGCCGGGTGTGCAAGGGGACCGGGTTCGTCGAGATCCTGGGCTGCGGCATGGTCGACCCCAATGTCTTCGACGCCGTGGGCTACGACACCGAGCGCTACACCGGTTTCGCCTTCGGCATGGGCGTCGAGCGCGTCGCCATGCTCAAATACGGCATCGGCGATCTGCGCATGTTTTTTGAAAACGACGTTCGGTTCCTGAGCCAGTTTTAAACAGGGGTTCCGTCCCTGGACCTGCCCGGGATTCGTCCGGGTTCTCTCCCGCAAATATTTCATGCCTTCCCATGAAGAGTTTTGGGGAGGGTGGGGTCCGGGGAGGGAACCCCTTTTTGCCAAAAGGGGTTCC
>Ga0074195_1004076_pt1 | contig 12529 bp, 10 predicted proteins | sample EPASupsiteHSE623_FD_64525 | JGI IMG/M metagenome (GOLD analysis project Ga0074195, IMG submission 64525) | Bioremediated contaminated groundwater from EPA Superfund site, New Mexico - Sample HSE6-23 | ecosystem: Environmental > Aquatic > Deep subsurface > Groundwater > Contaminated ...
ATGAGTTCCGAAATGCTCTTAAGGAATGCCTTTAGATCATTTTTGATAACCAGTCAACATTTTATTAATATTTATAGAACCGGGTAATGTTATCGAAAACTGATTTTTACTATCTTTCACAAAAATTATTTTATGAAAATCCCAACAGGAAAATACCTAGGAAGAAAAGCTGCCAACTCGCTTTTCCGTTTCCCTGCTTCTATTGGTTTTTCTTTGCTTTCTACAATACTTTCTGTAATTGCCATCGAAAATTCATATTCTTTCGATAATGCCCCTCTTTTATTTAAATTCCTGCTTACTTCAATACTTGCCACACCTTTGTTTGTCGCTTTGCAGTTGTTGAATGAAAGAATGGAACTCAACAGAAAGCAGCAGATACTTATACATGCTGGCGGATTTCTTTTACTGATATTTTACTTTCTAAGTATCCCGAATACTTATTTCGATAAAACCCTTATAAGATTTTTTGCATACCTGGCGCTGCTTGCCCTCTCAGTAACCTTTGCCCCTTTTATTGGAATCAGGCAGAATTTCGGATTCTGGAAGTTTAATAATATTGTTATTGTAAGATTTCTGAGGACCGCATTATATGGATTGATTCTATTTGTTGCTGTATCTCTGGCTATTGTTGCTGTTGAGCAATTATTTGATGTTAAACTTGGCGAGGAACTATATTTTGAGTTGTTTGTGGTTATTGTTTTGTTTTTTGGAACATGGTTTTTTCTTTCAGCAATACCCAGGTATTTCGACAAGCTTAACAATAATACAGAATATCCAAACGGGCTAAAGATATTTGTACAGTTCATTCTTATACCAATTGTAATTCTTTATTCAATAATCCTGTATGCATACTTTGTAAAGGTTATTGCGATATGGGACTGGCCCCATGGATGGGTTGCAAGTCTAATTATTGGATATTCGATGTTAAGTATTTTTACTTTTCTTATAATTTTTCCTATCAGGAAATCTGCAATTAACACCTATGTAAGGTTTTTCAGCGGATTCTTCCCATACCTGTTATGGCCCCTGATACTGATTTTGTTTATTTCTATTCTTAAAAGAATATCAGATTACGGAATTACCGAGAACCGTTACTTTGTTCTTATCCTTGGAATTTGGCTTCTTTTTATAATGACCCACCTGTTAATGACACGCTTCAGAAATATTAAAATCATTCCTGTTTCACTTGCCGTGGTAATGTTCCTGACAGTTACAGGTCCATGGAGTGCTTTTGTTGTTTCAAAATATAGTCAGACATCGCGTTTCGAATCAATACTGTTAAAATACAATAAGATCAGTAATGGAGTTTATAAGCCAAGTACAGATGTAATGTCATTTGAAGATTATAACAGATTGGTATCGCACATGAATTATATTATTGAGAATTATGGTCACGAAACGTTCAGGAGTTATTTTCCTAAAGAGATTGATACAATAAAATGGGATTCTGTGTTTGTATGGGAATACAGCGAAACTAATCCATTGCTGGACATCATGAAGATTGATTTCACAGAAGACAGTACCAGCAATTCAAATGTTCTTTATTTCAGAACCAGGCTTGCCGAAAGCGGGAAAATGATAAATATTTCCGGGTATGATACATATTGTCCTCTTCACATTTATTCATACTCATATCAATACGATAGCACTGCTAACAATGTATTTGATTATAAATATGCAAATACCCGGGTGATTGTAAATTCTGATTCATTATTTGTTAAAGTTTTTGTTAACGATACATTAACGGCCAGATTCAGTGTTGATATGATGCTGAACAATTTACCCGGTAATATTTTACGCGATTCAGCATACGAGATGCCTGAACGTTACATGGTAAAAGTTGATTCAACAGGAAGTGCAATACTTTATATTTACTCACTTTCCGGAAATTATTTCAGAGGCAGGCTCGAAAATCTTAATGAGCTTGATGGTATAGTCCTTATTAAATCAGCAAGATGAAGGACTATAAGAAGATAATTGAGTCGAAAAGGTATTCTTTTTCAGATACCTCTTTCGATAAGCTTATGCAGAAGCGTATCTATAAGGTACTTCTTATCTGTAATCCATATGATTCATTCATGCTGGAGGAAGATGGTCGTATCGACGAGAAGATCTTTAACGAGTATTATTCGTTAAATCTTCGGTATCCACCCATGTTCCTTCAGGCGAATACCATCAGGGAAGCTTACCGGATACTCGAAGAAGATTCTATAGACCTTATTATCACAATGCTTACTGTAGAGTCTGTGGTCGCTTTTAAACTTGCAAAAGATGTAAAGAATAAATACCCGAATAAACCTATTGTAGTTCTTACACCATTTTCTCGTGAGGTATCGCTGATGCTGGAAAATGAGGATATTTCTGCCATCGACTATGTTTTTTGCTGGTTGGGGAATACTGATATTCTGCTTGCAATTATTAAGCTTATCGAAGACAGGATGAACCTTAAGAGTGATGTGGAGGAAGCTGGTGTTCAGGCAATATTGCTGGTTGAGGACTCAATCCGTTATTACTCATCTTATCTTCCAAATATCTACAAAATTGTATTCCAGCAGTCTAAACGCTCAATGACAGAAGGAGTAAACGAGCATCAGAGGATGATGGTAATGAGGGGAAGACCAAAGATAATGCTTGCTACCAATTATGAGCAGGCAGTTACTTTATTTAACAGATATAAGGATAATCTTATAGGAGTAATATCCGATATCAGCTTTAAAAGAGAAGGCAAAAAGGATGTACATGCTGGAATTAACCTATGTAAGCTTATACGTTCAGAAGATCCCCACATGCCTTTTCTGCTTCAGTCAAGTGATGTCGAAAATATTGCGCTCGCTTGTGAGCTTAATGTCGGGTTTCTTAACAAGTATTCAAAGAGCCTTTCAATTGAGCTGAGGAATTACATAATAACACAGATGGCCTTCGGGGATTTTATTTTCAGGAATCCCGATAACATGCAGGAGATCTGCCGTGCAACCGATCTGCGTTCGCTTCAGGAGAAAATACTTAAAGTTCCCGATAACTGCATTGAATATCATATACGTCATAACCATTTTTCGAAATGGATGAATGCACGTGCTCTATTCTCTATTGCAAGAATGCTTAAGTATATAACTTTTGATGATTTCAGGGATATTGACGAAGTAAGGTCGTTTATATACGATGTGATTGACACATATCGCAAGTACCGCGGAAAAGGAGTTATTGCAAAATTCGAGGGAAAAAGTTTCGACGAATATTATAATTTTTCGAGGGTAGGTGAGGGTTCTGTAGGTGGCAAGGCCCGCGGGCTCGCTTTTATTGATACTCTTATAAAACGGTACAACCTTGCTGATAAATATCCTGGTGTTGTTATATCCATTCCACGTACAGTGGTGCTAAGCAGTGATGTGTTTGACGAGTTCATGGAGAATAACAATCTGTATAAGATAGCACTTTCACATGCAAGCGACGAGGATATCCTGAAGGCTTTTGTCGAAGCAAGGCTTCCAAGCCAGGTATGGCAGGAACTTTATGCACTAATCTCAATAGTAAACAACCCTATAGCCATTCGTTCCTCTTCAAAGCTCGAGGATTCGCATTACCAGCCTTTTGCCGGAGTGTACAGTACTTACATGATACCTAGCATAAAGTCTGACCCAAAATATGGTATTAGGATTCTAACAGAAGCTATAAAAAGTGTGTACGCATCAGTATTCTTTAAAAGCAGTAAAGCATATATGACCGCCACCTCGAACGTGATAGATGAGGAAAAGATGGGTATTATACTGCAGGAAGTATGCGGGACACAGTATGGTGATTATTTTTATCCTACAATTTCTGGAGTCGCAAGATCTATAAATTTTTATCCCATCCCTCCGCAAACTCAGAGCGACGGCATTGTAAATCTTGCATATGGACTGGGAAAATTTATTGTAAACGGAGGCCAGACACTGATGTATTCTCCAAGATATCCCCAGAATGCCCTTCAGCTGTCTACTCCCGAAATGGCTATGCGGGATGCGCAGAAGAACTTTTTTGCACTTGATCTGAATCCTGAGACCTTTGTACCTTCTGTTGATGACGGAATTAATATTGCATCTCTCGACATTAAATCGGTTGTTGACAAACCTTCGTCAAGACTGTTGTTCTCAACTTACGATTACCAAAACAATATATTGCGCGACGGGATCTACGAAGATGGTTTAAAGGTTATGACTTTTGCCGGGATACTTCGACATAAGGCTTTCCCTTTGTCTGAAATTCTTGTTGACCTAATGACATTAACTCAGAAAGAAATTGGTAATCCTGTTGAGATCGAGTTTGCAGTGAATCTTGACGTTCCTAAGGGTGAGCCTGGTCTTTTCAGCTACCTGCAGATGAGACCGATTGTTGAGAATAAGGAACTGGTTGACCTTAATTTAAACGAAATTAAAAACGACGATCTTATAATTCTTTCAAAGTCTTCGCTAGGTAACGGTATTATAAACAATGTTTGTGACTTTGTATATATAAGACCGGATAAGTTTAAGCCTGCACATACAGCTTCAATTGCGAATATGATTGAGGAAATTAACCAGAAAATGATTGCTGAAAACAGGAATTATATACTGGTAGGTCCGGGTAGATGGGGATCAAGCGACCCGTGGCTGGGCATTCCTGTAAAATGGTCGCAGATAAGCAATGCAAGGGTTATTGTTGAGTCGGGTTTGCAGAATTTCAGGATAGACCCAAGCCAGGGGACTCATTTCTTTCAGAACCTTACTTCGTTCCGGGTCGGATATTTCACTATAAACCCTTATATGAAGGATGGGTTTTACGATACGGATTTCCTGGAAAACTGCACTCCTGTTTTCGAAAACGATTTTGTGCGTCACCTGCGTTTTGATAAGCCATTGGTGATAATGATAGATGGTAAAAAGAATACAGGAATAATCAAAAAGCCTGCATTATAGGATTTTTTAAAAACATAAGGAATTCAGAAGAAAGTTCTTACACAATCTAAACCGACTGGCTCAGCTTCATCAGAACTGCAGGGTTCACAATTTCAATCTCGCTCTTGTTTGTGCGTATAATATTGTCTGCTTTCATATCCGACATTATCCTTACGGCGCTTTCGGTCGAAAGACCTGCCATTTCGGCAATATCTTTTCGCGATATACAAGATTCGATTATTGGTGACATGAAAATGGATTCGGACAGGTACATCAGTACTTCGGCAACACGACCAAGAGACTGTTTGCTTGATATGCCCGATATTTTCGACAGTAGTTTTTCGTAATTCCTGCTGTACCATTTCATAACAAACATTGCGAAAGACTGGTTTGACAGGAAAACCTGCTTGAATACTTCCTTTTCTATCAGATAAACGGAGGTATTCTGAAGTGATGAAACAGTGAACTGATAAGTATTTTCACCAAAAAGTGATGATAGCCCCACAAAATCGTATGGACGTATCATTTTAAAAATAAAGTTCGATTCATGAGGGCTTTCCAGATATGCTTTGGTGAGTCCAGATGTTTGAAGAAAGACGTGATTAGTGAGTGCCCCCTGTTTGCAGATAGTTTCGCCTTTGCGGAAATTAAGACGGAGTTTTGTGAACGTCTCGATCTGCTCGTCAGTAAGTGATAGCGATTTCAGATACTCGGTTTCGTCGGATGAAGCAACTATACCTTGTTTTAATTGAGTAGGATTCTGGAGGATTATATCCTTCATCATCCGGTATTCAATATGTTGCTGAAGTTTGTTTGCTATTGTGTTAAGAAGCTTCTGTTCTTCGGCAAGGAATATACTACGATGTTCCTGCCTTATAGGCCTTATATAATATACGTTGACTTCTCCTTTGACCTTTCCGCATTCGAAACCCGAATGTTGCCTGAGTTCAGTTTTTTTAAATTCTTCTGAGCTGTATTCATTACCGTCAAAGCTGATAGAAACTTTACAAATCTCAACATGCTGCCATCCTTTAGGAATAGCTTTACACAATCGTATCAGTATCTCGTTTATTGGAAGTGCATAGTTTCGTAATATATCATCAACCTCATACAGACAGTTGAGTTCTTTTGCTCTTTCGTTCAGACTGGCAAGTGCTGCCTGTATTTCAAACCGGTCGTCTTTCATTCTTATTAAATATATTGGCAAAAATAAGCATTATACCCCTTTTTTAAGTATTAAAATTAATGTTTTACATCAGTTTCGGTGTTATTGTGACAAGTATACAATAATTGCTTAATAAATAAACAATTGACTTTTGTCATTTATTAACCTGTATTTTAACCAGACAAAACATGTTAAAGACAAATGTTAATGAAAATCGCTTGTAAGTGGCAGGTATACAGCGATGTATGGAATGATATTATTCATGTAGTTTAATGACCGATTTCAGCATTTTCTAAATTAAATTGAAATATTTTTGCATCATAAACTTTTAAACTGTTTCAGTAATGAATGTAGAGAAAATATTAAACGACCTCGAAAAGAAACACCCCGGTGAAGTGGAGTATTTACAGGCAGTACGCGAAGTACTTGAATCTATTGAAGATGTTTACAATCAGAATCCGCAGTTCGAATCAGCTGGTATCATCGAAAGAATCGTTGAGCCCGACCGTATTCTGACTTTCAAAGTTCCCTGGGTAGACGATAAAGGTCAGGTACATGTTAATCTTGGTTACCGTATTCAGTTCAACAATGCAATTGGTCCTTACAAAGGCGGTTTGCGTTTTCACCCTTCAGTAAACCTTAGTATCCTTAAGTTCTTAGGTTTCGAGCAAATTTTCAAGAATTCACTTACAACACTTCCTATGGGTGGTGGTAAAGGTGGTTCAGACTTCGATCCTAAAGGAAAGTCAAATGCAGAAGTACAGCGTTTCTGCCAGAGTTTCATGTTGGAACTTTCGAGGATCATTGGTCCCGAAACTGATGTGCCTGCTGGTGACATAGGTGTTGGTGGCCGTGAGATCGGATTCCTTTATGGTATGTATCGTAAACTTGCTCGTGAGAATACAGGTGTTCTTACAGGAAAAGGCCTCGGATGGGGTGGTTCCCTCATTCGTCCCGAAGCTACAGGTTTTGGTTGTGTTTATTTTGCACAGGAAATGCTTAAGACACAGAAAACCGATTTCAAAGGTAAGAGAGTTGCAATAAGCGGATTTGGTAACGTTGCATGGGGAGCTGCTCTTAAAGTTACTGAACTCGGTGGTAAAGTTGTTACAATATCTGGTCCCGATGGTTATGTATACGACGAAAACGGTATCAGCGGCGAAAAGATCGCTTATATGCTCGAACTTCGTGCTTCGAACAACGACGTAGTTAAACCATATTCTTTCCAGTTCAATGTTCCTTTCTTCGAAGGAAAACGTCCCTGGGATGTAAAATGTGATGTTGCATTACCTTGTGCTACACAGAACGAACTTAACGGTGACGATGCAAAAACACTTGTTAAGAACGGCTGTATCTGTGTTGCTGAAGGTGCTAACATGCCCAGCACTCCCGAAGCAATTGAAGTATTCCACAAGAATAAAATATTATTCGCACCCGGAAAAGCTTCAAATGCTGGTGGCGTAGCCACATCAGGTCTCGAAATGTCACAGAACTCTATGAAACTTTCGTGGTCGAAAGAAGAAGTAGACAAACGTTTACATGAGATCATGTGCAATATTCACGAACAGTGCGTAAAACATGGTAAGAATTCAGAAGGATTTGTTGACTATGTTAAAGGTGCAAATGTTGCAGGATTCCTAAAAGTTGCAAACGCAATGCTCGATCAGGGTATTTATTAATTGGTTATTTCCATAGATTAGGAAAAGCTCTGGCAGCCGCCAGGGCTTTTTTATTTAATAAGAAAAACTGTAAGCTCAATAATTTTCAGAGTGCTGTTCTTAATATTATATCTGCAATATCTTCATCGCACATATTACGCGACAGCCAGTTTATTTCTACACCCTTTTTTTCCATGCTTCTGAAAAAGGTCATTTGTCTTTTTGCAAACTGATGTATTGCTGTTTCTAGTTTTACAATAAAGGTTTCCTTGCTGCAGAGTCCCCTTAGGTATTCAGATACATATTTGTACTCGAGTCCGTAAAAAACCAGATCTTCGTGTGTTACTCCTTCTTCTATCAGGGATTCTACTTCCTCAATTAGTCCCTCTTCAACTCTTTTTCTAAGACGTTGCGATATTCTGTTCCGCCTTATTTCCCTGTCTGATTCAATTCCGAATATTTTTGCTTTAACGGAAGGATACTGACCTGGAAGGTGTTTGTGAACTGTCTGGAAAACAGCTATCTCAATTGCCCGTACAGCTCTGTTTACTGTGTCAACATCAGTGTCGTTATGAAGCTTTATATATGAGGCAAGGATTTCTTTCAATTCAGTTAGACTTTTCTTTTTAAGTTCAGTTCTTAGTTCAGGGTTCTGAGGTACTTCTCTAAGGTCATAATTTCTTAATATACAGTCCAAATAAAGTCCGCTTCCACCGCACATCACAGGTATAATTTGATGTTTTCGGATTTCTGCAAAAACTGCGTGAAAATCTCTCTGATATTCAAAAAGGTTATATCTGGAACCTGGTTCTGCAATATCTATCATGTAATACGGAACTTGTTTGCCATCTACACAATAGTCAGCATAATCTTTACCGGTACCAATGTCCATTCGTTTATAAACCTGACGGCTGTCGGCACTTATTACACATGAACCAAGCTTACTTGCCAGAATTGCTGCGATACGCGTTTTACCTGTAGCTGTAGGTCCTAAAATTGCTATGAGATCTGTTGCAGAAGACATGAATCGGGATATTACAGCAAAAATATATTAATTTTGCCAATATGCTCAAAAACCAGACTAAGGGCGGATACTTTTATTTGTTTTATGATCCTGTATCATTTTGGAAAGGTATTTCCGAAAACGATACCGGTGTTTTTTTTCGCAAAGGAGTAATTACTTTTGTCATTTTGCTTGTTGCATCGGCACTATGCGGAATAACAGGAAGATATATTTATTCTATTTCGGTACCCGAACTTATAGATTTCTTACCCGAAGCAATTTCAAATTTGCTAACCCCAATTATAACGTTATTGGTTTTAATAATTTTAAGTCATTTTTTACTAAGGAAGAAGGATGGATATAAATTCAAACTTTCTGTTGTCCTTTCTTCGTATTCCCTTATACCTTATCTGATTGTTTCTTTAATAATTCTTTTAGTAAGAGACCTGTTCTTTTTTGGAATGCTTAGTTTCTATTCGGTTTATGTTTATGCTGAAGGATACAGGATTTTGAGTAATTCCAGTAGAAAAAAAGTAATCTGGTTCACTGTTTTTGTTCTATTGATTTCGTTTGCTGTGCATTTTTTTACAGATTTGTTTTTACGATATTTGTCCGTTAATTTTATTTTAAATGCCTGATAAGATAATATCAAAGAACCGGAAAGCGGGATTCGAATACGAACTGCTTGAGCGTTATACCGCAGGGCTTATACTTACTGGCTCGGAAATAAAATCGATCAGGAACGGGGGACTGAACTTCTCTGATGCATTCTGTCTTTTTATTAAAGGGGAACTCTATGTCAGAGGTCTACATATTACTGAATATTCTCATGGAGGGTATTCCAATCATGAGCCGAAAAGGGATCGTAAACTATTATTGAATGCCAGGGAGATCAGGAAGATCGAAAGAAAGATAACCGAAAAGGGATTTACTGTAATTCCGGTATCCTGTTTTATTAACGAAAAAGGCTGGGCAAAGATAGAGATTGCGATTGCTAGAGGTAAGAAGTCGTATGATAAACGTGAAACAATAAAGAAAAAGGATCAGATGAGGGATATGGAGAGGGGATAGGTTTTAGTGGTCGGTAAACAGTAAACGGGTTTTGGTAAGTCAGTCGACGTCGGAACTGATTACCGATTACTGTTTAAAGAGCATTAATCTATATCCTCACTGTCCTGTCCTGGTTTAATCGGGGCGCCATAGTCTGCAATGGTTTTAAAGAAATGCTGGCGATATGTGTCACCGATCGGTATGTACTTTCCGTTTATAACAATTCTTTCGCGCTCTATACTGTCAATTTTATCCAGAGCTACAATGAATGATTTATGGACCCTGATGAAGTTCTCTTTTGGCAGAAGAGTAAGTATTTTTGCAAAATTCATTAAAGTCATTACTCCGTCCTTGGAATTCATTATCCGAAGATAATCTTTCATTCCTTCTACGTAAAGAATTTCGTCAAGAAATATCTTCTGCATCCTGTATTCGGTTTTTACAAAGATGAAATTCCGACCTCCCTGTTTTATTTCCTGTTTTACAGTAACAGGAGCTGTTGTTTTTTCATTGAGAACAGCAGATGCTTTATTTACAGATTTCATAAAACGTTCAAAAGAGAATGGTTTTAGAAGATAATCTGTAACATCAAGTTCATATCCTTTAAGAGCATACTGGTCGTATGCTGTAGTAAGAATTATAACAGGGTGATAATCAAGCAGTCCGATAACCTGTAGTCCGGTAAGTTCTTCCATCTGGATGTCAAGAAAAATGACATCAACCTTATTATTCTTAAGAAATGACAATGCGTCGAGCCCATTATTAAAACTTGCTTTCTTTTCGAAAAAAGGTACTTTTTCAACAAAACGATTTATCTTATCGAGAGCCAACGGTTCGTCGTCGACAGTTATGCAGGTGTATTTTAACGTATCCATAGCGAAGCATAAAATTTGTTGTTATCTATGGTCTTTATTTCGAGCTTATATTTCTCAGGATAAAGAAGCTCAAGACGACGTTTAAGGTTTATTAATCCTATTCCACCGATATTATCTTTGTTGACCTCTGCAGGTGCGATTGAATTAACAACAAAGAACTCAATATTCTCATCAACTTTAAGATTTATAGTAACAGCTGGCAAACCGTTCTTTTTTCCGCCGTGTTTAATTGCATTTTCTACAAGTGGAATCAGAAGCATTGGGGCTATTAGTCTTCCGGGTTTGACTATATCTGCAGTATAGGAAATGTAATTTGATCCAAACCGAAGTGAATTCAGTTCAATAAAACTCCTTAAGTACTGTTCCTCTTTTTCAATGGGTACAAAGTCATTCTGATTGTCGTATGTGACATATCGCAGGATGTCTGACAGCATTACAATACTTTCTGAAGCCTGTGAAGGATTTGTATGAACAAGAGAGTCAATATTATTAAGGGTATTAAAAAGGAAATGAGGGTTTATCTGAGATTTAAGCAGCATCAGTTCACTTTTTATATTCTGATTCTCGAGCATTGCCCTGTCCTGCTGAACTTTCATCCATAGCTTTGTCATTTTAACTCCGGCAGCAATTCCAACTATAGTATATGTTGAAACAAGATTGTACCAGTAATTAAGTTCAAAGAATCCATGTTTACCTGAGTATTGAGGAAAAAATAGCGGAATATAAAGGAAAAAAGAAATTATCTGGTTCAGGAATATTACAGACAACGCTAGTGTAAGAAATAGGAATGTAAAAGAAATGTATTTCTTTTTCATTATAAATGACGGTATCAGCCAGTAAATTGTAAGATATGTTGCAAAAATATCTACCGGAATAAAAATCAGACCGCTTATTAGTGAGTGATAGTAGGGTAATTTAGAGTTGAAATATGCAAGTACACTAAAGAAGAACAGATAAAGAATCCAGAATGCCAGATGGGTCATTACCTGTTGCTGCTTGTTTCGATATTTGTATAGGAACATAGCCTGAATTTTATGTAAAGATAATATCTTTTAGGCTCAACCGCTGCATGATGTTCAATGAAATATACAAACCGGCGACAATAATCGACAAAAAAAGCAAAAAATACGAATTACACCAAAAATCAAGCTATTTGCCTGTTTGTCTAACAAATGTGGCTGCTTGTATATTCTTTTTGTAAATGGAAACATCTGATTATATTTTTGATAAAAAAATAAGAACTTGAAAAAGGCAATCACAATATTTACACTGTTAATGATACTAATTTCGTACCCCGACAGAATTTTTGGTATGGAACAGGAGAAGATTATTAAGAATTCAGCAGTGGTTTCAAAGGTAAAATGCTACGACAGTGAATTAAAAAGCTATTTTTTACAAACTGTAAAAGTCGCAATCCTAAACTATTCTGGCGTGTTTTCCTTTGAAAATAGCAATTTCAAGTATTGTAGTAATAGTTCGGATTGTCCTCCAGTGTTCCTCACAATTATATATGACTATAAGCCGGCCCGGTTCTATAATAAAAACAAGTTTTTTAAATCCATTATAGAATTTGTAAGGACGTTCTCATAGTGATTCCGTTTCAGGTTTTAGGTTTAGGCTGCCGTGGTTGGCAGCCTTTTTTTTGTCTTATGTGTTACTTCTTTTCCAAAAGTGTTTCTCCTTTTTTCAGAAAGAAATTCTGAACAAAGGGGTCATTCATGTATGCAATAAATGTTTCCGGGTTTATTGTTGAGCGAATAATGATTGTAGAGTCATTTAAGGCGTATCCGGAAACTTTAACCGGGGGTTGGTTTTCCGTTTCTACCTGAACAGAATATAATTCATTTCCTTTAATAATGTCACTGTTT
>Ga0074195_1004077_pt1 | contig 12527 bp, 13 predicted proteins | sample EPASupsiteHSE623_FD_64525 | JGI IMG/M metagenome (GOLD analysis project Ga0074195, IMG submission 64525) | Bioremediated contaminated groundwater from EPA Superfund site, New Mexico - Sample HSE6-23 | ecosystem: Environmental > Aquatic > Deep subsurface > Groundwater > Contaminated ...
GCATGCCGGACCTGACGGCCGCTTCGAGACCGGAAAGGATGTCTGCATCCCCTGGTCTTAATTTGCAATAGATCGGGGACAGTATATAATTCCACATTGAAGCGGGGAATTATGTACTGTCCCCAATCGCACGGGAGAAATAATATGCGAAAGTTGGGAGTGGTTTTTGCGCTTATGGCGGCGGCCGGCGCGCTCGGCGCCGGAGTAATGGCGGCGGCGGACGATTTCGGCCGCGTCTCGCTGGCGAAGAATGTGCGTTTTCCGGCTCCCAGGGCCGTGGCGGCGGATGCGGACAGGGCTTCAGCTTCGGGCGTGGTGAAGCGCCGCTGCTGGAATTATCAGAAAACCGTCCTGGACCTTGTTTTTCTGAAAAAGGATGTTCTGCAGCTGACCAGGGACGGGAAATCCTGCAAAGTAAAGCGCGACCCGAAATATCCCAGCGGCCATGTGCCGGCCGAATATCAGAGCTGGTACCGTTATGAGGACGGGGCTAAGCAGGACGAATCCACCGATTGGGGCATAAACAACCCCTGTACCAAGGTGATGGGCGTTCAGGCCGGCAAGGACCTGTGGGGAGTGTTCAACAGCCTGCGGCTAGATTCGGCTCTGAGCAGAGCCGATTTGAAAGGTTCGGCCAGAATGATAGTGGAAATGGCCGGGGACGGCGCCGGACCGGCCAGGGAAAATCTGATCTGCCGCTGAACTATGGATCCGGTGTGAATCCGGTAATCCGGTGACATAATACTTATTTCCGTTTGGAAATAAGTATTATGTCACCGGATTGTTTTTTGATGAGACCTCGCGGGAAAAGATATAATAAGGATATTCGGCCGTGGTGGAGGAAATATGGGGAATCAACTGAAAACGCGGGAACAGGAGACCGGGATGAAGAACGATTTTAAAGTGAAGGATCTGTCGCTGGCCGAGTGGGGCCGCAAAGAGATAGAGATAGCCGAGAAGGAAATGCCGGGGCTGATGGCCATCCGGGAGAAATTCTCGGCCAAAAAACCGCTCAAGGGCGCGCGCGTCATGGGCTCGCTGCATATGACCACCCAGACGGCGGTGCTGATAGAGACGCTTTCCGCTCTGGGCGCCGAAGTGCGCTGGTGCTCCTGCAATATTTTCTCCACCCAGGACCAGGCCGCGGCGGCCATAGCGAAGACCGGCGTGCCCGTGTTCGCCTGGAAGGGCGAGACTTTGGCCGAATACTGGTGGTGCACCGAGCGGGCGCTGGATTTCGGCGGCGGCAAGGGGCCGAACCTTATAGTGGACGACGGCGGCGACGCCACTATGATGATGCATCGCGGCGCGGCGGCGGAGAAGGCCCCCAAGATCCTGGACGCGAAGGCCTCCGGCGAGGACGAGCGCGAGCTGAATAACTGCCTTAAGGCCGAACTGGCCAAAAATCCGAACCGCTGGCGTACGGCGGTGAAGGACTGGAAAGGCGTTTCCGAGGAGACCACCACCGGCGTGCACCGCCTGTACCAGATGCACGAGGCCGGTCAGCTTATGGTGCCGGCCATAAATGTGAACGATTCCGTGACCAAGTCCAAGTTCGACAATCTTTACGGCTGCCGGGAATCCCTGGCGGACGGCATCAAGCGCGCCACCGATGTTATGATAGCCGGCAAGGTGTGCGTGGTCTGCGGCTACGGCGATGTGGGCAAGGGCTCGGCGCGGTCGCTGCGCGGCTTCGGCGCGCGCGTGATAGTGACCGAGATAGACCCGATCTGCGCGCTGCAGGCCGCGATGGAGGGCTTCGAAGTGGCCACCGTGGAGGACACCCTCGGCGAGGGCGATGTGTATGTGACCACCACCGGGAACCGCGATATCATCCGCGTGGAGCATATGCTGAAGATGAAGGACCAGGCCATAGTCTGCAATATCGGCCATTTCGACAACGAGATACAGGTGGAGCAGCTCCGCAATACCAAGGGCGTGAGCGTCACCAATATAAAGCCCCAGGTGGACAGGTTCGATCTGCCCGGCGGCAAGTCCATGTACCTGCTGGCCGAAGGCCGGCTGGTGAACCTGGGCTGCGCCAAGGGCCATCCCTCGTTCGTGATGAGCAATTCCTTCTCCAACCAGACGCTGGCGCAGATCGAGCTCTGGACCAAAAAGATGGCGGTGGGGGTGTACCGGCTGCCCAAGCATCTGGACGAGGAAGTGGCGCGGCTGCATCTGGAGAAGATCGGCGTGAAGCTGACGAAGCTCACCAAAGAGCAGGCGGATTATATCGGCGTGAAGGCGGAGGGCCCGTATAAGCCGGACCATTACAGGTACTGACGCTTCCGAGAGCGGAAGAGCGGATACGGAAGGATCCGCCGGCCCGGCCGCCGGCGGATCTTTTTATTACCGGGGATTTACACGCGGTTAAAGAGGGGCGCATCAGAAAGCGGCAGTATAAAGGAAAGCGGGCTTCGGTGGAGGAACGATGAAAAAAGAAAGCAAGACGCTGTCGCCCAAGCGCATAGCGCTGGTGGCGCACGACAACAAGAAAGAGGACATGCTGGCCTGGGCCCGCTACAACAAGGGCACGCTGAGCCAGCACAGGCTGTACGCCACCGGCACCACCGGCAAGCTGATAGAGGACGAACTGAAGCTGAGCGTAAACCGCCTGCACAGCGGCCCGCTGGGCGGCGACCTCCAGATAGGCGCCAAGATCTCGGAAGGGGATATAGACATGCTGATCTTCTTCTGGGACCCGCTGGAGCCGCAGCCGCATGATCCCGATGTCAAGGCGCTGCTGCGCATCGCGGTGGTCTGGAACATCCCGGTGGCCTGCAATCTCACCTCGGCGGATTTCCTGATCTCGTCTCCGCTGATGAATTCGGATTATAAGAGGATGCTGCCGGATTACAGGAATTACCGGGCGCTTTTAAAGGGAGGCGGAGGGGAAGCCGCGGAAAACTGACGCAGCCGTGGGCCTCTAGGCCTATAAAGTCGTAGGCCTATTTCCGCGTCCGTGAGGAGTCGTTAGCCTCTTCGCGGTCCGCCGGGATATCAGCTAGTATTACGGTGCGAGGTCCAAGGAGGTTTCGTTCATGAGAACTATGATAACCGTTGCAGCCGCTTTGTTCGCCTGCGTATCCGCCGGAGCGGCCGCGGATTTTCCGGAAAGGGCCCGGATAGATTGCGCGATAGTAGTGGACGGCGGCAGGAACACCGTTTCGTTCGGCGTGGAGAACCTGGGGTCCCTTTCCGCGCGTCTGCTGCCTCTGCCGGGCACCCCGGCCGGGAAGCCGGTAATACAGGGGGAGGAGAACCGGGCGATACGGTCGATGAACGACGATGGCGGGCATCTGAGAGCGGCGGGGAGCACCATACAACTGTTCAGCGACCCGGCCGGCTCCAATGTCAAGATATTCCTCACCATCAGCTCCGGCTATACCCGCGGGTGGGCGTCGGGGTTCGGCGACGAGAGCGATTCCTGGTATACGAAGGATGTCTCCTGCTCGGTTTCGGATATGGGGGCGCCCGCGGCGGAGAAGGGGTATTCCTGCTTCGGCTACCGCACCGAGAGCGAATGCAAAAAAATGCCCGTGTTCTGCAAATGGAACAGCGGCACGCGCCGCTGCGAGTCGAAATAGGCCCGGAGAGCCGGCGATCGCCTGAGAGAGCCCCGGACGGCCGTGGCTCTTTTCTTTTGTCTTTTCCGTCTTTTTACCCTTTTTTTACACGGGATTTATCCATCCTTCATGCCCGGAGGCTATCATATTCCCGGCAAGTAGGAGGGCACATGATACAGATCAATGGTCAGATGAAAAGTTCGGCGGCCGCGCTGGCGTTCTTTCTTAGCGCGCTTGCCTGGGCGCCGGCGGCGGAGATCGCCGAGCCGCCGGCCGTTTCGCTGGATTCGCCGTCCGGCGCGGGTTCGGAGATCCAGGTGCCGGTTTCCGCCGGATCCGCGGAAAAGCCGGCGGCCTGAGCAGCGAGCTGGACTGCCTGATTTCCGGACCGTTCTTGGCGCGGAGGCGGACTACTTTGATATCATGATAAGGTGTCAGGTCCTTACTCTTTACTTTAAAGTCCAAAATAAAGACCTGCCCCCGGCAAGATGAACGAAAAAATACTGATAGTGGAAGACGAGAAAGACATCTCGCGGATGATAGACTATAACCTTAAAAAAGAGGGTTACAGGACCGTTACGGCCTACGATGGTCCGTCCGGAGCGTCAGCGGCGGCGAAGGAGCTTCCCGCCCTTGTGATACTGGACCTGATGCTGCCCGGGATGGACGGGCTGGAGGTATGCCGCAGGCTGAAGCAGGACCAGAAGACCGCCGGCATCCCGGTGATAATGCTCACGGCCAAAACCGGAGAGGCGGACCGCGTGGTGGGGCTGGAGATGGGCGCGGACGATTATGTAAGCAAGCCTTTCAGCGTGCGCGAGCTTATAGCGCGCGTAAGGGCGGTGCTGAGGAGGGCCGGCGGCAAGGCCGAGGCCGATGAGATTTATCACTCCGGGGATCTGCGCCTGGACTGCGCCAGGGTGCTGGCGCTGGTGAAGAATAAGCCTGTGGAGCTGACGGCCAAGGAATTCGAGCTGCTGAAGGCTCTGGTGAAGGCCAAGGGCCGGGTGATAAGCCGGGAAAATCTGCTGGAAATAGTCTGGGGCTACGACGCCGCGGCGGAGGTGCTGACCCGGACCGTGGATGTGCATGTGATGACGCTCAGGAAAAAACTTAAGGGCGAGGGCCGCAGGATCGTGACGGTGAAGAATTACGGTTACAAGCTGGCGGAGAAAGAGGATGAGTAAAACCTTCAGGTTCCGCCTGTTCGTTTCGTACGCCGCGGTAGTGTTTTTCTCCCTGGGCCTGGCCGCCCTGTCCGTGAACAGGGCGTTGACGGCGCATAACACCGAAGAGCTGGCAGCCTCCCTGCGGGCGCAGGCCGCTTTGGTTTCGGCGCGGCTGGACGCGGCCGCCCTGAAGAGGGGGGACGCCGCGTCCGTAGACAGGCTGGTCAAGGAACTCGCCTCGAACATAGAGGCGCGCATAACCGTGATCTCCGCCTCCGGCCGGGTGCTGGGGGACTCGGAGGAGCCTTATGCCGAAATGCTGCGGTTGGAGAACCACGCCTCCAGGCCGGAAATTGTCGGAGCCTCCGGAGGTTCGGCGGCGAGCGCGGTGCGTTATTCCGCCACCTTGAAAAAAGACATGCTGTATCTCGCCCTGCCTATGGCCGGCAAGGACGGCCCCTCCGTTTTCGTGCGGCTGGCCCTGCCGCTTTCAAGCGTGGAGAAAGCCCTGGCCTCCATACGGAAGGCGCTGCTTTTTACCTTTCTGTTTTCGGCTGTTTTCGCCGTGCTGGCCGGATTGTGGCTGCTGGGCCTGGCGGCCAGGCCTTTCGGCGATATAATCTACGCCTCGAAGAGGTTCGCAGCCGGGGATTTCGGCTACAGGATAAACGCGCGGGCATCCGGCGAGCTGGGCAAGCTGGCCGAAACCCTGAACTCCATGGCCGGTGAGATCAGCGCCAAAATGAGCGAATTGGAGGCCAGACGGCAGGAGCTTGAGGCCGTGTTTTTCGGCATGACCGAGGCGATCATCGTGACCGACGAAAAAGGCGCGATCACTACCATGAACGCCGCCACCGAAAGGATCTTCGGCATACGCGAAGCCGGCGCGCGGGGCAGGAGCGTCATCGAAGTGTTCCGCAACGCGGAGCTGAGCGCGATGGCGTCCGGTGCGGTCTCCTCCGCGGCTCCGATCCGGCGGGAACTGGAGCTGTTCACCCCGGTCAGGGGAGGGTTCAGGGTCTGCTCCTCCCCGATAATGCTGAACGGCCGGCCCGCCGGCAGCGTGACGGTGGCGCATGATATAACCGATCTGCGCCGGCTGGAGAATATGCGCAGGGATTTCGTGGCGAATGTCTCGCATGAGCTCAAGACCCCGCTCACCGCCATAAAGGGCTGCGTGGAGACGCTTATCGACGGCGGAGTGGAGGACGCGGAGCACAGGATGGAATTCCTGAAGACGGCCGAAAGGCACGCCGTCCGGCTGGAGAATCTCGTTTCCGACCTGCTGGACCTTTCCGCGCTGGAATCGGGGAAGGACCGCCTCGATAAAACCGCCGTTGCGGCGAAAGAGCTGGCCGACAGGGCTTATTCCGGCCTGGCCCGGGCTTATTCGCTGAAAGGGGTGGCTTTCGCCAACGGCGTGCCCGCCTCGCTTACGGTAAGCGCGGACGCGAAGCGGCTTGAGCAGGTTTTCGTCAATCTGCTGGATAACGCCGTTAAATTCACGGGCCAGGGCGGACGCGTGGAGGTCGGCTGCGAGGAAGGCGCGGCCGGCGTTAAATTCACGGTGGAGGATAACGGCATAGGCATACCTGAAAAACATCTTCCAAGAATATTCGAGCGGTTCTACCGCGTCGACCAGGCCCGCTCGCGGGAGCTGGGGGGGACCGGCCTCGGTCTCTCCATCCTGAAGCATATAGTGGAACTGCACGGCGGCCGGGCCGGAGTGGAAAGCTCTCCCGGCGCCGGCTCCAGGTTCTGGTTCACGATACCGAAATAATCCCCCGTCTTTTACCCGCATTTTACACGGTCTTAAGCCCTTCTTAATCGCCTTTTTTTAAACTATCCCTGTAGTGGGATGATTAAAAAGGAGGCGATTGATGAAAGGACTTAAGTTCGTTCTCGCGGCGGCTCTGGCGGTTTTCTCCGCGTCGGCGGCGAAGGCCGGCGAGCTGGACCTGCTGCTGGATAAGATGGTGGAGAAGGGCGTGCTCAACGGCGGCGAGGCCCAGGAGATAAGGATAGGAACGAGGGAAGAGGTAAAGAGCGAGATCTCGCGCGGCGCGAATCTTTCGCTGCCGTCCTGGATGCAGGTTTTCAAGTTCAAAGGCGATCTGAGGCTCAGGTATCAGTACAACCATAATGAAAATAAAAAATATTCCCAGCACCGCTCGCGCTACCGGCTGCGTTTCGGAGCGGACGCGCTGGTGACGGACCGTTTCACCGTGAGCATGGGGCTGGGCAGCGGTTCCAGCACGGATTCCCGGTCCACCAACCAGACCATGACGGCCAACTTCACGAAGAAAAGCATCTGGATAGATTACGCCTTCGCCGACTATACAGCGACGGACTGGCTGTCGCTGGCCGGCGGCCGCATGAAAGGCGTGCCGTTCTGGAGCCCGACCGATATGGCCTGGGACAACGACATAAATCCGGAAGGGGCGGCGGCGCGGGTTTCCTATAAACCGGACGCTTCGAAAGAATTCTTTCTGAACGGCGGTTTCCTTCTGCTGAACGAGGATGTGGCCATCAGCACCGATCCTTATATGATGTACGGACAGCCCGGCTTCACTCTGGTGAGCGCCGATTCGTCGCTGGACATGAAAGTGGCGGCGGCTTATTACGGCTACGGCCATGTGCGGCACGGCAATCAGCTGTCCAACCGGCCTTCCACCAGCGAAGGCTATCAGAACGCGAACACCACCGCCACCGCGGCGCAGGTGTATGAGTACGGCTACGACGCCCTGCATCCGTCGCTGGAGGTCAATTACACCCTGCCCTCTCAGGTGGCGATCCCGTATCTGGGCAACATAGCCTTCGTGGGTGCTTTCGGGGAGTACATAAAGAACATCTCGGCGCCGCGCGGCCGGGGCTGGATAGCGGGAGTGAAGTTCGGTCAGCGCGCCGTGACGGAACCGGGACAATGGCAGCTTCGTTACTCCCTGCGCAGGCTGGAGAAGAACGCGGTGCTGGATTGTTATCCGGATTCCGATTTCTACGGCGGTTCCACTGGCGTGCGCGGACACAGGGCCACGCTTTCTGTGGGCCTGGCGCGGAATGTCACGGTGGACTCGAATTATTTCCACGCTAAATCCCTCTCAAGTAACAGGAGGGAGCAGCTGGTGCAGGCGGACCTGAACTTCAAGTTTTAGAAGAGATAAAGGAGAATTATGAAAATAAAAATGAACGGCATAACGGCGGCCCTGCTGGCCGCGGTTCTCGCGGCCCCGGCCAGCGCCGGAAAGATAGTTATGGAGGGCTCCACCACGGTGCTGCCCATAGCCCAGAAGGCGGCGGAAGCCTATATGAAGCGCAGTCCCGGCGCCGAGATAGTGGTGCGCGGAGGCGGATCCGGCGTGGGACTGGCCTCGCTCATAGACGGCACCTGCGGCATAGCCAACGCCTCCCGGGCCATCAAGAGCTCCGAACTGGACAAGGCCGCCAAAAAGAAGCGGGCGCCCAAGGCGCATATGGTGGCCATGGACGGTTTGTCCGTCATCGTGCATCCGTCCAACGGCCTGAAGGGACTTTCGCTGGCGCAGATCAGGGACATCTTCACCGGCAGGATAAGCAACTGGTCCAAGGTCGGCGGCCCGGATATGAAAATAGTGGCGGTATCGCGCGACAGCGCCAGCGGCACTTTCGAGGCTTTCGGCGAACTGGCCCTGGAGAAGAAGCGGGTCAGGCCGGACGCCATAGTGCAGGCCTCCAATCAGGGAGTGGCTTCGGTGGTGGCGCGCACCCCCGGCGCCATAGGCTATGTGGGCCTGGGTTATCTTTCGGAGAGCGTGAAGGCCCTGGAAGTAAACGGCATCATGCCCTCGCGGCAGACGGTGCTGAGCAACAAGTATCCCATCTCCCGGCCGCTGTTCATGTACACCGACGGCGTTCCGCAGGGGGACATAAAGGGCTTCATAGACTTCGTGAAAAGCGCCGAGGGACAGAAGCTGGCGGAGGAAGAGGGCTTCGTGGGATTGAGATAGGGGGGGGCCGCGAGGGTTAGAGGGTTGGAAGGTTGGAGGCGTGGAAGAGGGGAACGGCGGGCGGAAGATATGCGCTGTAGAAAAGAAAAGCTGATACGGTACGGCTTCACGGCGGCGGCCTTTACGGCGCTGGTGTTCCTTGTGGGGATAGTGGCCGTCCTTTTCACCGAGGCCCTGCCGCTGTTCAGGAAGGTCCGGGTCGCCGACTTCCTGTTCGGGCGCGTCTGGTATCCAACGGGCGAGCCGGCCGATTTCGGCATTCTGCCGCTTATCGCCGGCTCGTTCTGGGTTACGCTGGGCGCTTTGCTGGTCTGCGTGCCGCTGGGCGTGGGCAGCGCGCTGTACCTTAACGAGCTGGCCGGGCCGAAACAGAAAGCCGTGCTCAAGCCGGCGGTGGAGATCCTCGCTGGCGTGCCGTCCATAGTGTACGGCTTCTTCGGCATGGTGGTGATAGCGCCGCTGCTGCAGGACCTGCTGGGGCTGCCGATAGGGCTTTGCGCTTTCACGGCCAGCCTTATACTGGGGCTGATGGCCACGCCCACCGTGGCCAGCGTGGCCGAGGACGCCCTGGGTTTCGTGCCGCGCTCCTTCCGCGAGGCGTCCTTCGCCCTCGGCGCGGACCGTTGGCGGACGCTGACCAAAGTGGTGATCCCGGCGGCGGGCTCCGGCATTTCCACGGCGATAATACTGGGCATGAGCCGCGCCATAGGCGAGACCATGACGGTGCTGATGGTGGCCGGAGGAGCCGCCATCATTCCGGCTTCCGCTTTCGATCCGGTGCGGCCCATGACCTCGGCCATAGCGGCCGAGATGGGGGAGGCGCCCGTCGGCGGCGAACATTATCACGCGCTTTTCGCCATAGCGCTGGTCTTGTTCCTGGTGACCTTTGTTTTCAATATCGCGGCGGAACTGATAAGCCGCAGATTCAGGCTTAAGCTGGGGCACGCGAGATGAAAAAGAGCGAGCTGGTCCAGAAAGCGGGCTTCGCCTTCCTGGCTCTCTGCATGGGGCTGACGGTATTTTCGCTGCTGTCTATCATAGTCTTTCTGGCCGTGAAGGGTTCCGGCGTCATCAGCTGGGAGTTCCTGACCGCGGCGCCCGCGGATTCCATGACCGCCGGCGGCATAGCCCCGGTGATACTCGGCACTTTCTACCTGACCCTGGGCGCGGTGCTTTTCGCGCTGCCGCCGGGGCTGGCCTGCGCCGTGTACCTTACGGAGTATTCGCCGAAGGGCTGGACGGTGAACCTGGTGCGGATAAGCGTTAATAACCTGGCCGGAGTGCCTTCGGTGGTGTTCGGGCTTTTCGGCCTGGCCGTGTTCGTTAAGTTTTTCGGTTTCGGAGTTTCGATCCTGTCGGGAAGCCTTACTCTGGGGGTGCTGATCCTGCCGGTGATAATTTCGGCCTCGCAGGAGGCGCTGATAGCCGTGCCGCAGTCGCTGCGCGAGGCCTCGCTGGCGCTGGGCGCCACGCAATGGGAGACCATCCGCCGGGTGGTGGTGCCGGCGGCCCTGCCGGGCATACTTACCGGGGTGATACTCAGCCTGGGCCGCGCCGCGGGCGAGACCGCCCCGATACTTTTCACGGCCGCGGCTTTTTACATAAGAGGCTATCCGCGGTCCCCGATGTCGGAGGTGATGGCGCTGCCTTACCATATCTACGCGCTGATGACCGAGGGCACCAGACCGGAACTTCAGACGCGCATAGCCTACGGCTCCAGCCTGGTGCTGCTGCTGATGGTGCTGCTGATGTCGGCGGCCGCCATTTTTATAAGACAGAGACAGAGGAGGACCTGGCATGCCTGAGCATACCGTATCGGAGGCGGGCGCGAATTTTTCCGCCGCGGGCGGAACCGGAGCGGATGCCGGGTTCTGCGGCGAGGGCCGGGTTTTCGGGGAGGACGCGAAGATCAGCGCGCGCGAAGTGAATTTCTACTACGGCGCCAAGCAGGCGCTCAGGAAAATCAGCCTGGATTTTTACGCCAAAAGCGTCGCGGCCATAATAGGCCCGTCCGGCTGCGGTAAATCCACCTTCATCCGGCTGCTCAACCGTATGAACGAGCTGGTCCCCGGCGCCCGCCTTGAGGGCGAGATCCTTCTGGACGGCCTGGATATCCTGGCTCCCTCCATAGATCCGGCCGAGGTGCGCAAGCGGGTGGGGATGGTATTTCAGAAGCCGAACCCGTTCCCGAAAAGCATCTTCGAGAACATCGCCTACGGACTTGAGATCAACGGAATGCGGGACGGACGGCTTATAGAGGAGCGGGTCACGGAGTCGCTGAGGAAGGCGGCTTTATGGGACGAAGTTAAGGACCGTCTGAACGAAAGCGCGTTCGGCCTGTCCGGCGGCCAGCAGCAGCGCCTCTGCATAGCCCGCTGCCTGGCGGTGCAGCCCGAGGTGATCCTGTTCGACGAGCCGTGCGCCAGCCTGGACCCCATCTCCACGGCCAGGATAGAGGAATTGATCCTGGAGCTGAAGCAGGACTACGCCATAATCATAGTTACGCACAATATGCAGCAGGCCGCGCGCGTGTCGGACCGCACCGCTTTTTTCCTGATGGGCGAAATGGTGGAATACGGCGCCACCGCGCGGATCTTCAGGGCGCCGCGCGACAAGCGCACCGAGGATTATATAACCGGCAGGTTCGGATAGGGGGAGTAAAGAGTGAAGAGTAAAGCGTGAAGAGTGAAAGACAGATGAATTGGGCTCGGTTTCCCGATGTTTACCCTTTACTCTTTACGCTTTACTTTCAAGGAGAAACTTAATGCACAGACATTTCGACGAGGAGCTTAAGGACCTTAACGAGCTGCTGCTAAGAATGGGCGCCATGGCCGAGGAGGCCATAATCCGCTCCGTGGAGGCGCTGAAGGCCCTGGACGCGCTGGCCGCGAAAGCGGTGATAGACAAGGACGCCGGAGTGGACAAGCTCGAGCTGGAGATAGATGAGAAGTGCATAGATCTCATCGCCCGCCATCAGCCGATGGCCGGCGATCTGCGTTTCCTTACCACGGCCATGAAACTGAACGCGGAACTGGAGCGCATAGCCGATCTGTCGGTGGACATCGCTCAGCGCACGCTCGCTTTGGCCGATAAGCCTCCGCTCAAGCCGCTGGAGTTCATTCCGCGAATGGGCGAGATAGCCGGGCGGATGGTGCGCGACGCCATAAACTCCTTTATAAATCACGACGCGGAGCTGGCCAGGAAAGTGGTGCTTGCCGATAACGAGGCGGATATCCTGAAACACCAGGTTTACAAGGTGCTTGTGGAGGACTATATCATGAAGGACGGTTCCTCCGCCGACAGGGCCGTGCCGCTGCTGCTGGTGTCACGCCATCTGGAGCGCATCTGCGACCACGCCGCCAGCATGGCCGAGGACATCATCTACATGATAAACGCCAAAGTGGTACGTCATCATCCCGAGGAACTCTAAAAGTAAAGCGTAAAGAGCGAGGAGCATAATGTGCCGGCGGGGTTTCATGAACTCCACCGTAACTATTGATGCCGGGCTCAATAAGACATGAGTAGAGGTCGCCGGCGTTCCGGACTGGAAACAGTTCGATGATGGCACGAATACCTGGTGGAACGATATTTACGACCACACAAGCAGCCTAATAAAGAAGTCCGGGTGCGCATTAACCGCCGTGGCGCAGGTGATCACAAAACAAGGATTCAGTAAAAATCCAGGAGAACTTAATATTGTGCGATTTGTTTGATTTGTTTGATTTTCTTGACAACCCCATCCCGCAAGTTATAGCATGATTCCGGGTTCGGGGTTTGTTTATGCAAAAATTCCTGCATTGCGCGCT
>Ga0074195_1004079_pt1 | contig 12523 bp, 8 predicted proteins | sample EPASupsiteHSE623_FD_64525 | JGI IMG/M metagenome (GOLD analysis project Ga0074195, IMG submission 64525) | Bioremediated contaminated groundwater from EPA Superfund site, New Mexico - Sample HSE6-23 | ecosystem: Environmental > Aquatic > Deep subsurface > Groundwater > Contaminated ...
GGGGGGGGGGGGGGGGGGGGGGGGGGGCCGGGGGGGCCTGGGGGGAAAGGGGCAAGAGCCTCCTGCCCTCGGGCATCGTCGAGGTCCGGGGCGGATTTGCCGTCGGCGCCCCGGTCCACTGCCTGGACCGCAACGGGGTGATGATCGCCGCCGGCCTGAGCAATTACAGCGCCGTGGACATCGAGCGGATCAAGGGCCGGAAAACCGGCGAGATCGCCGCCATCCTCGGCGACAAGGACAGCGACGAGGTGATCCACCGCGACAACCTGGTGGTCATGGGCCGGGACGGACTGGTGTAAAGCCGCTTTACAACACTGGCACTTCGCGTCATAGTGTAAAGATGACGCATGGATGGCAAGCGATCAACGAGCAGGAGACAAGAGGAGACGACAGTGATGGAACGTGCACAGATCGAAGCAACAGTTTTGGCAATGGTGAAGAAAGCTAAGGCCGCGGCCCGCACCTTAAGTGCCATGCCGTCTGCCCTGAAAAACGCAATTCTGCTCGATGTCGGCGAAGCCCTGATCGCCCAGCAACCGTTCATCATCGCTGAAAATTTGAAGGATATGGCGGCGGGGGAACAGAAAGGCCTCTCCGCAGCCATGCTCAACCGCTTGCAGATCACCGAGCAGGGCATCAAGGACATGGTCCAGGGGTTGCGCGAGGTGGCCGCCCTGGAGGATCCGGTGGGCGAGGTCACCGAGATGCGCCGCCGCCCCAGCGGCATCATCGTCGGCCGGATGCGGGTGCCGCTCGGCGTCATTCTCATGATCTACGAATCCCGGCCCAACGTGACCATCGATTCCGCGGCGCTGTGCCTCAAGGCCGGCAATGCGATCATCCTCCGCGGCGGCTCCGAGGCCATTCACTCCAACCTGGCCCTGGCCAAGGTGCTCCAGGAAGTGCTGGCCAAACATCTGGTCGACCCCGCCATTGTCCAGGTGCTCCCCTTCACCGACCGGGAAGGCATCGACTGCCTGCTCCAGCAGGAAGAATATATCGATCTGGTCATCCCGCGCGGCGGCGAGGGGCTGATCCGCGCGGTGACCGCAAAATCGCGTATTCCGGTGCTCAAGCACTACAAGGGCGTCTGCCACTGCTTTGTCGATGAGGATGTTGATCAGGACATGGCCATTGCGATCATCCTCAATGCCAAGGTGCAGCGGCCCGGGGTCTGCAACGCCCTGGAAGGGGTATTGGTCCATCGGGAGATCGCCGAAGAGTTCCTGCCCAAAATGGCGCAGGCATTGAAAAAAGAAGGGGTGCGCATCCTTGGCTGCCACTCCAGCTGCCTGATCTGCGACGAGACGATCGAACCGGCCGCGGACAGCGACTGGGGCACCGAATTCCTCGACCTGGCCCTGGTGGTCAAGGTGGTGGCCGGCATGGAAGAGGCCATGGACTATATCGCCCGCTACGGCTCCAAGCACACTGAAATCATCCTCACCCGCTCCTACGAGCGCAGCCAGCGTTTCCTGCGCGAGGTGGACGCCTCGGCGGTGATGGTCAACGCTTCCACCCGGTTCAACGACGGCGGCCAGTTCGGCTTGGGCGCGGAAATCGGCATCTCCACCACCAAGCTGCACGCCTACGGCCCCATGGGCCTGAAGGAGCTGACCACACGGAAATTCATCGTCTACGGCGCCGGGGAAACCCGCGCCTGACGCGTGGCCGCCTCTGCGCAAGGCCTGACCGTCGGCCTGTTCGGCGGGACCTTCGATCCGGTCCATCAGGGGCACCTCGATCTGGCCCGCCATGTGCTGACGCACTGCCGGCTCGACCGTGTGCTGTTCATCCCGGCGCTGCTGCCGCCGCACAAGCGCCGCCCCGTGGCCTCCTTTGCCCACCGGGCGGCGATGATCGCAGCCGCCCTGGACGATTGTCCCGACACCAGGGGCCGCCTGCACTGCTCAAAGATCGAGGCCCACCTGCCCACTCCTTCCTACACCATCCACACGGTGCAGGCCCTGCTGCGGGAGGAAAGCGGCCACCGGTATGCGCTCATCATCGGTGCCGATTCGCTGCTCGACCTGGCCCACTGGCACCGGATTGATGAGCTCCTGGCGCTGGTCAGCCTGATCGTGGTCAAGCGGGAGGCGATCGATCCGGCGCTGATCGACCGGGCTTTCTCCACCCTCTCCCCAGGTTTCACCTACGATGCGGCCCAAGGCCGGTGGCGTGGGCAGGGGGGGCGGACAGCGGAATATCTCGCCGATATCGAACTGCCGGTTTCCTCCTCCGCGATCCGGGAGGATCTTCCCCAGGGCCGGGCTCCGGCCATGCTCCCGCCTTCGGTGTTCGCCTACATCCAGCGGCACCGGCTCTACGGCTGGAAGGAGCTGCCGTGAAGTACATCGCCGACCTCCACATCCACTCCCACTATTCCCGGGCCACCAGCAAGGCCAGCCACCTCTGCGGCCTGGCCGCCTGGGCGGCGGTCAAGGGGATCGGCGTGGTCGGGACCGGCGATTTCACCCACCCCGGCTGGTTCGCCCATCTCCATGACTGCCTGGAGGCCGCCGAACCCGGGTTTTTCCGGCTCAAACCCGAACCCGGCCGCGATCTGCGCGATCTATTGCCGCCGGATATCCGGCCCGCTGTGCCACCTGAATCCATCCGATTTGTCCTCAGCGCCGAGATCAGCTCGATCTACAAACGGGACGGCGTGGTTCGCAAGGTGCACAACCTGCTCTATGCGCCGGATTTCGATGCGGTCCGGCGGATCAACGCCACCCTGGCCACCCTGGGCAATATCGGCTCCGACGGCCGGCCGATTCTCGGACTCGATGCCCGCGACCTCCTCGAAATCCTGCTGGAAAAGGCGCCCGAGGGCTTCCTCGTTCCGGCCCACATCTGGACGCCCTGGTTCTCCCTGTTCGGTTCGAAATCGGGATTTGACCGCATCGAGGAGTGCTTCGGCGATCTCAGCGGCCACATCTTCGCCCTGGAGACCGGCCTTTCCTCGGACCCGGAGATGAACCGGCTGGTTTCAGGGCTGGACCGGTTCACGCTCCTCTCCAACTCGGACTGCCATTCGCCGGCCAAACTGGGGCGCGAGGCCAATATCTTCTCCACCGGTTTCGACTATTTCTCCCTGCGAGACGCCCTGCGGAACCCGGTCACCGCAACGGGCCAGCAGGTCTTTGCCGCCACCGTCGAGTTCTATCCGGAGGAGGGCAAGTACCATTGTGATGGCCACCGCGCCTGCCAGGTCTGCCTGGACCCCCCGGAAACCAGGAAGGTGAACGGCCTCTGCCCGGTGTGCGGCAAGCCCTTGACCATCGGGGTTCTGCACCGGGTGATGGAACTGGCCGACCGAACCGAGCCGGTTTTCCCGCCGGGAAGTCCCGGAGTCCACAGCCTGATCCCCTTGCAGGAGATCGTGGCCGAGCTGCTCGATTGCGGCCCGGCGAGCAAAAAAGCGATGGCGGGCTATGTCAGGCTGATCAACACCTTCGGCTCCGAATTCGATCTGCTTCTAAACACGCCGGTGGAGGAGATTCGGGCCAAGGGATTTTCGCTGCTGGCCGAGGCGATCGAGCGGGTCCGCGCGGGCCGGGTGATCCGCCGGTCCGGGTATGACGGCGAGTTCGGGGTTATTACCGTGTTCTCCGAGGGCGAACGCGCCCAACTCTGCGGTCAGGGCAGTCTGTTCGGACCGGTTGCCGGGCCAGCGAAGAACCCCGCCAGGGGACGGCAGCGGCTCAAACCGCAGGCAAGCAGGACGGAGACGGCGGCGGTCCCGGCAGCCAGGGAACTGAACAGCGAGCAGCAGCGGGCGGTGGCCAGCCCGGCCCCCCTGATCCTGGTCCAGGCCGGACCAGGCACCGGCAAGACCCACACCCTGGTCAGCCGGGTACAGCGCCTGGCCGCCCAGGCGACCCATCCCTGCACGGTGATCACCTTCACCAACAAGGCGGCGGCCGAACTCAGAGAGCGGCTGCGGCAGGCGCCGGAGGGCGGGTTGCCGGTGACCGTCGCCACCTTCCATGGCTACTGCCTGGCCCAGTTACGGCGCTTTCAACCAGACCTGCGCGTGGCCGGTCCCGAGGAGCGGGCCGTCCTTCTGGAGGAGCTGTTCCCCGGCTGGAGCGGTAAGGAGCGGGACGCGTTCGGCCGCACCCTGACCGAAGTCTTTCGCCAGTCCACGCCTCAGCCTCACCCCGCTGGCGTCGGACGCTATCTCCAACTCCTGGCGGAACGGTCCCTGATCGATATCGAGGCGGTGGTGCCGCGCCTGGTGGACCTGCTGCGCCAGGGCGGCGAGGCGGCTGCTACGGTCCGTGCCGCCACCGGCCATCTCCTGGTCGATGAATTCCAGGATGTCAACGAGGCCCAATATACCCTGGTGGCCTTGCTGGCCCAGACGTCGACCGTGTTTACCATCGGCGATCCCGACCAGGCCATCTACGGCTTCCGCGGCTCGGACCCCGGTTGGTTCCACGCCTTCATCCGGGAGTTGCGGCCCGAGGTGCATCAACTGGTTCGCAACTACCGCAGCGGCACAGCCATTGTTCGCGCCGCCGAGCAGTTGATCGGCCACAATCCTCATCCCCTGCCAATCGCGGCGATGCAGCCCTGTTCCGCCCTGGCGGGGGCGATCCACCGGCACGAGTGTGCCACCCCCGAACGGGAGGCCGTCTTCATTGCCGATCAGATCGAGTTTCACCTGGGCGGCACCTCGCACCGCGGCCTGGAGCGATTCGACCACACCAGAACCACTGCCGTTGCCCTGCGCGACATCGGCGTTCTCGCCCGTACCGCACGCCAGGCGGCGACCATCGGCACGGTGCTTGCGGAACGCGGTCTTCCTTTTCAGCTGGTTGATCTTGAGGCGTATTACACCAAGGGCGAGAGCCGGTTGCTCTACACTTGGCTGCTGCTGCTCGCCGGGGTCGCCGAGCCAAGCCACCTCCTGTTGCTTCTGGGCAAGGAGCCGGGAATCGGCGGCCAGACCCTGCGGCTGCTGCATTCCCTGCTCCACCAAGCCGCCCGCGAGCAGAGCGGCCCGCTGCCCGATGTGCTGATGACCCTCGCGGGCCCGTTGGGCGTGGTTCTGGCTCCGTTTTGCCGGCTCCTGGCGCGGATGCGGACGCTCGCCGCAACCGAGCCGGTGGTGGCGGTGCTGCGCGCCCTCAGCGAACACTATCGGCTTGATTCCAGCGATCCCGATCTGGCACGCTTGTGCCAACTGGCCCTGACCTTTGATCGTTCGCTCCCGGCCTTTGCCGCCCATCTCGAGAAATTCAGCGATTCCGTGCTTTACGATCCCCGCGCCGAGGCCGTGACCCTCTCCACCCTCCATGCCGCCAAGGGGCTCGAGTTTCCGGTGGTGTTCATCGCCGGATGCGAGGAGGGGCTCCTGCCGCTGGCGCCGCGCGCATCGCTCGCGCCCGAGGCGCGGCAACACCACCTGGAAGAGGAACGGCGGCTCTTCTATGTCGGCATGACCAGGGCCATCGCCACCTTGACCTTCACCTGGTGTCAATGGCGGTCCGTGTACGGCGGTCCGGCTGAACCCCGCCAGCCGTCCCCTTTCTTGAACGAACTGCCGGCCGCCGCCTTTTCCCCGCCGCCCGCATCCGGATCAAAGGCACACCGTAAACCGTCCTCCCGGCAACTTTCCCTTTTTCCCTGAATCATGGATCCGACAACGCCGTCCCAGAAGCGCATTGCCGAACTCGAGGCCGAGGTGCGGCAGCTTGTGGCGGAAAACCGCGTCCTGCGGCTCAAGGCCCGGCAGGCCGATTCCGCCAATCAGGCCAAGTCCGGCTTCCTGGCCATGATCAGCCACGAGATCCGCACCCCGATGAACGGAGTCATCGGCATCAGCGAACTGCTGTTGAATACCGAACTGCAACCGCGGCAAAAGCATTTCGCCCAGTTGATCCGCACCTCGGCCGCCAGTCTCCTGATCCTGATCAATAACCTGCTCGATTTCAGCAAGATCGAGGCGGACAAGATGAGTCTGGATATCGAGCCCTTCGACCTGCGGGGCCTGATTGGGCAAGTACTGTCGCTCTACCAGGTGACCGGCAAGAGCAAGGGGTTGCTGGTCACCGCCGATATCGATCCCGACCTGGCGCCGCTGTACCGGGGCGATGCCTACCGGTTGCGGCAGGTGCTGGTGAATCTGCTCGGCAATGCGGTCAAGTTCACCGAACACGGGACGATCACCCTGCGGGTGCGCAAGAAAGTGTGGAACCAGCAGGGGGATGTGCTCCGGTTCGAGGTCCAGGATTCGGGGGTCGGGATCGCCAGCGAATCGATTGGCAAGTTGTTTCAACCGTTCAGCCAGGTCGACAGCTCCTCGACCCGGCGATACGGGGGCAGCGGCCTGGGGCTTTCAATCTGCGCCCGGCTGATCAACCTGATGGAGGGGACCATCGGGGTCCAGTCGGAGGAGGGCAAGGGTTCGATATTCTGGTTTACCGTCCCGCTGCCGGCGCACCAGGGTCACGGTGACCAGGCGGCACCAACGCCGGCCGGAACAACGCCGGAACGCCCGCCGGTTCCCGTGAGGCCGGATACGCTGCCCGCCTCCCCGCCGGCGGCGCCGGACAGCCTTCGGTTCCTGATCGTCGATGACGAGGAAACCAACCGGATCGTCCTGGCGGAGACCTTTCGTCCTATTGGCGTCGATATTGTTGAGGCCGGCAATGGCCGGGAGGCGATCGAGTTGTGCCGGAACAACCGGTTCGACCTGATTTTCATGGATTGCCAGATGCCGGTGGTCGACGGGTTTGCCGCGACCAGGACGATCCTGGAGGAGGCTGACCACGACTGGCGGCAAGCGCCCCCGATCATCGCCCTTACCGCCGATGCCACCCAGGCCGGTCAGCAGCGGTGCCGGCAGGTGGGGATGGCCGACTATCTGGTCAAGCCGCTCGACTTCAACAAGTTGCAGGCGGTTCTCTCCCATTGGTTGCCCGGACTGCACGCCTCCATGGTTCCCCAGCCGCCAGCAGCGGACGAGGACACGGTGCCGGTGTCCATGGTGCACAGGGTGGTTGACGCCGCGGTTGTGCAACGCCTGCGGACGCATGTCGGCGACATCACCTCCGTGGTCGGCGTTTTCCTTCGTTCGCTGGACCGGCGGGTCGCCGAACTGGAGCAGGCCGTGCGGGCCAGGGATGCCGGCGCGGTTGACAGGGTGGCGCACACCATGAAGGGCAGCAGCAGCCAGTTCGGGGCGGAGGAGCTGGCGCATCTCTGCCAGTTGGCGGAACACATGGGCAAGAGCGGCAACATGCAGCAGATTGATCGGATTTTCGCCCAAATCGTCCGGTCCGTGGCCGAGGTCAAACAATTTTTTTCCGGGCAACTTGATTAATTGGTAGTATTTCATACAATAGTTAAAAGCGGTTACAACATTTTCCCTCTTTCTGCGCATTTTCGGTTATGACGGTTTCCTTGCTGGCAGGTTCCACCCCGGTCATTCTGGTCGTCGATGACGACGAGGTCATGCGCATGCTCATGCGCCAGTTCCTGGAGGGTGAGGGCTATGTGGTGATCGAGGCGGAGAATGGTCATGCGGCCCTGGAGAAATTGGCGGCGCAACCGTTTGACCTGGTGATTCTCGATATCGCCATGCCGGGGATCGATGGACCCGGTGTCTGCGAGCATATCCGTTCGTCCATGGCTGTGCCGCCGCCGGTGCTGATGGTCACCGCCCTCGATGACGAGAAAAGCATCGAGCGGTCCTACGGCGCCGGCGCTGTCGATTACATCCGCAAACCCCTGCGCTGGCCGGTTCTGAAGAACCGGATCCGTTACATTCTGGGCTCGCACCGGGCCAAGCAGGAGCTGGAGCTGCTGTCCCGCAACTACGAGATGATTCTGGATGCCGCCGCCAACGGCATCTGCGGCGTCGATGACCACGGACGGATCAGCTACATCAACCCGGCGGCCTTGAAAATGCTGGGGTATGGGAACGAGGAGGTGAAAGGGCGCGATTGCCGGCAGGTGTTCAAGCTTTCCCTGCCCGGCGGCGAGGAATTTACCGAGGATTGCTGTCCGTATTTCGCCCAGCCGGACGTCAAGGCCACGGCCTATTTTGACGAGGCCCGGATGCTGCGCAAGGACGGCACCAGTTTCCCGGCGGATTTCCGGTCAACCCCGATCCGCCAGGGGCAGCGGCTAATCGGCGGCGTGGTGGTGTTTCAGGACGTCACCGAACGGCAGGAGGCGGCGGAACTCATCCGCTACATGGCCAATCACGATCCGCTTACCAACCTCCCCAACCGTAACTATTTCCGCCGGCGTCTGCCCCAGGCCATTTCCCTGGCCCGGCGCTACGGCCGCATCCTCTGCCTGCTGTTCATCGACCTCGACCGGTTCAAACCGATCAACGACAAATTCGGACACGGCGTCGGCGACATCGTCCTGATGCAGGTGGCCGAACGGCTGCGTGGCGCCCTGCGGACGTCGGACTCGGTCTGCCGGTTGGGGGGCGACGAATTCGTCATTCTTCTGGAAAGCACCGACGCCCTGGAAGGCGCGACCCTGGTGGCGCAGAAGGTGATCGAATCACTCAACGAACCGATCGAGGCGGGCGATCACATCTGCTTCATCGGTGCCAGCATCGGTATTTCAGTCTTTCCCCGCGACTGCGACGACGCCGAGACCATGCTCCGCCACGCCGACATCGCCATGTACGAGGCCAAGAAAAAAGGCCGCAACTGCTGGCAGCTCTACAGCGAGTAGGCTTACCTCCCCTGGGCAATGGTCCGGATGATATCCGACTTGCCGATCACCCCCACCAGACGCCCCTCAGCCATGACTGGCAGGGTATGGATATTTTTTTCGGCCATCAGAGTGGCCAGCTCCTCCAACTCCGTTTCCGGGGTTACGGACACCGGATCGCGCGAACAGATGTCACCGACCTTGGCGCCCGCCATCTTTTTCAGTTCCTGCTCCATTTTTCCAGGCCGTTCGAGAAAAACAAAGGCATCGAGGAGGGCAAAGGTGGCCGGCATATGCACCTTCTTGTTCTGAAAAATCAGATCGCTTTCGGTGACCACGCCGACCATGTCGCCGGCCTCGTTGACCACCGGGGCACCGCTGATGTTGCTGGTGAGCAGCAGCGCGGCCAGTTCCCGCACCGTGGCGCTTTCCTTGACCGTGATCACTTCGCGGGTCATGATATCTTGAGCTGTCAGCATAGGGTCTCCTTGTTGGGTTGATTCGTCATCAGTGAGCCGATCACCTGTGGCAGGGATTGCGCCACTTCGGTGGCGGTATACCCGTACGGCCGGTGGCGGGCGATTCGGTCGGCGGCCAGTCCATGGAGATAGACGCCCAGGCAGGCTGCGTCCCAGGGATCATACCCCTGGGCCAGCAGGCTGCCGATGATACCCGCCAGCACGTCGCCCATGCCGCCGGTAGCCATGCCCGGATTGCCGGATCCGTTGATTGCCCAGGCGCCGCTGGCCGCGGCCACCACGGTGCCCGCGCCCTTGAGCACGGTGATCATCGGCGGCCAGCCGGTTTCGGCTCCGGCGTTGAGCCATTGGGCCGCCTGGAGCCGATCCGCCTGGACCTGTTCGATGGATGCTCCGAGCATCCGGGCCATTTCGCCCGGATGGGGGGTGAAGATTCTCGGTCCCGCCGGCTGGCGCAACACCTCCGGATGGCCGGCAAGGATGGTGAGGGCGTCGGCATCCACCACCTGCGGGCTGCTGTTTTCGCTGTAGAGGCGGAGCACCAGTTGTGCCGTTGTTTCTCCGGTGCCGATGCCGGGACCGATGACCAGCGCGTTTTTCCCGGCGGCAACGGCTTCAATCTGCTGGTAATCGTCGGCCGAGAGCATGCCGTGCGAGGCGGGCAGGGGGACGGACATCGACTCGGCGAGCGCGGTTTCGAAAATCGGGTTGAGATTGGCTGGCACGGCAAAGGTCACCAGGCCGGCGCCGCTGTGCAGGGCGCCGCGGCCGCAGAGCAGGGCCGCGCCGGTTTTGCCCTCGGAGCCGGCGAGGATGAGGAGATGGCCGTTCGATCCCTTGTGGGCCGTGGCGGTCCGCGACCGCAGCCGGGTGGCAATGGCGCTGTCCAGCACCGAGCCCTGAAGGTCCATCCGGACGACGAGTTTGGCCGGAATGCCGATGTCGATGGGGGCAAGGCGGCCGACGCCGCGGTTGCCGTGGTGAAAATGGCCGGGCTTGGCCAGGCCATAGGTCACGGTGAGGTCGGCCTGGACCGCGCCGCCGAGGATCGCGCCGCTGTCGCCGTGCAGCCCCGAGGGGATATCGACGCTGACCACCAGCAGCCGGTGGCGGTCGCGGAGGGCGTTCATACAGGTGATGACATCGAGGAAAGGGCTGGTGACCTCGCGTTCCAGACCGGTGCCAAACAGGGCGTCGACCAGGCTGTGGATCGAATGCATCCGGTTGAGGGTCAGGACCGTGTCGACCAGGGTCAGCATCTTCTCCGCCTGGTCGAGCACCTGATAGGGCAGCCGCAACCGTTTATAGATGGCGAAGTTTAGCGCGGCATCTCCGGTGAGCTGTTCCGGATCGAACGGAAAAAAAATGAAGGGATAGCCTCCCAGGCCATGCACCGTCCGGGCGATCACCAGGCCGTCGCCGCCGTTGTTGCCGGGCCCGGCAAAGACGCAGACGGTCTTGCCCTCCACCGGTCCGAAGGTCCGTTCCATCCGCTCGACCGTGCCCCGGCCAGCGTTTTCCATCAGCACCAGGCCGGGAAGACCTATCTCCTCAATGGTTTGCCGGTCCAGTTCGCGCATCTGCGCGGCAAAAGCCAGTTGCATGGGGCACATCCTCCGGGCTGCGGGAATCGGGAGCGGCCGCTCAACTCCCGTGATGGTAAGGTCCGATAGGTATCATTTTGTTTCAATTATAAAATGTCCCGGCCCTGGAAGCAACCACCGATTTGGAGCCATGGCCCTTCGTATCCGGTCATGGCGATGTGGTTTCCTCTTTTTCCGCCCGCGCGGCGCAGGATGCACAGGGAACAAACCCCGCCTCCCGTGCGACCTGGGCGTTCTTGAACTGAAGGCGGCATTCCGGGGCGGTATATTGGGCGCACCCCGGCAGATGAAAAGTGGCGGTGGCGGCGTCGGCGTGAACCGGGAGGGTATCCAGGCCGGTGGCCGCCCCGTTCGCAGGGGTGTGCGGGTGCGAGCGCCAGCGGCTGGTCATCCCTCGAACCAGGTGCGCCAGCCGTTGGCAAGGGGTGCCGAGGAGGCGGCCGAAGAGTTGCAGAAAGAAGAGCTGCACCCGTTCGGGAACCATGGGGCGCTCCTGATGCACCCGCCAGAAGAGAAAAACGGCGAGGAGGAAGAAGAGGAAGTTTGGGAACCACATGCCAAAAACCAGGGGGAGCACCCCGTTTTCGCTCATGGTCTCGGTGACGGTGAGGGTGATGTAGTAGCTGACGAAAGCAGCCAGTCCCAAGGGGATGCCGACAGCCCTTCTGCCGGGAGATGCCTGCAGTCCGAGCGGCAGGCCAATCAAGCTGAGGATGAAGCAGCCCACCGGCAACACCAGCCGGTGATGATATTCGGAAAGGAAAATCCTGGCCATTTTGGAATCAGGCGGCTGTTTGGCGGCGGCCGCGAGCAGTTGCTCCTGACTCATGGCGCCACGGGTCTGGCTGGAGACATCCTCCTTGCCGATCTGGGTTGGCGGCCGGAGGGAGATTTGCAGTTGATACCGCCCGAAGCGAAGCACCTGATTATCCGCGCCCTCATTGTTGTGGAGGGTGCCGTCGGTGAGGACGACCGTCACCAGCATCCGCTCCATGTCGGCCTCCATGTGTCCGGACTTGGCCACGGTGATCAGGGGCTGGGTGCGGCCGCGCATGTCCGAGACATACACCCCGTGCCAGCGCCGCTGGTCGTCGATCGCGTCGACATAGAGGACGATGTCGCCCAGGGCCTCGGTGAACTCCTTGGGTTTCAGTCCCTTGTCGATTTTTTCCTTGGCCAGTTGGAACATCAGCTGTTTGACCCCCAAGGCCCCTGCGGGGATGAGCTGGGCGGAAAAGAGACCGGTCAGGGAGGCAATGGCAGCGGCGATGAGCAGGACCGGCGGCAGCATCTGTTTGAGACTGACACCGCAGGCCTTCAGCGCCAGGATCTCCCGGTCGTTGGTCAGCCGGGTAAAGCCGACGATGACCCCGGCCATGCTGGCCATGGGGATGATGTAGAGCAGCATGTGGGGAAAAATATAGGCAAACAGGCGGATGAAGTCGGCAATGCCGATGTGCAGGGAGAGGACGGTCTCCAGCAGGGGGATAAGACGGATCAGGAAAAAGACGCTGTAAAGGATGAGAAAACTGGCAAAGAACGGGGCCAGCAGTTCGTTGGCGATATAGCTGTAGAGCAGGAGCGGCGGGCGCCGCCACAGCGCACGGGGCCGGCCGTCGCTTCCCGCTCCCCGGGGCATCGAATCAGAGTGCATTGAGGGCGGATTTGATGTTGACGTCGATCCAGTGCTGGTCCCACCATTCGGTCGGGACAACGAAAATGCCATGCACCAGCATGGAGAAGTGGAGGTGGTCG
>Ga0074195_1004080_pt1 | contig 12523 bp, 22 predicted proteins | sample EPASupsiteHSE623_FD_64525 | JGI IMG/M metagenome (GOLD analysis project Ga0074195, IMG submission 64525) | Bioremediated contaminated groundwater from EPA Superfund site, New Mexico - Sample HSE6-23 | ecosystem: Environmental > Aquatic > Deep subsurface > Groundwater > Contaminated ...
ATTCCGCCCTTGTCTTCTCTTCCGCTTGCTGATCACCGTTATAACCACCGGTATCCGCTCTTTTTGCACAAGGACGCCCGGCGGATCGTGGTTCATCCGGAAAGGTCGGCCGCTGCCCCCGAATCACAAGCCCGATTAACAAGTGCTTCGCCAGTAGTACAGGCTTCCCCCTACCGGGTTTGTCGTGGCCTTGATTTTTTGAAAGTGTCTTTTTGGCTTGAATGGAATCCGCAGATTCAAAATTTTTGCGGGATTCTCGATTTCATGAAAAAACAGGTCCAGGAAACGGAACGGGATTGCATCCCGGTGTTTAAGGAAAACGGCTTTGACTGGAACCTCTACCGGACCGGCACTTCAAAATTTGCGTTCCGGATTAAATCCGGTGACGTCACCCTGATGTTCAGCAAAAGAAAATCAGATCACAAAATGCCCAACTGCCGTTTGGAGATAGGTTCACTTTCCTGCTGGTCGCCGGGATTCTTCTCGATTTATGAGCGAGTCAACGCCTTCCTTGCCGGGTATGGCGCGAAGATTGTAAAAGAACGGGTCTCCGAGGTTCATCTGGCCGCCGACTTCATCGGCACCGACATTAAAGCCGTTGACCTCTGCAATCAGGATAAATGGATCGTCAAGGCCACCCTGTTTAATCCTCATGACAAGATACCGTTTTACAAGGGCGAGCCAGAACCTGAATCAGAGGATGACCTGGACTTCAACCCCCACTATACCCACCGCAAGTTTACCGGCGTGGACTTGGGCAAGGGCAATTTGATGCTGCGGGTTTACGACAAGGTAACCGAACTCAAACGCTCGAGAGCCACCAATAAACAACAAATCTTTGCCGAAATATGGGGCGTCAAACAATACGACGAACAGTCTGTGACCCGTGTTGAATACCAGGTTCGCCGGCCCAAGCTCCGCGAGTTTGCCGCCTCTGAGGAAGAACGCATTGACACCGTTTCCGACCTTGTGAAAGCCTTGCGTTCCCTCTGGCAATATCTCACTACGGAATGGACCCGCCATACTCAGAACCCGGTAAACCGGAATCATAATCAATCGAAATCCAAAATTTCCGAGTTCTGGCGGAAGGTCCAGGCTGTGGTCTGGTCCGGCGTCTTCGGCTACGTCCGCACCCACCCCGTTAAGCACCAGGACGTAACCCAACTTCGCAGTATGGCCCGTGGCTGCCTTATGTCGGTTTGTGCTTCCCTCGAAGTGGAGCCCGACGACATCGACAAGATAGTGCATCTCTGCAAAGAGATGATCGAAGAAGATTTACACCGATTTTTTGAAGATGAACAGGTGTTCCGGGAACGGATGATTACCAAACGGAATGAATTCAGGTCCACGCTAGCGGGGTGAATGATGAAAGACGAAAAAATTCAATTTTGTATCAAGAGAGGGATGGTTGTTTCAAGAATGCTCAAGGCTCTTAAGGAAGCCGACAGGGTTATCCTTCTGAATCTTGATGAAAGTGACCCAATTTATATTGAAGCGTTCGATGAACTTGAATCTGCCTTTAATGCTGCGCAGTTATTTTTGATAGAAAACTTTCCATCAGCAACCGTTTCATCTCAATTTCATTAACAATGAAGCCCTCCATCTTTAAAACACCCCGGCGCGGCCTGATGGGCAATAAGCCCCTCGGCGCTGAATACATGCCGGAAGTGAAGGAACGAGCCCGCCGCATGCAGGCCGCCGCCGCGATCCGCGAGCAGGAACCGCCCACCGATAACCGGCAACAGCGTCTTCCGGGTTTTTGACCTATCGAGGCCAACGATTGACACTTCCGAAAAATTCCGCTATCGCTCTTTGTATGCGTGGCGGTATTTATTCATATCAGAAGTGTGCTCTTTGCGGCTCGAGCTTTCAGTACGGCATCAAAGCCGGTGGTTTGCTCTGCCCAAACCATCCAGATCAGCGAGCGCATGCTGATTTTGTTGTCCGTTTTGGCCGCAAGGTTCGGCGTCGTTTTTCAACGTTCGAGGCTGCGGAAAGGTTTTTAATCGGGTTGCGATATGAAACGGATCGGGGAACGTTTGACCATCGCGATTACCAGGCCGGAAATCCTCTTGGCTTTGTCACCCTTGCCGAACAATGGTTGTCAGTCAAAAAACAAGAAATCAAGCCTTCATCTTTCGATAGCCTTGAACGCTTCATGCTTTCGGCTATGTCTTTTTGGCCGAAACGAAACGTTAAAGAAATTACTTTTGCTGACATTGAGGATTTTCTTTATTCTCGTAAGGTCAGCAATAAAACAAAATCAAATATTCGTTCCTGCCTTCACACCTTTTGGAAGTGGCTTCTTCATCGGCAAGTTATTACCTCCGCTCAGTTTCCCGAATTTCCTGTAATCAAGTTCAATCTCGGTTATCGCAAAATTATCGACAAAGATACCCAAATTGCCATTCTTGATGAATTGCATTGCATCAGCTACCATTTGAACCCCCGTATCTGGTTGGGTATCAAATGGCTTTGTACCTATATTGCCATTCGCCCCGGCGAAATGCTTAAAATGCAGGAACAGGACGTTAATACCAGGCTTCGCGCTTTCATTGTCCGCCATACCAAGGAAGGCCGGGAAAAAATTGTTCCCATGCTTGACGCTGATCGACTTTTTGTCGATTCTTTACCTGTTGGCCTTCCGACTTTGCCTTTCTTCCGACACGTCAAAGGCGTTTCCGGTTGTCGCCCTGGGCAACCTTTCGGTGAGAAATATCTCTATAAATGGTGGAAAAAAGCCTGTGAAAATTTAGGCATCGAGGGTGTTGATTTATACGGCGGGACTCGGCACAGCTCGGCCACTGCCTTGAAAGAATTCCTATCTCCGGAACAAATCAAGGCGGGGACCATGCACAGCACGAATAAAGCGTTTGAACGGTATTTCCAGCGGAACAGCCAGGATGCAATCGAGGTTTATACCCTAACCAGTACGGGACACGAGCGGGACACTGAAAAGCATCCCGCCAGAATCGTATCCTATCGAAATTAATACTAAAAAATGGTGGAGGCGGCGGGAGTTGAACCGTGTACCGGGGTCTATTTACGGGGCTTCGGGGGTGTGCCGGGACACTTGCGGGACATGCTATTGCATTTCAATCTTTCCATCTGTGTATTTTCCATCCTTCGGAAATCCTATGTTTGAATATTCTTTTTGTCCTTTATCATTGATCCAACTGTAAATTGCCATTTTCTGGTTTTGTTGTTTTCCGCTTTGTTTTTCTTCCACTTTTTTTACAATTACCTGTTGAACTTTCAATTCATTTCCTGATTCGTTTGTATGTTTTTCTACAGAAATTTGATTTTGTACAATTTGAGGTTTTCTATCATCTTGCATTCTTTTTGTTATAGCATTTAACATGCTACCTTCTTTCGATATTACCGAACCAAAAAAAAGAATGTTTATTATTATGTAAAAGATAAGTTCTTTGTATTGTCCTGTTCTTTTAAATTTTTTAATCAGTCCAGCCAGACCGGCAAGTATAAAACCGAAAGGAATGATAATTTGACCAAATAAAGCAAGGCTTCCTTTCATTTTATCTGCTGTATACTGTCCCAATTGGCCTATTTCTAACTTAGGTGCCGGATCGTGGAACGTCATGGCAATGCTATGAAGAATACTGTAGGCAATAATCGCTAAGATTATATTTAACCACCACGGTATTTTTGACATTACATCTACGAAACTTTCAAAATCGCTTTTTCGTGCCACTATTTTCTCCTTTTTTAATCGTCGAATTTTTTGCACCGTGTTAGTTTTTATGCTTTTGAGATAAATTATTAATATAACTTATTTTTATTTGAAAGTTATTATGCTACTTTTTGGATAGAGTTTCCAGGTTCACCACCTTTTTCTTGATCTCTTTTTCTCTTCCAATCTTCATAATCAAAAAACGCCCTTATCATTTGCTGCTGAAATAAAGTTCTGAATTCGGCGCTCTTGTGCTTTTCGCCTTCGTTTAGCCATTCGTTCACTTCGACAAGCAAAGGGTTGATTTCTACGCTTTCGTTTATTCCCTTTGCCGTCTCTCCTGTTAACAACCACCCGATATCTATATCAGTTTTTTGAATTAATCCTATCAGGGCTTTCGCTGATGGTTTCGTCTTTCCTCGTTCTATATCGGACAACGAACCTTGTGATATCCCTATTAGATTAGCGAAATCTGTCCCGTTTTTCCCTTTTTCTTTCCTGTAGGACAAGAGTCTTTTTCCGATATCACAATCTGAACGCGGATATTTTTCTGTTGACATTATCTGATTCTCCATATAATAATCTGATAACGGATAAATTTAGAATAATCGATTTCGCTCCGGTAATTATACATGACCCTACTCGACACCTTTTACCTTTTCGGCCTCTTCATCATCTTCTTAGGCGTTGGCTTCCTGCTTTATTGCCAGCTCCTTGGCTTGTTACTTCGTTTTCACATCATTCTTTTCCCGAAAATGCACACCAAATTCATTCAACACCAAACTACTAAACATGAACTGGATTGCCTTCACAGCTTAATTGCGGAATGGGAGCAGTCTGTTTTTTCTGGAACAAGTTTTATTCAGCAACTTCGTGATAAAAAAGAAATTTCCGATTGGAAATTACGTGCAATTACACATGAGCACTACATTCAAGGTCTTGCTTATTGTGTTCACGGTCTCAGGAAAGCCCTGTCGCTTCCAAAGAAATTTTCTTTGCAACCCACACATCAGGAAAATGAATCATGAAACCAACCAGCTTCATTCTATGCGCCGACTGTGGCCAGGAAACTCCGATGGATCGCCTGTTTCCATCCTTCGGCCTGTGTCCAGCCTGCGAAGTCAAGCATCAACAACGAGTTTTTTCTCTTCCTGATCAACAAAAAGACTTCTGTGAATCATGAAACAAGCCCACCCTTCCAAAATCGCTGACGTCTCCGACATGCTGTGCAGTCGTTGCAATCGGCCTTTTGATATAGCCGTGCGGATAACCCCTGAAGGGGAACACGAAACCTTTTTGCAGTGCTTCACCTGTTTCTATTCCATCAAGCTCACCCGGCAGCAATCCAGGCCGGAAATCTCCACCATTCATTAACCTATACACGAACCCGCAACCCGAAAACAAAGAAAAACGAGGCAAATCATGACCACCGAAAAAAACACCCCACCCGTCAACACCACCCCCTTATTCCCTATCTCCGGCCGTATTGAATCAACTGAACAGGTAGCAGTCAGCAAGCAGGACAATTTCCCTATCATTCACACCCTCATCAAAGGCCGTGCTGCTGACGAATTTTCACATCCGCCGCAATGGCTGGTCATTTCCAAAGTCAAATTCGGCAATAAAGGCGAAATGGTCGACATCAAAACGAACGTGCTTTGCCGCTCATACCTGGCGGATACCATCGACAAACAGACCGGCAACATCACCAAACAACGGCGCTACACGCACGACCTTTGGTTGGTGCAATGATCTCGGCTTTTCCTCCGAGCCCTGGGGGTCCGATCGGCTTCCGGCGTCTGCCGGTGCCGGTCGGCCACAAGGGCGGGGGTTTTGATAAAGGGCGGGTTTCGGGGTGCCCGCCCTTTTTGAAGTACACAAAAAATCCCCATTGGAGGCACTGAGCAATGACCTGGACACCGTTGATCAGTTCCACTTTTTTCGATGGGGTTCAAACCGATATGGTTACCGCCGTGGGCGGTATTCTAGGCTTGGCCCTCATTATCTTCGGCCTTGTCATGCTGATGCGGACCATCGGCAGGTAAAGCAAGGCTCAAACCCGCAACCATAAGGAGAAAACCATGGCTGCTCTGTTCACCGCTGCTGATGTATCCACCCTCGCCACCAACGTAACCACTCTTTTGACTGCATTCATTGGGGTTGGTCTGTTGTTCCTTGGCTACCGGTATATCCGCAAATCTGGCGTCCGTTAATCCGGATCAAAACAGGGGAAGATTTTTCTTCCCCTGAACTTTCAACTTTTACCAAGAGGATCACATGACACCACCCGCCGGACCTTTTGATGCACTGTTCACCGCTGCTGATGTTACCGCCCTCGCCACCAACGTAACCACCCTTTTGACTGCATTCATTGGGGTTGGTCTGTTGTTCCTTGGCTACCGGTATATCCGCAAATCTGGCGTCCGTTAATCCAGATCAAAACAGGGGAGGGTTTTTCCTCCCCCTTCATCTCCCGGTTGAATCATTATGAGCGCAATACAAATCATTTTCAATGCAGTTTCCCAACTGACTGGCGGTCTTATCAATGATTTAACTACCGCCATCATTGGAATGGTCGTTATCGGATTCATTGCCATGGGTATTGATCACATTATTTACGTTCTAAATGGTGTTATGGATCGCCGTTCTTCTGAAAAATACCTTGAACGTGCAAAACTCGCCAAAGATTCCGCAATTTCTCATGGCTACGGTTCTGTTGAATCTGATTACAACATGGCTCTTTATCGTCGGTATATTCGAAAAAGTGCTGATGCTGCTGAAAGGGGTTGGAGATGACCTTAAATCTTTCTGCTTACGGTATGGGGCTCGGGCTGGTCCTAATCGGCTGGATTGCTGGCCTGGTTACCAGCTACGTTTTCTCCATTATCCGAAGAATAGGGAACCTGGGATGACCGCCGCCGAACTAACCATCATCCTGCAGGATATCACCGTTCAACTCGGAGATATCATGTCGTTCGGCCTGGGCGCTCTGTGTGCAATCGCTTTTGTCGTCGCCTCACATATCAAATGGGACTGAGCTATGTGGATAACAGACTGGGAAGAAAATGAATGTGGTGAATGGTCAAGGGTGCGTCGCAACGAATGCGGCCTCACCGAAGAAGATGAAGCCGAACAAACAGAAATGTTACGCGAATACCTGCGGGAAGAATTTGGCGAGGATGGGCCATGATCCAGTTACCACAAGGTTTTGACGCCGCTATTCTCTTTGAGGAATTTTTGCAACTCGCCGCTCCTTTTGCCGGGATCGCGTTTCTTGTCGCCTGCGGCTTCCTCATCAATCGGATTTTGAGGGTTTCGCCATGACCATTTTGCCGTCTTTCCCGCTGATCCGGCGCTGGGCGCTGCTCATCGCCTTTATTGGCCTGTGCTTTCTGATCGGCATGCTGAAAAGGATACTGTTATGAAACGAACCATCATTTACGCCATCACCCTCTATGCCGTTTTCCTCGGCTTCGGCTTCTATCTCAAGACCGCCCACGGTGAACATTACAAAGGGGATGAGGGCGGCTTCCCTTCCTCTGCCCCTGGCGGGATCACGGGCCGGATACCAGAGCCGGGTAAGCCCTGCCGGGAATATCTCTCTGCCTGTGAAAAATCCTGCGCGCACCGGGGCGACATGTTCCGTTTCCTCTGTGTTGGCCCTGGTTATAACCCTGAATCCCAGCGCTACCGCTGCCAATGCGGGGATGAGGCTTTTGAAGTCTCTACCGTCAAATCCAAATCAGCAAATGCAGAGTAACGAAATGCCTCGATCATTCCTTTTAGCTTTGCTCTTGTTGCTCTTTTCTTGCACCTCATCGCAAGCCTATACTTTATCCAAAATTCCTCCCTCCGATGTTGGGCCAAAAATAGCCAGCATTCCCGGCAATTCTGGCGGTACTTCTTCCGGGGCCGCTTTGATTGATGCTATTGTTGAGACAACCATCAGTGTTGCCAATAACAAACCGCTGCAAGCTGGTGCTGGCCTCGCTTTGCCTTTGGTCGTTTCCAGGTCTTTGCCTTATGTCGGTACAGCTTTTGCTCTCGGCTATACTGCTTATTCCGCTTACGACCTTTACAAAGCCTATTCAAATAATTGGCTCCAACAAAAGCCGGAATTAAACAACGTCATTAATCAAACCTTCCCCGGCCAACCAACAACACAGGGCGGCTATAATAATTCCAATGTCGCTTGCAGCACTGCATATTCGCAATGTCAGCCTGGTCTAGTTGCACATCTTGAATATGTAAACACGAGTCAAACAGGCGGCTGGTATAACACCACGTCCGGCCAAGCTACCGCAGCAGCTTGGATGGCGCAATTCCCCAAATTTACCGCACCTAATGTTTACTTGGTGGCTCGCAATCTCCATGTTGTCGGCAGTTATTTATATGCTGATCTCGATAACTACAATGTCACCTATATTTCTGGTGAGCCAACCACTTGGGGCGCTCCTCAATCCCTCACTGCTCCACAAATGCAGCAATTAGCTGATGCACTTGCAAATGCTTTTGCATCTAATCCAGCTATTAAAACTGCACTCGACAACATTGCACAATCTCATCCTGACGTTATTACATTGCCACCACCATTAACGCAGCAAGATATTAATAATTGGGCAAACACCACCAATTACAACACTAATCAGGAATATATCAGCAACCTTACCAACCTGGCCGAAACGTATCAGGGCGATACCTATATCCAGAATGAGCTTGCCAAAGCACAAGCAGAGCAGGAGAAGGAAGAAGCTGAAGATATCAAGGACACTTACGACCCCATTTCTTCCTCTGGCTTTGCAGAACCTTACAATCCTGGGGAATATGATATTCCAGCCCGATTCACTTCTTTTCTGAACACGGTCAAATCCTCGGGCCTGTTCTCCTTTTCTTCCGGCTTCTTCAATTCTCTGCCTGGTGGCGGTTCGCCTGTCTACGAGATTGAGGGCGGCCAAACCTTCGGCCACCATTCCATTGATCTGTCTCAAACCCTGAGCACCGGCCTTGCTGTGCTGAAAACCGTTCTCTTGGCCTGTTTCGGCTTCCTGTCGATCCGCGCCGTCATCATGAAGAGGTAGATATGACCGGCTTCGGTGTCATTATAAACTGGCTTTCCTCCTTCTGGCATTGGATTGAAACAGGGTTCAAGTGGGTTCTTGATGGTTTCATTACCCTGTTGCAGTTCGTGGTATTCACCATCCTGGACGGCCTGTTTCTGGTGGTGGAAACCGCCCTTGCGGCTGTCGATCTATCATCAATCCTGTTCAACTATGCCGCCACCTGGTCCAACCTGCCGCAACAACTCATTTGGTTGATCAACGCGGTTGGCCTGCCCCAGTGCTTCGCAATCCTCGGCGCGGCCTACCTCATCCGGTTGACCCTCAACCTCATCCCCTCTGTTTTCACCAGGGTGTAACCATGATCATCGGTTTCGCTGGCACTCCTGGCTCAGGCAAGACCTACGAGGCGGTACAAAAAATCCTCGACAACCTCCAGTGGGGCAGGGTGGTTTATACCAACATTGACGGGATCACTGACCCGCTCTGTCTGGAGATGATCAAGAGCTATTGCGGTCTGTCCGACCTGGCCCTGATGAAACAATTGCACCGGCTCGAAGACGATCAGCTTGCGGATTTCTGGATGCACGTCAAGCCGGGTTCCCTGATTGTGCTCGATGAGGTGCAAAAGGTATTCGGCTCCCGTGAATGGCAAACCGCCAAGAACAACGCCTTTGCCTCCTGGGCCTCAACCCACCGACACAACGGCTTTGATGTGGTGCTGATCTCCCAGGCGGTTGAACGGATCGATTCCGCCGTCCGCGCTCTCCTGGAATGGACGTATGTTTTTCGCAAGGTCAACTTTTTCGGCGGCGCAGTGCAAAAAAAATATATGTGCTATGCCTACGGCGGCGAGGATACCAACGGCAACCCGCTCAAGAAATCGGTCCGCACCTACAACCCCAAGGTATTCCTTTGCTACAAGTCTTATGTGGCCAAGGACGTCAAGGAATTGGGTGTCATGCAGCATGTGAACGTGCTCAAACACCCGGTGTTTTTTGCCATACCGATTGTCTTTTGCTTCACCCTCTACATGCTCTTTGGCAAGTCGAGCATCGGCACCGGTGACCTTTTCGGCTCCAAGGCTGCCATGGCGGCATTTGAACAGCGCAAGGGCAAACAGACCGCCACCACCGCCAAGAGCCCCACCCCTTCGGCTCATTTCGCCACCATCGCGCCCATTGATCGCGGCGGCCGTGTCGTTTTTACCAACCGGAAAAAGGAAACCCCTTGAAACCTCAAGTAATTTCTACGTCATCAGGTCAAGCCGTTATGGATAAAAACCTGTATCCCCCCACAAGTGCAGCCCACAAAAGGCTATCGGCTGAATTGCTCATAGTCAAAGATCCGTCGCTCCGTCCTGTCTGCGCCTCCATGTGTCCGCGCTGTCACGGTAAATTATGGTCTGATTTCATCCTTTCAGAGGAAAACCTCGGCACCGTCCTTGTTTGCGAATCCTGCGGCGTCGCTTACGACCTTATCCCTATTTTCATCCCTATTTATATTTGAGCACACCCCATGAAAGCCCTTAACAGCTTCCTTTTCGTTGCTTCGTTCTTCTGTATGTCTGCCCTGGTCATCGCGCTTTCCGGCTGCTCACGTCCGGAAAAAAAGGAGCAGCCGCCGGCCGCCACTCAGCAACCACCGCCACCGGTCCAGGCTCCTGTGCAGGTAAAACCTTCCGGCCTGGTCTCGGTCGATTTCGACAATGCCCCACTATCCGAGGTGGCCCAATTCGTGACCGCTCAGACCGGAAGGGGTTTCATCCTCAACGGTGCCGGGGACAAGACCGTATCCTGGATTGAATACAACATTCGCAAGGAAAAGGTGTTTGATTCCTTCGCCAGTACCATTGCCGCCGCCGGCCTGGTGTTGAAGCCGACCAACGATAGCAAGACTGTATTCACCGTCGATAAAGCCGAGGACGTCAAGGTGCCGTACAAGCTCAATTTCGCCACCTCCAGCAGGGGGACGTTCTTTCTTTTGGGATCGACGGTTTATTCTAAAGAGCAGTTCCCCTTCCCGGTCAATAACGATGGTGGCCACTGGTACGCCATGATTCCGAAGAGCATGGTTGAATCTCTGGTTTCTCCCTCGGTGAAATGATTGGAAGACAGACCCGGCCGCGACGCGGCGGCCGGAAAGCCGCGCTGCTGTTGCTGCTGTTCTGCAAAGCAGGAAAAAAACTGATCTACTGAAACGAAAAATCGGGGAAGCGTGCCCTCAAGCTTAGCGGCCGATTTTTCGTCCCTTGTGCTGGCAACTCGGCTTCATCTAGGGGCAGTGTCTTTAAAAAAATGTTCACCGTGGCGAAATTGGTAAACGCTAAATTTGGTGATTACACCATGGCCGTTGAGATTCAGGTTCTTGCACATAAACCGTTAACTGAATCATGCAGGTTCGAGTCCTGCCGGTGAGCATTATTTGAATACAGGCATACGCCACCTTGGTGTGTGTGTGGGGCTCGGCACTGGTACGAGTTTGGCGACGAGAGCCAGTGTCGAGTTTTTAAGCAATGGAGAATTTCATGCAATACCATATCCCCCTCAATCACCCCCACCGCGCGGAACACGTTCTAGATAATCTGTCCCGCCAGACCTGCCCGGAATGTGGTGGCGGCTTGCAGATAACCGGCGCTGATACCATTGAAGCAACTTGCCCGTTCTGTGGCTGGTCTTCCGTGTATCGCCGGTCCTCTTTTCTATCCCGGAAACTCCGGGGCATCATCCAGGGTAAGCAAGATGAGTTTCCGTCCCTGCAGGATACATCCATTCCGCCCTTGTCTTCTCTTCCGCTTGCTGATCACCGTTATAACCACCGGTATCCGCTCTTTTTGCACAAGGACGCCCGGCGGATCGTGGTTCATCCGGAAAGGTCGGCCGCTGCCTCCGACCCCCAAGCCCGATTAACAAGGGGTATGCCAGTAGTAGGGGCTCCCCAGTACTCGGTGAAGCGTGGGCTTGATACTTTGAAAGTGTCGTTGTGGTTGAAGTGGTCTTTGGCGGAAAATGATTTCTTCGGCATCCTCGATTTCATGAAAAAGAAGGTTCAGGAAACTGAGCACGATTGCATCCCGGTTTTCAAAGAAAACGGGTTCGATTGGAACCTTTACCGGACTGGCGCCCGGATGTATTCCTTCCGCCTGCGCTCCGGCGATATCACCTTGATGTTCAACCGCCGCAAGTCCGGCGACAATATCCCCAACTGCCGCCTAGAAATCGGCTCCCTTTCCTGCTGGTCCCCTGGCTTTTATGAGATGTACAAACGGGTGATCGCCTTTCTTGCTGCCTACGGTGCCACCATCGCCAAGGAGCGAGTTTCCGAGGCTCATCTTGCTGCCGATTTCATCGGCACTGATATCAAGACCGCCAACCTCGACAAATGGGAACATTGGATAGCCTGCGCTCGTAAAGACGATGACCATAATACCATCAAAGTGTATCAACCCGACAAAGAGCCTGAACCGGATCAACTCGATTTTGACCGGCATTATGATTGCCGCAAGTTCTCCGGGCTCAATATCGGCAAGGGTGATTTGATGCTTCGCATCTATGACAAGGGCACCGAACTGAAACGAACCCGCGCCACCCATAAGCAACAGGTCTTTTCCGAGATATGGGGCTTGGAAAAATACGATGACCAGCCCGTTACCCGCGTTGAATACCAACTCCGCCGGCCAAAGCTCCGGGAGTTTGCCGATTCGGAAGGCAAACAGATCGATACCGTTGTCGACCTGCTGAATACCTTCAGCTCTCTCTGGAAATACTTGACCACC
>Ga0074195_1004081_pt1 | contig 12518 bp, 14 predicted proteins | sample EPASupsiteHSE623_FD_64525 | JGI IMG/M metagenome (GOLD analysis project Ga0074195, IMG submission 64525) | Bioremediated contaminated groundwater from EPA Superfund site, New Mexico - Sample HSE6-23 | ecosystem: Environmental > Aquatic > Deep subsurface > Groundwater > Contaminated ...
TGAACAACTCCAGATCATTTCTCGTGTCGGGAAGACTGGCAAAGGTACTCATTACATTCTCAAAGGGGCACCAAAGGGGCTAAAGGGGCACTGAAGGGGTATCATTGGGGCCTCTGCCTTCCGATACCGGAGAAGATGAGCCCTCCGGTGCTTCCGGGACATTGTACCTGTTTTCCGGGATCTCTTACGAGAAAATGTACATAAATCCCGGAAAATGCTGGCAATGTGCCGGTACCTGCCCGGTCCGGTGCCCGTTCCTGTTCCGGACAATTGTCAAACGACATGCGATGACCGGCTCCCGGCTGGGCCGTTACGCGAGACCCGGCCAGCCCCCGGGTTCCGGACGGGTGGGGCCCGGGCCTTCGTTCGATAAATCCGGGCAGTTGGACAGAATGTACCTGTTTTCCGGAAAGTCTTACGAGAAAAATGTACATAAAAAAGATCCCGGAAATTGCGATAGATCTGTCCAACTGCCCGGAAGAGAAATCGGTTTTGGACAAAGTGGACAAAAGGTACAGTATTTCCGGAATCTCTTACGAGAAAAGTGTACAGAAAAAAGATCCCGGAAATCGCGATAGTTTTGTCCAACTTGTCCAAATTTCAAGAATGAGCTGAGACCTTTCCGGTACCGCCCAATCTCCCGAACGCTCCGTTACATGCCCGGTCCGGTGTCCGCTCAGCATCTGCTTTCTCGTCCCCATTGATAATCTTCATTATTTCTGATTTGCCTGATTTACTTCATCCGGAGGAGATGCTGGTTGCGCTACCTGCACTGCCTTCTCTCCATTTGAAGAAGATGTTGGCTGCACGCCTTTCACAACATTCTTAATTATCGAAAAACCTTGCGAAGAATCCTGAGTATCAAGCGTGAAAGTAAGGAACGAGCCGTCTTTTATGGATTGTTCCATTAACGCGATATATGTCTTGTAGTCCGGCATATTTTTTGGAAGTGTGTAAATGCGTGCAGACGGAGTAAGCCATACCGTAGCATATTCAGCATGTGCCTTTTCGTCCACCATGACAACCTGCATCGTTATCTGATGATCAAATGTGCTGTTATTGGGGGTCTGATTCGTTGCAGTACCCGGCGAAACCGGAGTCCCCGGAACGGTATTCTGTATGCCAGAAAATGCACCGGTACATCCGGCACTCAGCAGTACAACAAAGAGTATCCCCACGCAAGGGAGAATTCCGGATCGTATACGGGATTGTGATTGTTTTTTATCGGACATTATATCCCTCCGGAACTATTATTGGAGGTTCAATGAAAAATCATTTCTCGCACAACTCTTAACCGGTTCTGATATTCCAACAATTGTCAAACGGCATGCGATGACCGGCTCAAGGCTGGACCGTTACGCGAAATTGGCCAGCCCCCGGGTTTCGGAAGGGATGGGAGGGCCTTCTGTCTGGTGAGAACTCATACCTTTTCGCAACGGTCAGATATCTGACCAACGTTGTTGAACGTTATTGGGTGGAGCCCCAATAATATCAACAGCCTAAACAAGTCTTTGAGGTTTTACCGATTTCAATGCATCCGTGTAGGTTTCATTCCCTTTTTCGTACGCTATTTCAGCCCAGATCCGTGCCTGCGAATAATTCCCGTTCGAAATTTCATCATTCGCCATTGATATATAACTCACCGCAACCTCCCGCTCCGAAATAATTGCGGGGAGTTGCGCATCATTCGCGGTACTCTGGTTCCCTTTGTACCATGCGATTACTGCATCAACATTGTTGATCGGTATTTGTGCAATGGCAACTTCGTTTTCTGCCCATTCTTTGTCAAGAATCTGCTTGCCTTCATCAATTATTCCTGCTGCTTTTCGGGAATCATTTATCGCAAGGTCATATTGATCAGCAGCCCGGGATCTGGCGGAATTAACATACTGTTCTGCATTCCGATATTTTTCTTCTGAACTGCTCGTGTCGACACCAACATCAGTTAGTTCCTGAATAGATTTCTTGAATGACTGGAGGCTGTTCACCCCTTCCTGGATCGGTGCAGGTAGTGGAGTGATTGTTGTTATCATTGTCGTGTGTTGTGTTGCAACCGGCGTTTTATTTCCCATCTCCTTAGGGTTCTGCCCCACACAACCCGCCGCTACCAACACCGACCCCATCACGAGCATCAGGGTAACCGCCAGAAGAACAGGTCTCCCCCCGCTATCAGATAAAATCGGGCGTGCGGTCATAGGATAGACAAAATGCTGTTCGATACGGGAAATAGGTTATGAAATATTTTTGCGGGAAAATTCGAGCGGCTGGTTCCGGAGAAGCTGAGCCCTTTCCGGTACCGCCCATCTCCCAAACGCTCCGGTACATACCCGGTCCCGGTGCCCGTTCCTGTTCCGGACAATTGCCAAACGGCATGCGATCACCGGCTCCGGGCTGGGTCCGTTACGCGAGAGCCGGCCAGCCCCCGGGCCGGGAAATTTCAAGCGGAAGCTTTGCATGGAACCGGAGCACAGATAAAAATACCATGTCCGATCTCACCGTTGAAAAGATCATCGAGATTCACGACGAGATCATCCTGAAGTTTGATGGTGCCAATGGTATCCTGTCTGAATCGACAATCCATTTCATGGTCTACCGTATCAACAAGACCAAGGACATTTTCAGAAGGGCGGCAACGGCTCTGCATGCCATAGGATCACAACACCCGTTCGTTGATGGGAACAAACGGACAGCACTCGTTGTTGCGGAAAATGTTCTCGGCCAGGAGGGATACTATATTGCAGCGGATGAGGATACCATCGTGGAATTCATGCTGTCGGTCGCCTCATACAAATCAGAGCCTGATGAGATAGAGCAGTGGCTCAGGATGCATGTAAAAATAATGGAAAATTAGAGTTTGCTGAGGATTCTGAGTGCCTTGTCGTGGCGCTCGGTTGACTTTTGCAGGATGCTCCGCTCTGACTGGTTGAGCCCTTCTCCCCGTTCGGACGGTGCTTTTTTATCGGTAGTTCCGGATTTTTTCTCTGACATAATACATTTTCCCGGATTTGTAATTTAGTATAAGTTGGCAGTGGTGATTAGGTTTCTGTTTACGGCATCCCTCATCGCCTTCCGGTACCGCTCACTTTCCCAAAATCTCCGGTACCTGCCCGGTCCGGTGCCCGTTCCTGTTCCGGCCAATAGTCAAACGACATGCGATGACCGGTTCAGGGCTGGGCCGTTACGCGGAGACCGGCCAGCCCCCGGGTTCTGGTGGGGACTGGTGGGGGTGGTCTTCACAACTGCAACAAAAAGCGATTATATCATCAGGTGAATACAACGTACAATCAGGAATTCCTATGAGCGTTGTTGAACAGTATGTTGTCGATGAGAACGGCAATAAGGTCGCAGTCATCCTCCCGCTCGCCGAATATCAGCACCTCAAGGAAGATCTTCATGATCTTGCCATGGTTGCCGAGCGGCGGGAAGAAGGTACGATAAGCCTTGCAGAGTTGAAGAAACGCGTAATGTGAGCAGGGTTCATGGAACCGTATTCACTCTCTTTTAAAAATAACGCAGAAAAAGATCTTCGGAAAATCCCTAAAGAAATCGTTCTGCATATTCTTGATCATATTGAGTATCTGGTGAACGAACCAATTCCCCACGATGCATACAAACTTGTCAGTGCAGAAAATCTTTACCGGATTCGCGTTGGCGATTATCGTGTGATCTATCAGGTACTTCACGCGAATCGCGAAGTAACGGTAATTTATATCCGGCACCGGAGTGTGGCTTACCGGGGATTGTAGATCGGCAATTTTTTTCTTCCAACGCCCCCTCTCCCAAACGCTCCGGTACCTGCCCGGTCCGGTGCCCGTTCATGTTCCGGAAAATTCCCAAACGGCCTGCGATGACCGGTTCAGGGCTGGGTCGTTACGCGAGAGCCGGCCAGCCCCGGGGTTTCGGAGGGGTGGGGCCCGGGCCTACCGGTGCCGGAGAAGATGAGCCCTCCGGCACTTCCGGCACATTGTACCTGTTTTCCGGGATCTCTCACGAGAAAAATGTACATAAAAAAGATCCCGGAAAATGCTGGCAATGTGCCGGATGTGCCGGTACCTGCCCGGTCCGGTGCCTTGTGTACCGAGCAATTGTCAAACGGCCTGCGATCACCGGCTCCGGGCTGGGTCGTTACGCGGAGAGCGGGCCAGCCCCCGGGTTCCGGAGGGGACGGGTGGGGCCAGACAAAATGCGTTTCGGAATGGGTAACCCAGGTTCATTTTGGGCCATGATTATCTCCTCTCTGAACCCGGTTCTTGAACAAAATTTCGTTATATATTCTCTCGGTTTACATCATCGAACTGGAAAAATTTGTTCAAAAAAGGCGAAGGATGTTGACCAACGAAAATCCCGTTGAATTTTCCGGTCATTGGTCTGAAAGAAAATTGTCCACTGCGCTAAGAACTGCGCGGAGAAATGTTCCTTATTTTTAATATGCGGAATTTACCATCATCCATAATGGATCTGAACCTCTCATCTACCAGTCAAATGCCTCATTCCCAATGGCAAACATTATCATCATCCCTCCAACACTTCACACCGTTCAAATGCTTCTCTCAACAATGTCTGCATTCTCTTGGGAGAGAGGATACGCCCCCAGTTGCGGGTTTTATCTTCACAATTTCCTTTGAGCGAAAGCAGAGATTGCCCCACAACAGATCGCAATAATCGGAAGGATTTCGGAAATCGGAGTGGGTTTTGAAGTAGGCATTAAACCAGTCATTTCGACAGAAGGTTCGGCGATAGTGTCAGCAACAACCGGCTCGGTAACTTTCGTGGTCCCGAATCGGTTGAAGAAATTTATTTCAGAAGAGGAGCCGGCAACAAAGTAATTGCCATCTTTGGATGCAGCAACGTACATGGACCCTTTTCCGTACTTCCACAGTATCGTTCCGGAACGATTGAACAGGATTGTACCCCCGGACATCCCAGCAATAATCTCGCTTCCGTTCGCTGACAGGGCAACACTGCCAACATAGCCACGATCTTCATATTTCCAGAGGAGCGATCCGGTCCGGTTAAAAACCCTCAAGAAATATTGCGAGCCCACCGCACCATACTCGCCATCAGATGACACCGCTATGCTCCGGAATGGAGGACTGCTTTTATATTGCCAAGTAGGAGTTTGGTTTTGGTTGAACCAATAGAGATGGTAATCACCAACACCGGCAATGGATTCTCCATTGTTAGAGATATCGACAGCCCACATCCCGGAATCGGTCGGGTAACTCCAAAGAGCTGTACCGTTCGTTTCTGTTACGAATATTTCACCATGTGCACGTTTAGATCCCGCAACTCCGAGTGATCCATCACCGGACATGGCGATTCCCCACGCTGTACCATTCAGCTGGAAATTATTTCGTACTCTACCGGTTTTATCGAACAGATAGAGTGTTGAATCTCCGGACGCTAATATCGTCTCCCCTTTGGTATCAACAGCGATCCGGTGAACGGTAGAACCCGTATAATATCTCCACAAACGTTCTCCACTACGGTTGAAAAGTATGACCTCACCCCCGGCATTATGAGACGGTGCTAAAGGATCAAAAAAAGCTGCGGCAACAGACTCCCCATCCCCGGAGATGGCGACTGCCATTATTGACTTTTCCGGTGCCCGGTATGTCCAGAGTATTTTCCCGCCATCTGTATACATTCGCAGCATTCCGGAATCCGATCCCGCGACAACATATCTCCCATTATCAGAACAATCAACGAGCACTCGGTATTCCCCGATTTGATCGGACCAGATTGGGAGAGCGGTATTTAACGTCAATGCACTTGCGAATACCGGAAGAATCAGGATTAAAATTAAAACGAGGCCAAATCGAATTTGGTTTTGCATTTTTTTCCTCACGTTCAAATACCTCTTTCGGGAATTGATGAAAAAAAAATAATTTTTTTTATTTCATCGAACAAAAACAAAGTTCCTGTACGTTCGACCGGGACTAACATAGTCCCAATAGATCCATCCCCAGTCCGCTGGATCGTATACGAGCAGATACTTGTTTCCGCCATTAATAAGCCATCCATTGCAGGCTCGTGCATGACCAAGTCCTTCTGAATTCAAATCCCCAATCTTGAATGGGAGACCAGCGTTTATTTCACTAACCGCAACATCCCAAGTTGTAAATGGTGTATCTGAATAAGTTGAACTTGGTTTATTTAATCCATAATTTGCTGGTGTAGCACGATAGTAGACTAACTCCATAGTGGGATTTGTACCTATCGGATTGCCATTTGAATCCTTTGCACCCATAGTAGTAGCAATTCGATCCTGCGTATAAGATACACCGTACTTCGATGAGATTATTTTTGCAGTCGCTACACCACACCACACGCTGGTTTCCTGCATAGAGTGTGTTAATCCAGAGATGATAACCATTCCATCTTGAAGAAGAAGGGATTGGGAGGCTGTGGTGCCAACTTTTGCGTTGCCGAGTATCTGTTTTATCTGTGAAATATCCATGCTTGAATAATTACTTAATATTTCCGGATTCACTGACGTCCATTTCTCTTTGAAAGATAAAAATGCATTATTGCCCTGATCCCATGTCGATAGGCCGTGTTTCATGTCATCCAAAGAGATTTGTTTGTAGAAAGAGAGATTTTCAGAATCCACTGCAATAGTAAACGAATCAAGGGTTTTTATTGAACGATCCCTTGAATCAATGATCAGGACCTTTTCATCGCCGGAACCTACGTTTTTAAGAGAGATCATCTTGGCGACTACCGGGTAATCTATACAAATCAGTTTATTCGATATTTGATCGTATCCCGAAAATTTCTCTGCAACGACTTTTTTTGAATAGTCGTTGAGATCTTCCGGTGAAATCGAGGGAATAATCGATCCGATTGAAATTACCGAGCCTCCAAGAACCTTACTCGCAGCTGCATTGATTATCCCAATTTTTCCCCCGTTTTTCTCCACGGTAAACTGGTAGAAGAGCTTCTCTCCATTGACATCGTAAATTGTCTGATACTCCGGATTGATTTTTGCACCTACCCATCTTCCATCGAGCGCACCGGATTGGATCATATTCAACATTGTAATCGTCGCGTGTTCATTGGCAATATCTACCGGGATATAATTCGATTCGATCAAATTCCTAATATCTCCTGAATCTTTGTTCAACTCACCCGCACTCACCATCGGGACCATCGCCATAGCAGCCAGCAACAGTGCCATCAGCACGGTGATCAATTTCAAACGTTTCATATTTTTACCTCCAATTTTTGCATACGCTCCGCTCGAAAGGCACGGAAAAATCTTCATAATGGGAGAGGGTAATGATCACATGCCTACGGGCGGGACCGGGTTCAACAGAGTTTCGTCGCTTGGTGAACCCGTCCTTTCACTTTTCCGGGACAACCTCCGGCTGCCCACAATAAGCGATTGATTAAAAAATATTTAGGCTATCTGTCCCAATAATCAAACTGGCAATATTTAGAGATAGTGTGAAAGTTTCCTGACAGGTGAAATAAAAAATAAATTTACCGGTCGAATGACTTGCAAGTAATTTTACCGGAGTGACAGGAACCTGCGCGGAAAAATGTTCCAAATCCCCGTCATGAAGTTCAATTCATCCATGTCTCCCAAACTTCTGCCCCTTCAGTATTAATCGAAGCCGGCGTCACTGCGATGGATCCGTTTGTCACAAGACCCGGTGAATAGAGTAAATGATAGAAAAGAGAAAACTCAAAAACGCATTTATTTCCGGTACTCCCTTAGGATATCCTCCACCTCAGGCAAGAGGACGTAATTCATATTCCTGCCGTCCCACCGGGACACCACCATCTCTTCTTCAAGGAGCGGCTTGAGATGCCAATAAACCGTGCTCCGGTTAATCTGAAGGCGTTCTGCAATTTCCTTGTTACTGATGCCCGGTGTATTGAGTATTGTATCAAGAATCTCCCGCTTTGCCGGATTCATGATATATCCGTACACTTGTTTTCTCTCGAGATGTGTCCCGCCATTGGTGAACAGGTAGCTCAGCTTCCCGTTTTTTTTCCGGACAACCTCTCGTTCGATGAGCAGCAGGTAAAGATGGTACCGGGCGGTCCCCCGGTTTATCTCGGTATTTTTCACAAGGTCTGCCAGGGTACAACCGGGATTGTTCCCGATATATTCCAGCAAAGCAGTACGGTTTTTGTTTTGCAGAATGGTCTTGACTTTCCCAAAAACAAGAGGGCCTAATTTTATCGCACCGAATCCTGCAGCCAGTACACTTATAATCCAAGTGATCTGGATCCAGAGAGGAAGCTCCCAGAAGGATTCTGTACCATCAAATCCGCTGGTGTCAGCGGGTCCCGGCTGCGGAGTGTAAGGCTCAACTGTGTACCCGCCCGGCGCAGCATGGACATGGCACGAGATTACCAGAAAAAAGAGAAGAAGAATCTGAATGTACTTCATCTAACCGTACATCGCAATTCAGATGGAATAACCTTGCGTTCCCGCGACACGTTCCCCGTACACTTCAGCTTGCCAGATTCCCTGGGCAATACCGTTACTGTTGATGATGTTCAGGTTGATACGTCCATTATTGACGCCATCAAAACTGTCGTAATACGGACCGAATGTATAACCATCCGGGGAATAAATTTTCAGCCGAAGCGAATTAGCAGGAACACCCCAGTTCAGATCTACATTCAGTGAAGTGATGAAGGATGAAACGCTTTTCGGATGCCAGTTTGTCATACCTTGGGTGATATAAGCAGAAACCGATTTGATACTCATAGGGTTCATACCGGTAGTATTTACCGGTTCGACACTGTAACCACCATTGCTGATAGCAGACACTTGTTCACTTGCCGATACTACTGCGCATGATGCAATCAACAGAAGCATCATCGCAACAACTCCCAGTCTTTTCGACATGGAAGTATGCTTTCGGAAAACATTGCTTAATTTTTCTGTCCCAATAATCAAACTGGCAGTTTGAGGATGCGGACAGAAATCATATATCAGTAGTAACTCAAAATCCGGAGCGAATACCTTAATGGTATTCCGGGGTCTCACCATTATCCCAGTCTCATCCGGTGGGACCCCGCTCGAATTATTCCAGTAAATTCTTCTTATTCTTCCCCGGCCTTTTCCGCCATTGCTAACTCTCTCATAATCTCCGGTACCTGCCCGGTCCGGTGCCCGTTCCTGTTCCGGACAATTGCCAAACGGCCTGCGTTCACCGGTTCAGGGCTGGGCCGTTACGCGAGAGTGGCCAGCCCCCGGGTTTCGGCAGGGGCGGGTAACCCGGATTCATTTTGGGCCCTGATTATCCCCTCTCAGAATCAGGGTCTTCAACGTGTGTCGAATTGTCACCTTCCGGTGTTGGTCGGGGTGTTATTGACACGGGAACTAAAGATGCTTCAGAAGGGGACACTTCTGCGAGGATGATCTTCCCATTCACAGAGACTCTCCCGGCACCATGGGTGATCGTTTCTTTCAGGGGAAGGAAAAACTCCTTTTTGTCGCTATAACTGGCGACGGGTTCTTCCGGCCAAGCAATGATGATATATTTCCCCTCGGGCAACGATGATAGGTTTAGGTCAACAGACCAGACTGTGGATTCATTCTCTTCGGATGCAAAGGTTTTACCGGATATTCCCTGAATCTCATCTGTTGTTTTTTTCCGGGCGACCACATTCGCGGGCCAGATCTCATAAAGGACCGTTGAACCTGCAGGAAGGGTTGTAAGGCCGGAGAAGTGGATTGCCCCGTCTTCTGATTGTTGGGAAACGGAAACAATCGAAACTTTTTTTGTAATCCCGGCAATGGTCTCTTTGGATTTTATTCCTGTTTGCTCCCCCTCTGAACTTGTCACTGGAGCAGATGATATCTGTGAATCTTTTAAAATCGGTTGCAGGATTACGATAAAGGACACTACCGCAAGAATGAGGATCGCTGCAAATAAAAAAAGAGTTTTTTTTTGAATTTTTCTCACTTCCGGAATCTTACGGTGTAGTCCCTTGGATGCGGGAGCTCGTTACGAGCTGTCCGTTGCTTGAAAAAGATCCGGTAGTACTGACATAAAGCATTTGCCCGGGATGATTCTCAATTAACCGCTGGTAACTGAATGCATATGAGGGTGCATGCCAGCTTGAATCCCCGGACACCTTGATCCATTCATCAGTTATCGGATTTGTCCAAATGTCAAAAGTACTTGCTGAATTAACCGTTGTGAACTCAGCTGAAACCCGCACATCCCTGATGTAACTGCTGGGATTAACACTATCTGTATAAGTATAGTGTGCCAGCCATACCTGGGATGATGTATCCTGAATCCAGATGTCATACGTTGTCGAACTGCCCGATGGGCTGAGCTGGACGTAATAATTATAACTGTGAGGCAGTTGAGATGTGGAAACCGGAATGTATCCCAGATAAATTGGGTTTTGACTGATATCGGCATTATAGATAACCGGATAGAGGTTCAGGTTACTGGTGGATCCTGAGGGGTAATTCGGCGTATAGGCCCCGACGACCATCTCGATGACATCAATGCCATCACTATCGCTATCATAGCGATTCATATGCAGTTCGCGCTCTTCGCAAAAGATTGTCCCTGAGCCTGTTCTGGAAAATGTTGATGGGTTTATCTTTCCGGTAATATAGGTTGGAGAATACGGGGACGGATCGGATGAGAATACCTGCCACCTCTGATACCGGGTGTAGGGTGCACGGGTACTTCCTAGATCAGTAACGTCAGGTTCAGACTCTGAATAATCTCCCTGATAACTTTTTTCGATAGTTTCTTTTCTGTTTGCACTTATCTTTTTGAACTCAGCAATACTCGGGTAATTCGCAACAAATTCTTTCGGGATAAGCACGGTGCCGTCTTTGTTGTCCTCACTGAGTTTTTCATACATCTTTTTTGGCAGCTGGATTACAACAATTTGTTCAGAATCGGCAATATTGCCCAGAATATTATAATCCGTTTGCGGATCAATGGTGTCAGTATTCTGGCGGGAATCTACGGCCGGCATTGTAATAAATGCATCATCTTTCTCAGAATACCTTGAAGTGAAGTCCTTTTCAGAGATAATAATTGTCAATAATTCTTTTTCATCAACTGGTTCTGTCGGTGCAACCTTACTCCAGTCAACGCCATACATTGGCCGATCTGCCGCACTCACTATCGGTACCATCGCCATAGCAGCCAGCAACAGTGCCAGCATGACGGTGATCAATTTCAAACGTTTCATATTTTTTACCTCCAATTTTTGCATACGCTCCGCTCGAAAGGCACAGAGAAAATCTTCATAAGAATGAAAGATAATAATCACATGCCTACGGGCGGGACCGGGTTCAACAGAGTTTCGTCGCTTGGTGAACCCGTCCTTTCACTTTTCCGGGACAACCTCCGGCTGCCCACAATAAGCGATCGATTAAAAAATATTTAGGCTATCTGTCCCAATAATCAAACTGGCAGTTTGAGGATGCGGACAGAAATCATATATCAGTAGTAACTCAAAATCCGGAGCGAATACCTTAATGGTATTCCGGGGTCTCACCATTATCCCAGTCTCATCCGGTGGGACCCCGCTCGAATTATTCCAGTGAATTCTTCTTATTCTTCACCAGCCTTTTCCGCGATTGCTAAGCCTTCCAAACGCTCCGGTACCTGCCAGGTCCGGTGCCTTGTGTACCGCTCAATAGTCAAACGGCCTGCGAGGACCGGCTCAGGGCTGGGCCGTTCCGCGAGAGTGGCCAGCCTACGGGGTTCCGGAGGGGGTGGGGGTCGGGCCGGGACCCGGAATACCCGGGCTCCAAAACAGGCCTTCATTTCATTTTCCACCAACACCTCTTAATCCGAAAAACGATCGCCCATCCAATTGATGCTATTAGCGGTTTTTTTAGAGCCCGTTAACCCCGGAATCCAGCCAAACTGGGTTCGATACGCGATTTTTTAAAAACAATAGTGTCGTTTTTTCATGAATTACTGTCATTTTGGAGACCCAGACTCGTGTTCATGAAGCAGGTCTCCGACGGAGATATGAGTTGAGCGGAGTGCAGGTCTCCCCGGGTCCCGGACCGCGATCGGATACTCGATTGTTCACGGAACACAAACATTTTGTTCATGAACTGTGAACCTATTGTTCAGGAACTATGAACGAACAGCATGATCTCTCAGCGCTCTTCCGGACCGCAGAACGCATAACCCTGCTTCATGCCGCCCTCAACGTACCCACCTGCACCGTGCAGCAGATCACCACCAAGACCGGACTGTCAAAAGGACTCGTGTCCCCGTTTCTCGCCCTGCTCGAACGAGAAGGGATCCTGCAAAGAAAAGACCTCACGTACCATCTGGTATTTTCCCCGCTGACCGTTGCGATAAAACGTCTCCTGAATATTGATCGGATCACTGCGGTGGGCAAAAAACCGGCATGGGCTTCCGGCATTGGCGTGTACGGGAGCTGGGCTGAAGGGACAAACTCGGAAGAAAGCGATATCGATATGTGGGTTTATACAAAAACCCTGCCAACAGGAATTATGGTCGCGGAGCTGGAGCGGGATATATCGCGTGCAC
>Ga0074195_1004083_pt1 | contig 12514 bp, 5 predicted proteins | sample EPASupsiteHSE623_FD_64525 | JGI IMG/M metagenome (GOLD analysis project Ga0074195, IMG submission 64525) | Bioremediated contaminated groundwater from EPA Superfund site, New Mexico - Sample HSE6-23 | ecosystem: Environmental > Aquatic > Deep subsurface > Groundwater > Contaminated ...
TCTGAAGATAATTATGTAATTGTTAAAGAAGAAGCTAACTTTACTGCTTATGATTTAGACTCAAATGGAATATTAGATTATATTGAGTGGATCGTTCCTCATTTAAGTAATCAGACTTATGAAATCATAATTGAAATTAGCAATGCAGAGCATTTGGATAGTAATAGAAATTTTATTGAAGATGTTTATGATAAAGTTTCTGTAAGAGATTATGATTATTCTTTAATTCCAAATGAGCATTATGTAAGAGTTAGTTTTGAGAGAAATCTTACTAATACAAATGATATCACAATTTATGCTAAATCTAATTCTAGTACAAGTGTAGAAGTTTATGAAAAAGATAGCACTAATAAAATTGCTGAATTTACAAATATAAATGAAGATACAAAATATCAGATATTATTAACTGATATGAGTGAATGTTATGATGATGAAACAGAGATATTAACAAGGGAAGAAGTTGAATGTGCAAGTGAAGAAACATTTGCTGAACTTGAAAGTTCAGGGGTAATAGAAAAAGATAATAATAAAGAAGCTACACCCGAAAATGTAGCATCAAAAGTAATGCAAATCTTCGCGGATTATAATGAAGATAATAACACTAACTATTTAAACTTTTCTACATCTAATAATAATGCAGAGTTTGCCCCAGTAGCATCAATGGTAATGCACTCGCCTGAAAAGCGAGGTCTTCGCGGACTTCCAGGTTCAATTCCTGGCTGGGGCGGCTCTGCACTTTCTTCAAAAAATAAAAAATGTTACGAATATTCATGGAAGTATTTTAATAATTTAAATAATGATGAAGAAGTTGCCACTCTTAATAATAAAACAGGAGAGTTAGAGTGGCAAACTCCAACTGAAAAACAGATTTATGAGCATGAAGGAGATATGTATAAAATAGTTTTAGAAGATGGAAGTGATTTATTAGTTTCTCCTGAGCATAAGGTTTATTCTAATCTTAATAATTTTAATAACTCTTTTGTTGAGAAAATTTTAATTTCATCTTGTTTGAGAAATTCTTTTTCATCTGACCAAATTGGAGTTTTATCTAATAGTAAAGATAAAGCAAAATACGAATCATCTTTTGTGTCTTCAGAATGTGGAGAGAGTTTATTTGCTTTTGATAAAAATGAAGAGTATAATGATTTTTTAACAGGAGGAATCTCTGAGCTTAATAATGAGTATAAAAAATCAAATTCTGATTCATCCAAACCTGAAAACTTAATTATTTTGAATTTGTCTTTTAATAATTCTTCAAATGCAAATTCGGGAGAAATTAATTCACAATCTGAATTTAGTAATTCTTCTATTAAATATCTTCTAAATGAGCTGGATTGGAAAAAAGAGAATAAAATGCTTGCATCAACAATTAATTTTTCTGGAATAGATTCCATTTTTTCTCAAAGTCCGTGTCTTTCAGCTACTCGTTCTTTTAAGTCAGATGCAAGTTTAGATACTTGTGAGTCTGTTAATTTGCTTTTAGATAATATATTATCTGCTAAAGAGAATTGCATTCTTCTTACAAATTGTTTAATTACTTTAGCTAATGCTAATCTGAACTCTTCATTAAGTTCAGAAGGCACATCAATTTTAACAACAATTTCTTCCATGATTGCTGAGAATTGTAAGGAATATATAAACTTTTCTATGAATAACTTTGCATTGCAACCAATTAAGCAGGTTTATTCTTCATTTAATTCAGGAAAAGATACTTATTTCTTGAATTCAGAAAATTTCCCAGTTAAAGTAAAAAGTATAACAAAAGAAGATTACTATGGCAAAATCTATGATGTTGATGTTCCTAATGATGTTGTTTTAGTAAAGAGAAATGAAAAAGAAAAAGTGGGTTCAGACAGAATGGTCAGCAATCAGTTGATACCGGATTGTAATATTTCTAATAACACGAAATATTTAAATGTTTCGGTTGAGTCAAATAATAGTTACGCTGGAATGGCGGAATGGTCAACGCAATCCATTGATACCGGATACCCTTCGGGGTGCGTGGGTTCAATTCCCACTTCCAGCGTAACAAATGAAAAACTTTGCAAATTAGAAATTTCTGGTGAAATTATAGAGTATGAATCAAGTTCAGATGGCAATTGTGGTGTTTGGAGTGGAAATTCAAATGATTATCATCAAGACACATTTGATTTGCTTTCAATTGGAGATGTTGAATATGATTATATTGTTGATCCAACTCCTGGAATAGATGCTTGTGGAGAATTAAATGTTTCCGGAACTTATACTCTTACTCAAGATGTATTTTCTTCTAAAGGTTGTTTTAATGTATCTGTTGCAAATATTATTCTAGATTGTGCTGGATATAATATTGTTTATGGTAACATAAGTGTAGGTATTGGAGTTCAAACAACTTCAGCAGGAACTAATTTTACAATAAAAAACTGTAATATAACAAAAGGAAATAGGACAATTGGAGTAAATACTGCTCATGATAGTAACTATGCTATTAATATTTCTGCTAATAATGCGACTATTTTTAATAACACCATTTCGACTTGGGGTTCCGATAATAATATTGGGATTTATCTAAATGGTGCTGCTTCTGAAGCGAATATAACTCAAAATAGGATTACTGCAAATGGTTATGGAGCAACACAATATGGAATATATTTGAGTGGACAAGGACCAAATAATACTATTATTCAAGATAATATAATAAGAACAAATAATACTTTATCTACCGCAGATAATGATTATGGTATTTATCTTTCTTCTGTTGCGAATAATCAAGTAATAAATAATACAATTCATGCAGATGGAAGAGACCAAACAAATTATGGAATTCTTTTATCCGGTTCAAGTTCAAATACTATTTCACAAAATAGAGTATGGACAAATGGTTCTGCTTTAAATCATGGGATATATCTAACAACTTTATCTAATAGTAATAATTTTACAGATAATCAATTAATTACAAATGGTTCTAGTTCTAGTAATTATGGCATTTATTTAAGTAGTGCTTCTTCCACAAAGAATAGATTTGTTAATAATACTATTTATACTGGTGGAAGTGGAGGAAGTAACATAGGTATTAAATTAATGTCTGCAAATAATACTTTTCAAAATAATACTATAATAACTTCTATTGGAACATTATGTCACGGTATTCATATTTATACTTCTTCTTATGGAAATGTTATAGATAATAATATAATCACTGCCGGAGGAACTTCTGGAAATGGTATTTATTTAGAAGATAGCGATAGGACGAATAATATTACTAATAATAATATAACTCAAACATCAAATAGAGGTATTTATCTCTACACTAGTAATGTTAATATGTATCCTAGTAATAGAAATTTGTTTACAGGAAATATATTTGAAAGAGTTGCATCTGAGCAGATTTATCTAGATATAAATGTCCACAACAACTTCTTTATTAATCAATCAGCAACAAATGTAACCATAATTAATTCTTCTGGTTTAACATTTGGAAATGATATATTTGGAAGAATAACTTTTATTAATAATATCTCTTTTGCAAGAAATAATACAGATGCAATTATAAGAATATTAAATAATTCTGCTAGTGTATTTGTAAATAATTCTAAGATAAGTGGAGTTAATGTAACTTCAAATGTTACTTTGTATGGATTAAGAAGAAATTATACAAATCCAGGAATATTTGTAGATGGAACTGATTGTATTAATTGTATCAATTATACCTCTTTAAATGCTGGAACAGTTGTGTTTAAAGTTCCTAGTTGGGGAATAGGAACTAATAACTGGACAAATTATTCAATTCAAGAAACTACAAGAGTTATTGGGGCAACTGCTTGTGGTGATTTAAATTCTGCTGGAACAACTTATAATCTAACTAGTGATGTTTCTTCTCCTGGAACTTGTTTTAATGTTTCAGTTGCTAATGTTGTTCTGGATTGTGCAGGATATACAATAACTTATGGGAATATAAGTGTTGGAGTTGGAGTTCAAACAACATCTGGGGGAACTAATTTAACAATAAAAAACTGTAATATAACAAAAGGAAATAGAACAATTGGAACAGTAACCACACATAATAAGAATTATGGAATTGATATAAATGGAGCTCATAATGCAACAATTTTTAATAATTCAATTTCTACTTTTGGTTCTAATGATAATTATGGAGTATACATTAGAGGTGCGGAGGATTCAAATCTTTCCAATAATATAATTACTACAAATGGTTATGGTTCTAGTGAAAGAGGAGTGTCTGTGTCTTTAAGCAATAACACAAAAATTGAATATAATATAATCAGAACAAATAATACTTTATCCTCTGGACAATTAAATTATGGTGTGTTTGTGAATCAATCTTCTAATAATAATATTTATGAAAATTTAATTCATGCAGATGGAAGAAGTCAACAAAATCATGGAATTAATATCTCTATCTCAAGTTCGAATACAATATCAAATAATAGAATCTGGACAAATGGTTCTGCTCAAAATTTTGGACTTACCATAAATAGTAAGTCTAATTACAACAATATAACAAATAATAAAATAATTACAAATGGTTCTACTTATAATTTTGGTATAGATATATCCTATTCAAATAATAATACTATTATAAATAATACTATTTATGCAGACGGAAGAGGAACAACTAACTCTGGGATATTTTTTAGTAATATTTTAAATACTCTTATATCCAATAATACTATACACACTTCTGGAACAACTCTCTGTCATGGTATTTATTCTAGTCAAATATTTTCTCAAGGTAATACTATTGATGGAAATATCATTACTGCAGGAGGAACATCTGGAGATGGAATGTATTTGGATGGAAAGTTTACAAATAATAATATAACAAATAATAATCTAACTGCTTCTTCAAATATGGGAATAAATATGATTAATGTTGCAAGCAGTTTTAACAAAACTATTTTTTCTAAAAATGTTTTTGGAAGAAATATACCTAAAGAACAATTTTATTTATTCTTTCCAAGAGAACTTTCTTTTATAAACCAATCAATAACTAATATTACAATAAGTAATGCAGTAATAACAACTTTTGGTAATGACATATTTGGTAAAATTACTTTTATTAATAGTATTAGTTTTACAAAAAATAATACAGACGCAATAATTCAAATAAGAAATAACTCGGCAAGTGTTTATGCTAACAACTCTAAAATAAGTGGGATTAATGTAACTTCTAATGTTACTTTATATAATTTAGCGCAGAATTTTACAGCTCCAATTATATTAAAGGATGGATATCCTTGTGGAAGTTCTTGTACTAATTTCACTGGTTTAAACACAGGAACAGTTGTATTTAATATTACAAGTTGGACAGGAGCTAATAACTGGGCTAATTATAGTATTGGGGAAAATGATACTACTCCTCCAAATGTAACTCTAAACACACCTGCAAATCTAACAATAACAAATGAAACTTGGTTTAATTTTACAGCAAATATTAGTGATGTTGGAACTGGTGTAAAGAATGCGACTTTATTTATTTACAATGAGACAGGATTGTATAATTCAACTGTTATGACTTTTGCTGCTGGTGTTTTATCAAGAATGGTTGGTATTCAGGTATTATTAGTTGAAGGAGTTTATACTTGGTTTTATCAGGCATTTGACTGGGTTGGTAATTTAGGAACTTCTGATGAAACAAGTGCTAACTTTACAATAACTGTAAATACAGAATATCCTCAGTTCTCAAATTCAATTAGAAATCCAGCAAATAATTCAGAATACTCTCCAAATGCTAAATATGAATTTAATATAACAATAACTACTACAAATGGAACAGCTGGAATAGAATTTAATGGAACTAATTATACTATGACAAATATAGGAGATGTTTATAATCTAACTTTGGTAAATTTAAGAGCAGGATATTATGAGTATTATTTCTGGGCAAAAGGAAATGGAGCAAATACTTTGTATAATGTTTCAAATGTTTATAGTTATACAATTGCTAAGAATTCAAGTGCTTTAGTAAATTTAACTTTAAATAATACTCAAGGAAATTTTAGTTTAGGAGTAAATGAAACTACTGATTTGAATTGTTCTCAGATTTATGGAGATATAGGAAATGTAATAACTCTTTATAATAATGGAACTTTAATTAATTCTGGAGTTTCTCCTTTGTATAATTTAACTAATTTCACTGAAACTGCTTTATATAATATAACTTGTATTTATCCAGCAAGTCAGAATTATACTCAGTTTATTGAAACTTACTGGGTAAATACTGCAAATGTTCCTATTGCATACTCAATTTCCTTATCTTCTTTATTAGCAAATCAAATTAAATGGAATGTTGCTTCTCTACCTATATTTAATCAGTCTGCAGATGGAAATAATGGAGAAAATAATTCAGAATATTTTGTAAATGTTTCTGTAACAGGAGGAACAGTTGATTTATATGTTAAGGCAAGCGGAAATTTAATGACTCCTGGAGAGGATGTTCTTGGATTAGGAAATGAAACTTATAGTTATAATATAAATTATGCTAATGTTTCTAGTGTTGTTAAATATCCTTTGTCTCTGAATTACGCAGACAATAAAATTGGAGATGGATTAACAAATGGTGAAGCTGTTTATCTAAAGTTCTTTTTGTCTGCTCCTTCAAGACAATCTGCAGGAACATATAATAATACATTATTATTCAAGGCAGTTGAGCATAATCAAGCTCCTTAAGTATCGGTTGAATTCTAAACTTAAATTTGTTAGTTCTAGAAGATTAATTCTAAAAATAATAAATTGCTACTCCTATTGTCGTAGATCTAGTATTAATTGTTGGTAAAAGAATGTGAGTTTATCTAATCTATTTGGTGTAATAATATGAGGTTATAAATTTGATTTAACATTAAAGAAATGTTTATAAATTAGATTTATATTAGTAATATATGAAAAAAGAGAATTTTGCATTATGGTTTTTTACATTTGTGTTTCTATTTTCTGTATTTATGCTTATTCCTCAAGATATAAATGTTACTGGATTTGATACTTCTGGTTCAACATTATCTAATGTTACTATTGCAAGTTATTTATCAATATCTATGTCAAATAATCTTTCAAATGGAATTCTTTTTGGAAGTATAGATACTCTTCCAGCAACATCTATAAATGCAAGTCATAATAATGATGATGGTGTTAATTCTTATAATTCTACTATGTGGATAAATGTCTCAACTGATTCTAATACTGCTGTTGATTTTTGTGTTATGGCAAATGCTGATTTAACTACTTCTGATGATGATGTTATTGGATTAGCAAATGAAACTTATACTAATTCAAGTGCAATTAATAATGCTACAACTCCTGAGATTGCAAATAATGTTTCATTAACAACTTCTTATGTTAGAGCTGGAAGAAATATTGCACAAGGACAGTCAAATTATTATAGATTTTGGTTAAATGTTGATGTTGCACAAGCACCTGGAAATTATAATAATACTGTATCATTTAAAGGAATAGTTACAGGAGCTGCCTGTTAAAATGCAAAAAAGGGTGATAATTTGGATTGGAATAATATTTGGAGTAATGTTAATTAGCTTTGCTTCTGCAGGTGTTGGAATAAAATGGGAACAAGAATCATTTTTAATTAATGAAGGAGAGAAAACTTGCTTGACTTATAGTGTTTATAATCCTTGGCCTGAAAGTACTTATGTTCAGATAGAACTACCTGAAATACTTAAAGATGTTTTAACTTCACAAGAAGCAGAAACCAAACTTATACCTTCAAATACTCCTAGTTCTGCTGCAATTCCTGTTCAATTTTGTTTTAAAGCTCCTGAAGTTTATTCCAAAGACTGTTGGATTGCAGGAATGATATGTAAACAAGAATGTAGTGAGCCACAAAAAATATATGAAGGAGAGGTTTTAGTAAAATCTGTTGCTGGAAAAGCAGAAATTACTGGATCTGGGGGATCGGCAACTACAATGGCTGTATCTGCTCCATTAAGATTAAAAGTTAGATGTGAAGCTCATTCAAGGGATTTTAGTTTAGTGTATATTTTACTTGCTATAATAGCTCTAATTATTATTGCTTGGATATTATATAATAAATATAAAAAACCAGAATCAGAGAGAAAAAGAGAGAAAGTAGAGAAATTACAACAAGAGATTAAAAAAATAAAAGCAAAGAAATAAATAATCTATTTTTATTATTAAATTATGTATTCAAAAAAAGAGGAGTTGTTTTTTTTATTAATTTTAATTATTTGTATAAATTTTGTTAGTTCTGATAGTTCTGGTACTACTTCTTCGAATGTAACTATTCCAGATACAATTACTCCGAATGTAACAATTAATAGTCCTTTAAATGCAACTACTTATTTGAGTAATAATCTTATTAATGTTAGTTTAAATGAAAGAGGAAGTTGTAATTATAGTTTGAATGCAGGAGAGACAAATAATAGTTTAACAGCAAGTTCAAATAATAAAGAATTTACAAAAGATTTTACTGGAATATCTAATGGAAACTATTTGTTAAATATTTTTTGTGTTGATAATTTTGGAAATATGAATAATACCGAATATGTTAATTTTACTATTAATTTTCCAGCAGCTCCTCCTGTTACACCTGTAACTCCTAGTGGTGGAGGCGGAGGAGGTGGAAAGACAATAGAAACTTTTACAATTGATAAGGATTTGATTGAGGTTTCTTTAAAACAAGGAGAAACTAAAAGAGAGACAATTAGTTTAGAAAATACAGGAAATACTATTCTTAATTTTGTTATTAATTCTACTAATTTAGATAATCATTTGATTATAAGTGAGAGTAGTTTTTCATTAAAACCAGGAGAAAAGAAGATAATTAATTTTGATTTTTTTGCTGGAGAAAATGAATTATCTGAAGTATATGCAGGGAATATTGTAATTAATATGAAAGATACTAAAAAAGTAATTAATGTAGTTACTAGAGTTCAGGAAAGAAATCCTTTATTTGATTTAAAAGCAGAATTATTGTCTAAAAAAATACTTAAAGGAGATGATTTAGATATGAATATTAATATTTATAATTTAGGAGATTTGAAGAATATTGATGTTTTATTATATTATTCTATAATGGATTTTGAGAATCATACTCTTGCATATAGAGAGGAAAGTTTGGCTATTGATGATAAACTTAAGATTTTTAGAACAATTAAAATGTCTCCTGAATTAGAGTATGGAAATTATGTTCTTTATGCTAAAGTTTCTTATCAGAACATAACTGCAGTAAGCAGTTATACATTTAAAGTTACAACTGCTTTTGATAAATATCATATTATATTCTGGATTATTGTTGCTTCTGTAAGTTTGGTTATTGCTTTAGTTGTTTGGATGATAAGAAGAAATGTTAAGAGAAGAGAAGAATAAGTAGTAATTTACTCTTTGTTCTTCAAAAAGTTTTTTAATTCTTCTAGTCCAATAGGTTCGTAATTGGTTTTTTCAACATTTAGATTTATTCCATTTTCACTTTCTTTTACATGTATATGCCCATGAATATTGATGAAATTTCTAGGAATCTCTTTTCTTCTTAAAGGATTATGGCTAAAAATTAAATTCTCTATTTCTAAACTTCCTTTAATTATTATAAATCCTGTTTTTCCTATTATTTTATAATCATGATTTCCTTTTAATAAAAATATGGTTCCATTAAGATCATTTCTCAATTCTTTAATTTCTTTTTCACTTCCTAAAGCAAAATCCCCCAGATGTATTACTATATCTTCTTTTCCAACTTTATTATTCCATCTTTTAATCATCTCTTTATCCATTTCTTCTATACTTTTAAATGGCCTATTTGAATATTCAATTATGTTTTTGTGGTGGAAATGGGTATCAGATATAATAAAGATTTTCATTTTTTTTAACCAGCTTTATTAAATAAATTTTCAATATCTTTTAAGTCGAGATGAATTGCTCCGAGATCTTGTATTTTTTTTAATGCTTTTTCTGTAAACCCGCTTTTGGAAACAAATAAAAATTTGTAAGTTCCATTGTATTGGATATATTTTGATTTTCTTTCAAGCTCTTCAACTATATCAATATCTAACTGCTTATTTGTCCATTTGACTTCTCCGATTAAGAAGTTTTTTTCTTTAAGATTATATGCAAGAATATCTATCTCATTGTTATTCCTATCCCACCAGGAGCCAATATTTTCAAAGTTTAATTTTAACCCTTTTATTTCCTTAGTATTATAAAGAATAAGTAATTCTTTAACAATATCTTCGAAAATTCTACCAACATAGCTATTCAAATCTTGTTTAATTAAATCAGAAACTAATTTAGTATTTCCTAAATTTAATGGAGTCTGATTAGGCAGGATAAATTTATACCAAAATTTAAAGAAGTTATCATTTGTTTGATATCTTCCAAGTCTTTCTTTCCCTAAAACAGGATCTTTTCTTCCTACCAAATCAAGAAGCTCATCAAGTCTTCTAAGATATGCGGGCATAGTTTGCGAGGTAATATGAGTGACATCTTCTATTTCTTTCATAGTTTCTTTTCCAGAAGATGTGGCTCCTAAAATAGCATTATACTTTGCATGAATCCTTACATTTTCATATTCTAAAAGGTTTTTTGGCTCTTCAAATAGAACTGCTCCTTTTTTTAATACTAGCTCAAAAATTCTTTCATAAATATCTCCTTTACTCTTTTTGAATTTATCAAGATAATCGGGTGTTCCACCAAAGACAGAATAAGTCATTACTTTATCTTCTTCTAGCATTTCTTTAAACATTAATCTGAAATCAGAATATTTAAATGGAGAAATTTTTATTTTTTGTGCTCTTCCATATAAAGCTCCTGCTTTGCTATTCATAATTTTCTGTATCATTCCAATAGAAGAACCAAGAAGCAAAATCAATATTTTTTTATGTTTTAACTTTGAATCCCATGCATTTTGCAAACTGCTAATATACTCTGGAGCAATATCTAAGAATCTTTGAAATTCATCAATAACTAAAACAAATGGTTCCTTATCAGTCTTATCGCCAATATAATTTAAAAATTCATAAAAATCTTTAAAGACAATTTTTTCTCCAAGTTGTTCTTCTACAGATTTAGATAAATAGTTTAAAATTTCACTTTTTTGAGTTACTTCTACATAAAAATAGAAATGATTTTTTATGTTTTTTAAAAATTGTTTAACTAGCTCAGTTTTTCCAACTCTTCTTCTGCCATAAAGAACTAGCATATTTGAGGGGGAGAGCTCTGCGTATTTCTCTTGCAAAATCTTTAATTCATTCTTTCTATTGAAAAATTCTTTTTCTACCATGTTATATTATGATGATAATGTTATAACATTATCGTGTTAATGTTACTTTATAAACCTTTTGTTTAATATAACTTTTGGAGATAACTATTTAGTTTACCATTTATTTTAGTAAAGTTATAACTAAAAGGTAATATTTTACTTTGCTACACCATAGCAAAGAATTAGCATAAACTATGCTACACCATAGCAAAGTTTGTAGAGAATATTCATTCAAAAATCTATATTATTTACTAAATGAACAATCTTGTACCTAAAATGAACATAGATTTTTTAATAAAACTAACTTATTTTTCCTGGTAGGGTAATGTTTTTTGCTTAAAAATAGCTTATTTTTCCTGGTAGGGTAATGTTTTTTGATTGAAAATTTAATATTTTTTTGAATAATAAGCTTTAAAAGGTTGCACTACTATATATTTTTACTAAAGAGGGGTTTATGGTTTATAAGAAATTTATAAAAAGAGATGGAATTTTGTATGGTCCTTATATTTACCATAGTAAAAAAGTAGATGGCAAAGTTATTTCTGAATACATTGGAAAACCCGACGATGAAACAAAAAAATCTAAAAATAATTATTTATTGTTTTTTGGAATTACCCTACTTATTTTAGCTGTTGTTTTTGTTGGATTTCAATTTATTCCTAATGAATCTTTTAACTCTATAACAAATTCAAAAACTTTTAGTGGAGTAAGTGATTCTGTTAAAGTTTTGCCACAAGAAACAATGAAAAAAGTTAGTAGTTCTGTTTTTTTATCTACTAAAAATTCTATTTTAAAAATTATTGGTTTTGTTAGTGAAGGAAGTGAAGATAATTCTGAAAATGATGACTCTCAAGGGAATTCTGAAAGTAGTTCAAGTGATGATTCAAGTTCTGAAAATAATGAAGATAAAGATAAGCAAGATAAAAAAGAAGATAAACAAGAAAACAAAGATGAAAAGAAAGAAGATAAACAAACTGAAGAGCAAACTACTGAATCAACTGAAACACCTCAAGAAGAAATAACTACAGAAACTCCAGTAGAAGAAGAATCTTCTGAGAGTACAACTTTAGAAGAAAATCCAATTGAAGAAACTCAAGAAGTAATTAATGAAACAAGTGAAGAAAAAACTGAAGTAAATGAAACAATTATAGAAGAGCCAATATCTGAAACTCCTTCTGATAACAACACAACTTCTGAAAATAATATTTCTTCTTCTGATAATAATGTTAGTGATGTTCCTTTAGTTAATGATACTTCTGTAAATGAAACTATTGTTTCTAATGAAACAATACA
>Ga0074195_1004084_pt1 | contig 12513 bp, 8 predicted proteins | sample EPASupsiteHSE623_FD_64525 | JGI IMG/M metagenome (GOLD analysis project Ga0074195, IMG submission 64525) | Bioremediated contaminated groundwater from EPA Superfund site, New Mexico - Sample HSE6-23 | ecosystem: Environmental > Aquatic > Deep subsurface > Groundwater > Contaminated ...
CACTAACGTTTCCGTAGACCATGCCAGCGCTTCGAGGGACGACGTACAAAGCTGTACTTATGCGAACGAAGGAAAATACGAGCCCAAAGCCCTGTACAAATACAACGACGAGAAAGGGAATCCCAGGACCGCTGAATGCTACAACGCCGCGGAAGTGGGGATAGAAGTTTCCAAGGGAGTGAAGGCCGCTTCCTCATGCAGCGTTTCCACCGACAAGACGGAGGTTAAGAAAGGAGACAGCATAACCGCCAAGATGAGCGCGGTTCCGGGAGACGTAAGGCTGGGAAGCCTGGTCGTCACCTGGAAAGCCAACGGCAAGACCGCCGTCCAGAGCGGGGACAAGCCTTTCAGCACTACGCTCGACACTGCCGGCGCCAACAGGATCGAGGCCGTCGTCAAGAACCCGGACGGCACAACGGTGACGTGCAGCGCGGCCACGGTGGACGTGTCGGACAAGATACAGTTTGGAAACTAGAAAAACTTAGAGTTCAGAATAAAAAAGTTTTTATTTTATATGCAAATTTATATGCAAATTTTGACCGCATTTGAAGCAGGTTCCATTGTCATCTAGTCGTTCTATCTCGTAGCCAAAACGTCTAATATTCATTTCTCCGCAATTAGGACAGAAGGTGTCGGCCCCTGTCGTTTCTGAACGACAAGGCAGATTATTGGCATAAACAAATTTTAACCCCTCCTCTTTGCCTATTCTATAAGCTTTTTCCAAATCTTTGATGCCAGCCGACTTCCAATCTTGCATCTGCCAAGAAATTGGGGAAGAAAAATCAATCAGATGCCACGCAATATTTTTGGAAAGTTGCTTGGCGATAAAACTGGCAATCCCTCGCAGGATATTTTCTTTGTCGTTAAGCCCGGGAATTATCAAAGTAGTCACCTCAAGATGCATGCCCGCTTCCTTAATTTTTCTCAAATTGTTTGCAACCGGCTCTATACTAGCTTTACAATGGGATTGGTAAAAATGTTGGTCGAAAGACTTTAAATCAATATTAAAAGCGTCCACAAGCGTTGATATTTTATCCCAAGCTTGTTCAGAAAAGAATCCGTTGCTTACCCAAACATTTTTTAGTTTAGCTTTTTTTGCCAATTTCATAACATCCAAAGCAAATTCAAGAAAAACTGTTGGCTCATTGTAAGTATAGGCAATTCCGGAACAACCATGTTCGACTGCCTGGCTCACGACCTCTGCCGGAGAAATTTCCGAAAAACTTTCCGTTAGGGACTGGATCGTTGTCGGACGATTGTGAATAAGAGAAGCAGTCTGGGATATTTCCCAGTTATGACAGTTCGGACAGCAAAAATTACAGCCGAAACTTCCAATAGAAAGCAAATTCTCTCCCGGAAGAAAATGATAGAGCGGTTTTTTCTCTACCGGATCAACGGCGAGGCTGGTGATTCTGCCATAATTAACAGCGAATAGTTTGCCGCCCAGGTTTATTCTAGTCCCGCAAAAACCAATATTTTCTTTCTGTACTTGCTCAAAATTTTTCGCCGCCGCGTCCCGCACCCGACGTGGTGCGTGGGGCAAAATCAAACACTCGCGCGGACAAAGATCGCACCGGCAGATATTTTTTTCCTGGGGCGTATATAATAAAGCCTCGTGAAAATCGATAGACATTTTTCATTTGTCATTAACCATTTATCATTCATTTCTCATTTAGCCATTTGCCATTTAAACCAATATTAATGATAAATGATTCAATGGAAAATTAATGATAAATGATAAATCAGAAGAATCCCTTCTGTTTCCCTCCGTTCGTTACGCTTTTCACCAAATCATCCGCTTCTTGGTTTTGTTCGCGAGGAACATGGATAAATTCAACTTGTTTGTATTCCAACATTGAATTCCAGATGTCGACGAACAAATCGATTATTTTCTTGTTTTTCAGGTGATATTTATGATTGAGTTGGTTCACCATAAGCTGGCTGTCAGCAAAACATTTTACGTGGGCGTTTTTTGCTTTTTGACTGCCGATCAGCGCTTTTAGTTTTTTAAGAGCGTAGGCAAGCGCTTTATATTCCGCTTCGTTGTTTGTCCCACTCCCGATATCTTTAGCGTATGTTTTTTTCTTTCCGTCGTATTCTATGATAACTCCTATCGCCGAAGGACCGGGATTGCCGAGAGAACCGCCGTCGGTATGAATAATAATTTCCATATATTGAGATTAAAAAGAAAATAATATATTTTTCATTTTACATTTATCATTTTTCATTAATTTATCATTGAACATTTTACATTTAAGAGAGCCGAACCTCCGAAATGATAAGTGACAAATGCAAAATTAATGAGAAATGCCAAATGACAAATGGCAAATTACACTACTGGTTTCTTCGGTCTTCTCTCTGACAATCTTTTAATCGGTGCGATTGAACGGTCAAGCTTCTTTATTCCCACTCCTGCAAAGGCTACTGTTATGATCTGTTCGTCTTGGCTAACCACCACTCCCTTCCCAAAAATAGCATGAAAAACTGAGTCTCCGTCTCTCCAAGTTATACTTTTGAATTTATCCGCTTGAGAATCACCATTAGACACTTTCACCGAGAGTCTTACTCCTTCCTCTCTTAATCCCCGCTCCTTATCCCGAGTATCTTCAACTAGTTCCTCCGGGATTTCTCGCAAGAACCTTGACGGCGGATTAGCCTGGATACTTCCATACAAATGTCTTCTAATTGCCCACGTCATAAAAACTTTCCTTTTTGCCCGAGTAATCCCTACATAGCAGAGCCTTCTTTCTTCTTCCATTTCTGCCGGATTGATTATGGATCGGCTATGAGGGAAGAGCCCTTCTTCCATTCCCACCAAAAAAACAGTGTCGAACTCCAGTCCTTTAGCCGAATGCATGGTCATAAGATGAACCTGCTGCTTCTGGTCTATTCGGTTTTTGTCTTCGGCGGACAACAATCCGACCTCTTCTAAGAATTGATTGATTGTGACCTTGGCAGGCCCCTCTAAATCATACTTTTCAATTACAGTCAGGAGCTCCTTCACATTCTCCATTCTATCGTTTCCCGAAACGTCCTCTTCTTCAAGATAAGCTGAGTAGCCAATCCCCTCGATCAATTGGTTGAACAGTTGGCTAAGTGTCTGCTCTTCCATTTGTTCACGCAACTTCTGTAAAGTTAAGGCCAGCTTTTCCCACTTCAAATAACGGGGGCTTTCTTCCAAAAGTTCGGAAAATTTCTCCTTATCCATTAACAGCTCGCCTACCTTTTTACTCTCCCTGTCGGCCGCGTCTTTGATTAACTGCCATGATTGTTTTCCCAAACCCCGCTTAGGAACATTAAAAATTCTTCGCAAACTCATTTCGTCTTTTGGGTTTCCTAATAATCTAAGGTAAGCAATAATATCCTTTATTTCTTTGCGGGCATAAAAGCGCAACGCCCCCACCAAATGATAGGGAATACCGGCTTCAATAAACTCTTCCTCTAAAACTCTGGACTGGGCATTAGTGCGATAAAGCACCGCAATTTCTCCCAACGGCAGCCCCGGATTATACTGCCTGATTGTTTCGATATGCGAGATCACAAATTTCGCTTCGTCTTGCTGATCCTGGGCTTCATACAAAGTTATTTTTTCGCCTTCTTTTTTCTCAGTCCACATTTTTTTCTTTTTTTGCTTCGGATTGCGCGAGATTATTTCGTGAGCGGAGTCAAGAATGTTCTGGGTACTGCGATAGTTTTGTTCCAACAAAATTATTTTTGATTCCGGATAGTCTTTTTCAAAGCTCCAGATGTTTTTGAGATCAGCCCCCCTCCAACCGTAGATGCTTTGAAAATCGTCCCCGACAACAAAAACATTGCGATGGTCTTCTCCTAAGGTTTTCACGAATTGGTACTGAGCGTGATTGGTATCTTGGTATTCATCTACAAGCACGTGGCGGAATTGATTCTGATAATATCTCTTGACATCTTGATCTTTTTGGAAAAGAAGCACGGGAGTAGTGATAAGATCGTCAAAGTCAAAAGCATTAAGCTCTTTTAAATTCTTTTGGTAGCTGGTATAAATTTTCCCGGCTTTTTCTTCAAAGTAATTTTCTGGAGAATCCAAAAAACTGCTTGATTCGGCCAATTGCCCTTTCGCTTTGCTAATAAAATCCTGAATGCGACCAATAGGGAATTGCTCTTCGCTTATCCCCTGTTCTCTCATAACCAGCTTGATAAGTTTTTTCTGATCGTCATCATCGTAAATGGCAAAAGAACTGGTATAGCCGAGTTTTTCCGCTTGCTCGCGAAGAATTCTCGCTCCAATGGAATGGAAAGTCCCCACGGTAGGAATCTTCTGCACCGTAGGAACATAGCGCGCTATGTTCTTACTGAACATATTTATTCCCAATATTTTTCCGATCCTGTCCATCATTTCCCGCGCGGCTTTATTAGTAAAAGTTATCGCGAGAATATTTTCCGGTTTGATTCCTTCGCTGATCAAATATGCCACTCTGTGCGTGAGTACGCGGGTCTTGCCACTTCCCGCTCCCGCAATAACCAAGGCCGGACCGTCTTTGTGTTGAACGGCTTCTTTTTGAGGATCGTTAAGATTTCTAAGAATATTGTCTTTCACGGAGTTTGCTAGATGTTAAGTATTGAGAAAATAGCGTAGACACGACTATACAAATTTTTAATTTGAAATTTATAATTTGTAGTCAATTTGAAATTTATAATTTTTATCGTAGAAGACCTTAATTCGTTTAAAAATTTACAATTGAAAATTGATTAAAAATTTCAAATTTTAAACTATAAATTAAATCGTACTCACGCCAAACAACCCTGTTATTAAAACAGACAACAATATAGCTGTCAGATACATTATACTAAATATCGAGATTCTTCACTTCCTTCGCCTTGCCCTGAATAAACTGTCTTCTGGGATCTACTTCGGCTCCCATTAAGGTTTCGAAAACTTCGTTGGCTTTTTCGCCGTCTTCAATACCGACTCGAAGCATTACTCTCTGTTCTGGGTTCATGGTAGTTTCCCAGAGTTGTTCAGGGTTCATTTCTCCAAGACCCTTGTAGCGTTGAACGTTAATATTAACGGTTTTTATTTTTTCTTCTTTCTCGGAAGCTTCTTTAATTTCTTCGGGACCATTGTCCGATGCTGGTTCTGATTCGGCTCTAGAACCTTTCTCAACATCGTCAGTCGCAACCGGCGCACCCTCGATTTGGAGCGCTATTCCTCGCAATCCCGCCAGCACTTTTTCTTTTTCGTCGTCGCTGTACGCGTAACTGCTTTGTTTTCCCTTGCTAATTTTATACAAAGGCGGCTGAGCTATATAAAGATGGCCGTCGGTGAGCAGAAATTCGAAATTACGATAGAAAAAAGTTAAAAGCAAAGTTCGAATGTGGGCGCCGTCCACGTCGGCATCGGTCATAATTATAATCCGGTTGTAACGCAGTTTGGACTTGTCTGTTTGGTCGCCAATACCCGTACCCATCGCAATAATCAAATTTTTTATTTCTTCCGAACTGAGCATTTTATCCATGCGGGCCTTTTCAACATTAAGAATTTTTCCTCTCAACGGCAGAATTGCTTGATACCTTCTGTTTCGACCTTGCTTGGCCGAACCGCCAGCCGAATCTCCCTCAACGATATAGAGTTCGCATTCTTCGGCGTTACGGGAAGAACAATCAGCCAGTTTTCCTGGCAAAGTCATCCCTTCCATCGCACCTTTACGAATAACGGTGTCACGCGCGGCCTTGGCAGCCAAGCGAGCCTTGGCCGCCAGCAAACATTTTCCGAGAATCTGTTTGGCGTCTTGGGGATGTTCTTCCAAGTATTCCTCGACTCCGGATTTTACGATGCGATAGACTACCCCTTTAATTTCCGGATTGCCCAATTTATCTTTGGTTTGGCCTTCGAACTGGGGCGCCTCCGACATTTTAACCGAAATAATTGCCACTAAACCTTCGCTGGCATCGTCAGCAGTCAACGCTTCTTCCTTTTTCTTTATCCATCCTTGCTTTTTGGCGTAATCGTTCAGCACTCTGGTTAAAGCTATCCTAAATCCGACCAAATGGGTTCCCCCTCCCGGATTAAGAATGTTATTAGTGAAAGGGAACACTTTGCTTTTAAGTCCGTCATTGTACTGCAAAGCAACTTCCACTTCGTTGTTTTCTTCTGTTTTATCGACATATAGAGGAATATTCTTCACTTCCTTCCCGCTATTGAGCATTTTAAGATAGGAAATGATTCCGCCTTCGAAATAAAAAGTGTAGGTTTTTTCGGCAATATACTTTTCGTGCTCTTCTTCTGGAATATCCCGCAAATCGGCGAAAGATATTTTTATTCCCTTAGTAAGGTATGCTTGATGCCTTAAATATTCCAGAATTTTTTCTTTGTTCCATTTTATTTCCGTGAAAATTTCCGGATCGGGCGTAAAAATTATTTCTGTACCGGTTACTTTTGATTTTCCTGTTTCCTTAACACCGTTTACCGGTTTTCCTTGCTTGTATTCTTGCTCGAAAATCCCTCCATCCCGATGCACTCTCGCACAAAGATAACCGGATAGGGCGTTGACAACTGAAACTCCTACTCCGTGCAGTCCTCCGGACACTTTATATCCTCCTCCACCAAATTTACCTCCGGCATGCAAGGTAGTCATTACGGTTTCGAGCGTAGACAGCTTTGTTTCAGGGTGTTTTTCCACTGGAATGCCTCTTCCGTCATCAGCAATAGCCATTTTGTTTTCTGACAGCATTTTAACAGTAATGTTTCGGCAAAAACCCGCCAATGCCTCATCAATACAGTTGTTTACTACTTCCCAAACCAAATGGTGCAGACCTTCTTCGCCTGTTCCGCCGATGTACATGCCTGGACGTTTGCGCACCGGTTCAAGACCTTTCAAAACCTGGATTTGTTTCGCGGTATATTCACTGCTGACTTGTTGTTTGGAGATCATAGAGTAAAATTTTTAATTTGAAGTTTGAAATTTGAAATGAATTTGAAATGATTTCCTGCCTGCCGGCAGGCAGGAATTTTTAATTTCTGAGCAGTACATATTAATATAATGTATTTTGTTTGAAAATTAAAAATTTCTTAAATTCAAATTGAATTCAAATTTTAAATTTCGAATTTCAAATTGCACAAATATTATCCCAAATTTATTCTAACTAATCAACTCCCAAAGAATTTTCTCCCCCTCAGTTGAGGGGGAGATTAAGAGGGGGTTGATTCAAAAAATCAAACGACTTTTTCACCTTACCATAAAATAAAAAATCCCCGAAACCGAAGTCCCGGGGAAAATGATTTGAGCATGACCTGCTCGGCCGTTATTCAAAGAAAAGAAAAGACACGGGATAGAAAACCTGAATGACTATGGCAATCGCTATGGCACTGGACGCAATCATGGCAAATCCCGGAAAGCACGCCCAGAAATTCTGCGCTTTCTCATCGCGAAGTTTCCGCTCCCACTGTTCTTCGCCCGGCTTGAAATATACTTCCGGCACCTTGATGCCGAGCGATTCGCTTCCAATACGCGGTCCAAAAAATATCATGAGCTTTTCCTCCTTTCGCTCAAACTAGTAATCCCAGTTTCATCCACCGATCTTGGCACGCTTTCCGTACCCTCTGAAAGAAACCGCTTTCCCAACCAATAAAAATACCGACAAAAATGATCAGCAGAGAGTGGACTACCGTATCACAAGCGTTCAATAATTCCCCTTTGGAGTAGGGAACATACGAAAGAAACAAGTTGGGAATACCGAACCCAAGGCAAACGGCGACAAGTACCCCGGGATTCTTTTGCGGGAATTCTATCAATTTTTTCATCCTTTTCATGAGTTTTTCTCCTTCCGCTCGTTTTTGTTTATATGTTAATGTCCTGTTTTGTCATCCCGGCTGGAGTTTACCCCGTATTTATTACGGGGCAGGAATGACAATAATAGTTCGCGAGCTAAATCAATAAAAATTAGCATATTTATACGGATTGTCTAGCCTTTTTGTCATTCCGAGAAGTTGGTTCAGACGCAGAGACCTGAACCAACCCAAAAATATTTATATTCATTTTTGCGATTATTTATTTTATGATGTAAGTTATAAAACGTTAGACATAACCGTCCTGCCATACTGGCTTCTTAATCTTAACCGTTCAACCCAATCAATTATGATCGCGCTCTACCACGAAATTCTCTATCGCCCCCTGCTAAATCTGCTGATATTTTTCTACAACATTTTCGGGGATTTTGGGTTGGCCATTATTGCCCTTACCGTTTTGGTTCGGCTGGTTCTTTATCCTGTCGCCAAAAAATCGCTCGAGCACCAGAAGAAACTCCGCAAGATCCAACCGCACATGAAAGAGCTTCAAGCCAAGCATAAGGACGATAAAGAAAAGCTTACCCAGGAAATGATGGCGCTCTACAAAGAACACGAGTTTAATCCGGCTTCCGGCTGTCTGCCCCTGATCGTCCAGTTTATTATTCTTATTGCCCTTTACCGGGTTTTCATAAACGGCATCAGCCTCGACGCCACCCAATTATACAGCTGGGTGGGTCACCCAGCCAACTTCAGCACCGATTTCTTGGGACTTTTTGACTTAGGACAAAAATCAGCCGAAGTTAATTTTGGCAAATTAATAAAATTCGAATCAGGCGGATTCGCGATAATGAATATCGGCGGATTAATTTTGGCTTTGATGGCGGGCGTCGCCCAGTTCATCCAGACTAAAATGACCGTCGCAGTACAAGCAAAAAAGAAAGTAGTCGAAGAAAAAAACTCGGAAACTCGCAAACCCGATAACTCGGAAACTGATTCTGCTATGCCGGATATGACAGAAATGATGAACAAACAGATGCTTTATTTCTTTCCGCTTCTCACCGTTTACATTGGGCTAAGTTTCCCAGCCGGTCTTGCCCTTTACTGGACCGTATCGACATTGTTATTGATCGGGCAACAGTATATTCTCGATAGAAACGACAAAGCTTGATTCATTATTCTAGTAGCAAAATTTGACTATTTAAAAATCCACGATAAGTTATTATTACACTAGAATAATCCCAAATTTATACTCTATGAATACTCCTAACTTTCAGGAGATAACGTAAAAAATTATCTAGAAGTCTCCTGATAACAAAAGAAAACCTGGCGATAGAATCGAAGGTTTGTTTGTTTTTGTGTCGCTTTTATCGCTTGTTTTTCTTAAACATGGGCACTTTAACAATTTATAAGTAGGAACATAGCAGTACTATGTTCCAAGCATCTAAAACTAACTAAAATTGCTAGTCAGAATTAAATTTCGTACGGGTTCATTAGAACCCTTACAAAAAAATATACGGAAATGCGGTAGTGTGCAAGGGCGTACAGTGGATGCCTTGGCATAAAGAGGCGAAGAAGGACGTGGTTAGCTGCGATAAGCTTCGGGGAGCCGCTAGCAGGCTTTGATCCGGAGATTTCCCAATGGGGAAACCCAGCAAGAGTAATGTCTTGTTATCGTTATCTGAATACATAGGATAACGAAGCGCACCCAGCGAAGTGAAACATCTCAGTAGCTGGAGGAACAGAAACTAATAAGTATTCCCTAAGTAGTGGCGAGCGAACGGGGAGAAGCCTAAACTCAAAATTTATTTTGAGGGTTGCAAGATAATAACGTCCCGCAAGGGCAAGAGTAAAAAAATTTAGAGGTTAGCTGAATAGGCTGGAAAGCCTGACCAAAGGGGGTAATAGTCCCGTAAGCAAAAACCTTTAGAACTCTTGAGTTGTTATTCTTAAGTAGCACGATGCCAGTGGAACTTCGTGTGAATCCGCCGGTACTACTCCGGCAAGGCTAAATACTCTTTATGACCGATAGTGAACCAGTACCGTGAGGGAAAGGCGAAAAGAACCCCTGTTAGGGGAGTGAAATAGATCCTGAAACTGTACGCTTACAACGAGTAGGAGGTCGCCTTCGGGCGACTGACTGCGTGCTTTTTGCAGAACGAGCCGGTGAGTTATTTTATGTGGCGAGGCTAAGCTTTTATAAGTGGAGCCGTAGCGAAAGCGAGTCGTAACTCGGCGAAAATATTTAGTCATATGGAATAGACCCGAAGCCAGGCGAGCTAACCATGACCAGGGTGAAGTATGGGTAACACCATGCGGAGGCCCGAACCCACGAGCTGTGCAAAACTCGGGGATGAGTTGTGGTTAGAGGAGAAATTCCAATCGAGCCTGGTGATAGCTGGTTCTCTCCGAAATATCTCTTGGGATAGCCGCGAGATAGTAGCGATGGGAGGTAGAGCTACTGGATGAGTGGACGTGACTTCGGTCTAGTTCATTCAACCAAACTCCGAATTCCCACACGTTAGTCTCGCGAGTCAGTCTGTGAGGGCTAAGCTTCATGGACAAAAGGGAAACAACCCAGACCGCCAGTTAAGGTCCCTAAATTTTTTTGAATTCTTCGTGATTCAAGAGTTCTTTGTCGCCTTAGGTGACTTAGGACGCGCTTAGTGGAAAAGGATGTAAAATTCCGAAAACAGCTAGGATGTTGGCTTAGAAGCAGCCATTCATTCAAAGAGTGCGTAACAGCTCACTAGCCTACGGAATTTTGCGCCGAAGATATAACGGGGCTAAGCGCAATACCGAAACTGCGGATTTATAATTTATTATAAGTGGTAGGAGAGCGTTCTTTATGCATTGAAGTCTCATCGTGAGGTGGGGTGGAGCGTAAAGAAGTGAGAATGCCGGCATAAGTAGCCGCAATACCGGATAAATCCCGGTACGCCGTAAGCTCAAGGTTTCCTGAGCGATGTTAATCAGCTCAGGTTTAGGCGGTCCTAAGGCGAGGCCGAAAGGCGTAGTCGATGGCCAGCAGGTTAATATTCCTGCCCTGCCTATTGTTTTATACTAGGGAGTGACGAAGTTTTGTAGTCTCTGCACCTTATTGGATTGGTGTCAATTTAGTGAGGAAGTTGGGTAGGCAAATCCGCCCGACAATATTCCAAGCTAAGTTGGGAAGAGAAGCGCAAGCGGATCGAACAGAGATGAGCAAGCTTCCAGGAAAAGCTTCTATGTTTACAATAGGCATCCGTACCTAAAACCGACACAGGTGAGCGAGGCGAGTAGCCTCAGGCGAACGGGAGAACCCTCCTCAAGGAACTCGGCAAAACAGCGGTCGTAACTTCGGGATAAGGCCTGCCAGTCCTGGGGAGCTATAAGATGAGGGAGTTTTAGAAGGGAAAAAATCAAATCAACGAACTTTTATCGAGGAGGTTTCTTTTATATGAGTCTTCGTAAGAAGTATGGAAATCTTGTTGGTTGCCTTTGGCAGACAGTATGCCAATGCAATTGTGAAAGGATGAAAGGCAAAAGCGCTGGAGAGAGATGGGCAATCTCTCTGGAATATCAACTCTTTCAGGAACTTTTGGAAGAAATCGAAAAAGTCTTGGAAGGAACGAGAGGTTCTCTGATTGAGAGCGCATCAGAAGTCACCCTCAGCGTTTCGATAAAGGGAGACAAGTTTGATGTTAGCTTTTCAACAACAGAAGAAGGACGGCACATAACCTTCAAGAAAAACGGAGAGATAATGGAAAAATTCTCCGCGGACTCTTGCCTGTTCTTCTTACCAGAAGAAAATAATCTTCCCCTGTCAATTGATAGGGGGGATCATACAATACACTAGTTCCGAAGTTTTCCCTTCATCTCCCTCCCCTATCTTTTAGCTCCTCAACGGCTGGCCGCAGCTAAAGACCCCAAGCGACTGTTTAACAAAAACACAGTTTTCTGCTAACCCGCAAGGGGAAGTATAGGAACTGACCCCTGACCAGTGCTGGAACGTTAACGGGAGCGGTGCAAGCCAATCCCCGAAGCGCCAGTGAACGTCGGCCGTAACTATAACGGTCCTAAGGTAGCGAAATTCCTTGTCTGGTAAATTCAGACCTGCACGAATGGGGTAACGACTTGGGGACTGTCTCGAGGAGGGACCCGGCGAAATTGCACTAGCAGTGAAGATGCTGCTTACCTACGGCTAGACGGAAAGACCCCGTGGAGCTTTACTACAACTTGACATTGAATTGCGTGCGTTGATGCTTAGAATAGGTGGGAGACTTTGAAGTTTCGATTCCGGTCGGAATGGAGTCACCAGTGAAATACCACCCTTCATAGTATGCAGTTCTAACCTTGTTCCCTAATCGGGATCGGGGACAGTGTCTGGTGGGTAGTTTGAGTGGGGCGCTCACCTCCCAAATTGTAACGGAGGTGTTCAAAGGTTGGCTAGGCTCGGATGGAAATCGGGCCGATAGCGCAAAAGCAAAAGCCAGCTTTACTGCAAGGCATATAAGCCGCGCAGTCGCGAAAGCGGGATTTAGTGATCCGATGATTGCGTGTAGACGCGTCAAAGCTCAGCAGATAAAAGTTACCCCGGGGATAACAGAGTGGTACCCCCCAATAGCCCATATAGACGGGGGTGTTCGCTACCTCGATGTCGGCTCATCACATCCTGGGGCTGGAGAAGGTCCCAAGGGTTTGGCTGTTCGCCAATTAAAGTGGTACGCGAGCTGGGTTCAAACCGTCGTTAGACAGGTTCGTCCCTATCTACC
>Ga0074195_1004085_pt1 | contig 12510 bp, 11 predicted proteins | sample EPASupsiteHSE623_FD_64525 | JGI IMG/M metagenome (GOLD analysis project Ga0074195, IMG submission 64525) | Bioremediated contaminated groundwater from EPA Superfund site, New Mexico - Sample HSE6-23 | ecosystem: Environmental > Aquatic > Deep subsurface > Groundwater > Contaminated ...
CAGATGCTTAAAACCCTCAAGAGGTTGAATGACATTAACTCAAGAGCAAATAAGTAAAACCTTCGAATCGATGCAGGAGCGGTCCGAGGCTCCCAAGCTGACCCCGGAGCAGCTCAATGCTATTGACCTTCTGATTCTAGGCAAAACCGACCGTGAGGTAGCAGAGATTGTAGGTGTCAGGCGTGAGACGATCACAAAATGGCACAAAAACCCGTTTTTCGGCGCTGAATTGAATGTCAAAAGGGAGGAGCTGTGGATAGATGCGAAGCTCAGGCTTAAGTCCCTGGTTCATGAGGCGGTCAATGTGCTTACCAATGGCCTCGCCTCCAAGGATGAAAAGGTATCAATTACTGCAGCAGTCCATATCCTGAAAACCGTGGGCCTGTATGGGGAAGTGAAACAGAACTTCGGCCCGGATACGCCGGAGGAGACAATATGGAAGCAAGCCACAGAGAAGAAGCTCCATATTTACACTGCACTTAGGCCGGATTCATTCTGCGAGTGGTCTGTGAAGAATCACATGGAAGAGCTATCCAAGGAAGATACAGCCGGAATGATGAGATTCTGGTATGAAGAGGCGGTTGATGAGCAGAAGGCCGAACTCAGGCAGTACAAGAAGAAGGCGAAGGCTCAGGGGGTCCTGATAGAGCCCGTACCTCTGACTATTGAGGCGGATCACACACAGACTCAAATCGATACGCAAGAGCCTATTAAGGCCTAAGGAAGACCTACTATCTTTTTTAGCCTCTGAATCCTCCGAATCTAACGGCGATCCTCCGAACCTTCGCAACCTTCGTTATCCTTCGGCAACCTTCTGAAATTACAGAATTACAATTGAAATTATAGTTGAAAATTAAGGTTTGAAATTACAATCCATAACCAAGCTCCAGTTTTCCACTGCGATAATCTTGATCCTTAAAAAGAAGGAAAGCCTGGCCATATTCCTTCGCAAGCTTCCAAACCTTCCGTTTTAGAGGCTTATCCTTCCGAACCTACCAGAGCCCAGGGCCTTCCCAAACTACACAAAAACTACACAAGCAAACTTCGGTCAAACTTCCATTATGCTTCCATCAAACTTCGCTTGTAGCTAGCAACCTTCGGAACCTTCTATTTTTGAGGGCACCCTTCGGCCTTTACAAACTTAACAAATGCTTAACAAAAACTTACCAGGCATCTCCACGAAAAGGAGGAGCAAGCGACAACCAAACTTCCTTGAAACTTCCAATTTTCGCTTTTGTGTCGCATATTTCACATGTCGCAGGGTCTTACATTTCGGACTTGACCTTTACATTCTTGCATCTGTCCAATGTCCATGCTTCCCACAAACCTTTTGGATATGATGGAAGATCCTTTACTTGGAGGATAGGCAATTGGCGAGAGGCAAACGCAACAACAATTATAGCTCCTTTCGATCCACAAAATCTAGTGTACGGCTTCCAAAATAAGCATGCAATAAAATAAGGTGCAATAAATATATACTATTGTAATGCTATTTCAGAATCGTTATAACTAGGCTGAGTAAATCATGAATGCGGCATAAATTGTATGCAGTTATGGAGTGCGCCCGAGTGCCGTAAGAATTTTGCTTTTATTTTTTTTAGCCACGGCATTTTTTGGATCAATTCTTATAGCCTCATCATAGGCTTCGATCGCCTCAGCGAATTTGCCCTGTTTGCCAAGAGCATTGCCTTTATTGTTCCAGGCAATGATCATCTTTGGATCAATCTTGGTAGCTGCGTCGAAGGCCTTCACGGCCTCGTCATATTTTCCCTGACCGTAGAGAACAATGCCTTTGTTTTTCCATGCGTCGGCATAATTGGAATCAAGCCTGGTAGCCTCATCAAAGCATTTGATGCCCTCATTCAACTTGTTCTGTTTACTGAGTGTGATACCTTTGCTATTCCAAGCTTTGGTGTAATTAGGATCAAGCTTGATAGCCTCGTCGTAAGCGTCAATGGCTTCATCGTACTTTCGCTGGTAATCGAGAATAAAGCCTTTATTGCACCATGAAAAGGCATCAAGAGAGGTGCAAGCGCATGGCACGGTAAAGAACCATCCGATTGGATTGATTGGAATGACGCAACTGCATTCTCCGGATGCATTAAATTTTTCCGCACTCAATTGATAGTCGAAATCTTCGTAAGGAGTAATAGAATAATTGGATGCGATGTTAGCGATAAATATAATCATTATTAGATAAATCAAATAATTTTTATTACACGCGTGTCTGACGCAAAGGATGAGTAGTAAACATAGTGGTATGAAAAAAAATCTTGTTGACCTCATTATTATATCTGAATCATTTATGTAACTGGATCTGGCAATTGCTATCAATAGAACATAAGAGATGAAGAGATACCAAATCCAAGCATCAATGGTCCAATTATTCCTAGAATAGTAAATTAATATAGATATAGTAATAATAGTTATTAAATATGTTATATGATATCCATATTGATTAATGATATCTGATGCGGGATAGAAGTAGAAGTTAGTGAATATATGGGCTGAAATAAATCTAACGATACTGATTAATCTCGGATTGTCTTGCCCTTCCATTGATCCTACAGCCAAGTAAAATATGTTGCATAGCACTGATATCAAGAACACGATCAAGATAGGAATAGATCTCGATTTGTAAACAAACCATGCTACGGCTGGAAGAAATATTACACTAACGGGGCTGGTTAGAAATCCCAATATCGCAAATAATGTTTTGGCGGGGGTTGTAGAACCCGAACCAAGAATTAAATTGGTCGTCCAGAGCATCAAATAAATCGATAGCGACCATTGTATGTTTGTTATATTAAGAAATATGTCTGGTACTGGCATACAAATAATAAATATAGCTGTTATAAATCTCCAAACATCATTTTTAATTAGAAATCTAAAATCGGTGCTAAAGATATATGAAATACTAGCAACCGCAATTAGCATCGCAGAAAAATCCATGATGAATGGTGCGGTTTTCAAACCGAACTGGAGGGCGAATAGCGTTACTAATCTGGGAATTATATGCAAATATCCAGCGTAAAGCGTGATCAAGCTGAGATAGGAATGTTCTATTGCTTGCTGTAAAAAGATAGGCCCATCTTCCGCCCGAAGGTGACCATTAATCAATGTGTCAGGCATCCTCAAAAATATAATTATAAACATAATTAAATATAAGACAATCCATGCAGAGTTTGCCTCGGATGAATATTCAAATTTAGAAAACAACGCCTTGATTCGCAAGATAAATGGAGCCGATTTATAAGATGCAAATTTGCTTTCGAACCTTTCTGCAAAGCCCATAGTCTTTCGACGTTTCGCCAATCGCTTATCCTCTTCGTGAGATCTTTTATCGAATATAAAAAGATTTTGGAACAATATTATCGTATATACTGCAGAGATTATTTAAATAACAGTGTGAAAAGTTACTAGGTCGCGGATGGAAATTACTAAAATTTCTCACTAAAATCGGATGTAAGGGGTTCATTTTGACCTCGTGTGCCCATCTCATCACCCGTTTGCGCTTTTAAGTATATCACGTACGCGAACGAGAATTGGCTGGGCAGATAAAAAGTAGGAAAAGATCGTTGAAATCATTTTTAAATCATTTTGATCGTTGGCTATAAGCAGATGAATTTGTTGGATTTCGGCTGATTACAAACGGTGCGAACATGCCCCGCAGCTCGCTGCGGGGTGCGCTACATGAAGTACATACAACTTGCAGTCCATCCTTCCTTTTTTTGCAGACTTCCCAACTACTCCAAAAGCTCTTCTGGCAAACTCCCTATTCCAGGCTCTATGTGAATGAAAGACAAGTAAAACTGAGTGCTCACTGATAGCGATTGATTCAATCTACTGATAACGATTTAGCCTAATTGGATTCATGGAGCGCAAAGGTAGACCTTACGACACCAAAAGCATATTTATAAAAATATAATGGGCTCCGATTCTGGTTGAGAAAAGCAGTGTATTCAAGTGTGTGCAACTTACGTCATTGTACATTCCGGGAAATGTGAGACCAATCAACAAAATTAAATGCAATACTATGAGAAAGGATCATAGCCTGCCAAACGATAATTCAAGAAATTTAAACTGCAGAACATAGAATTTGTGGTCCAGGAGAGATGAGGCTATTGAAGAAAGAATTAGTCATTGCTTTGCTATTGTCGAGCATGTTGGTAATTGAACCTGTTTTTGCATATGGAGAAGAACAAGGAAGCAGTGAGCGCAATTTTGTTGCTCGTGTAATCTTTGCGGAGGCGGGACCATCTTGCAGCGATAACGAGCTTGGCCTTGTTGCTTCCGTCATGGTAGGACGCATCGGTCATCAAGGGTTTGGCAATGGCAAATTGAAGACTATGTATCATGTGGCTTTACAATCGGGAGCGTTTTCCTGTATCGGCGACATCAAAAACGAAAATTGGGCCAAATCAGCAGACCCTGACAAATTGAATGAAGCGGAAAAGAGTATCTGGGATTACTGCTATTCTTTAGCAGGCGGGAACTTTCAGCAACATTACGGTCCATCTGGACGCCCTATTGTATACTATCATGACAAGAGCATCAGCAAGCCATCGTTATGGGATAACCAGTACTGGTCAGCTGTGATGGAATTGGAGACGGATCACTTCATTTTCTACAGTGTATTACCTGCAAAAGCAGCAGCTTCGGGTGCTTCAGTAGGAACTCAACAAAACACAATGGTCACATTAACCCTGTACATCCATGATGGAAGTAGAGATGGCCCTATGATCTTAGGTGCTCATGTTACAGGCCAAGATGGATCAGGCAACAGCTTCCAGCAGACTACTGATAGTAATGGTTGTGTTATAATTACAGGAGAATCAGGAACCTGGTCGTTTGCAGCTTCTGCAGACGGATACGAGGCCAATAGCTGGTCACAGCCGATAACTTATACCGACACCAAGGATGCGTTCCTGACGTATTCGGTAGCTTCAAGCACAGGCTCTAAAAGCAGCGGATTTGTCGATCCGGGCGTTGCGGCTCTGATGCAACAAGTAGCTTCCGGAGGCAAAGGAGAATCCATCCAAGAAAGCGCATCTTCGACTTCAGCAGTTAGCCAACAGGAACCTGTCGCCTCAACGACACGGAACTCTGAAAGCAGCGTTGTTGGGAAATGGAAGGCTCATGTTGAGGATACTTTCACAATAACCAATGATATTTCAGATAATGAAGCTATAGGCAAAGATCAGCGTGGCTACTCTGATTATATATTAAACTTTTATAGAGATGGTACGTTTACATTATCAGGATACGAGGGAAATAATTACGAACTGGAGAATCGTGGAGAAGAACCCTACCAAGGTCCAGATATGACAGGAAAATGGGTACAAAATGGAAATACTGTTCGCCTGCAATATGATAATACAGAAGGTTGGACCGAAGAGATGACAATAAGCGGAGATATGATGATCTGGGCATCATCATATGATGGGGTGGAAGGTTACGCTTCCTATCACCAAGAAATATCCGGATCTGCAGAAAAGGTCGACACATAGGTTTTTTCTGCCAGGATAGATGGTACGAGCTATACTCCAGATACGAGCATAGGATATGGGGCTGATCCCAGCTCCGAGCTGTGTGTATAACCAGTAAAACTTCCTTCCCTTTTTCGATATCCATTAAGCCGCAAAACATTATTATAAGCATACTTTCAGGCTCAAACCCTCCGATGTTACGCTCCAGATTATACAGCATCTTTTTGGATTCGCTGATGCTGCTTTTTCGATATCGGGCAATTGTCGATAAATCATTCCATAGTGTATTGGAATGAATAGTTAGGCTGAAGCGATTTTTGGGCTATTTAGGAGAGATGTATGAGGTAGTGCGTGTAAGTCGTAGCTTTAACGATTTGCTGTACTATGAAAGCAAACCACTTCCACTCAACAGATGATGCATCAAGAATCAATTTAGTGCAATTTCTCAGTTTAATGCTTGTCTTGATCATTTGAAGATCAACTCGAACATGATAGTATGTCTCTTGAGTTCTCAAGTGCAAAATCAAAGCGAAAAACAACGCAAACGATGCAAGTAATGCAAAACTCGTTGGATTATGCATTCATACATGTGATTGATGAACGAAAGAGTTGATTGTTTCATCGAAGATATGAAACAGAGTAAAATAGCAACAATAATAAATAGTAAAAATGTACACAACAACTACTACAACAACAATAACAACGAACAACAATAAAGACAACAAAACTGGAGGTAATGCATATGGCAAAACACGTTGAATTAGGGCTAATCCTCAAAGGAGAAGAGGCCGAAGAGTTCCTAAAGAACGAAAAGAGCCCTGCTTTTACCCCCGAGCAATTAGCATTTTTCCGTCAAGCGAAAAGGATTTACAAAGCTAATTGTAACAAGTTCTGATGGAGCGCATACCTGAAAGGGCACTTAGCATCGAATTACTCAACACCAGGAATGCTAAGTATACTCTTGCTCCTTTCGATTCTGGGGACGAAGAGCTAAACGATTTCTTGAAAAATGATGCACTAAAAGAGCAGCAACTTCTTCTCAACAGAACCCATTTATGCTTTTATAAGGATCACCTCGCCGGATTCATTGCATTAGCGGCGGACTCAATCCGATTAGATAAAGACAAGCTGGATCTCAGCCAACACATTGACGGCTGTGATTACCCTGCCTACCCCTGTATTTTGATCGCGAGGCTTGCGGTAGATAAACGGCTTCATGGGCGTGGTATTGGAAGCTATTTACTTTCTCTTGCTATTGGTTTTGCGCTTAGTGGGCCTTTGGGATGCAGATACATATCTGTCGACCCAAAGGAGACCGCCTTAAATTTTTATGAAAAGGTTGGGTTTAGATATTTGACGAAAAGCAAACGCCGAATGTACCTAAACGTGACGGATATAACGCAACAATTAGAGCCCGACGAATCGCCAGATCCATGGGCCGAAGATTTGAACCCATGAACCAGAAAAGCTATTTTTGAGAAGGCGCATATTTGGCGCAAGGGAGGAGCCATGCAAAGAATTCATGCGCCTTTTGATGAGCCTACCTTGGCGCAGATCGACCAAGAAGTAGAGAAAAGCGGCACTAGTAGGGCGCAATGGCTGAGTTCCGCCATAGGCGCATATCTGCGCCTCCTTGAGCTATCCAATGGCGCAGATCCGACTCAAGTGGCGCAAGATGTGGCGCAACTGAGGATCACTAACAAGAGCCTACAGGACGATCTCGATAGCCTCAAGGAAGAGCTTCAAAACCTTAAGGCATCCGAAGAAAAATCACGCGGAGAAGCGGCGCAAATGGCGCAAGAGTTGGCGCAATTAAGGACCACAAACGAGAGCCAATGGAAGGAGAACCAACGGCTAAAAAAGTCCGAGCAATCAGCACTTGAAGACGTGGCGCAGACGAGGCGCAAACTAGGCGCACTTGAGGATCAGATAGCACCGAGTGCGGCAAATCTAGAAAAGGCACGCTCTGACATGATCCTCTTGCAACACGATCAGGCGCATTTTCTGGACACTATCAAGCTGAAGGATCAGGAGATAGCGTTCTTGCAGGCGCACATCGCCCAGCTCACCCAAAGCATCAGCCAATTTGCCCTTAAGCCCGGCGAAGAAGAGATCAAGAAAAAAGGCTGGTGGCAGTTCTGGCGGAGGGATTGAAAAAGATGGCGAAAAAATTCGACAAAGAATTTGGGGCTTTGGTGGAAGAGATAATGGAAATTCCTGAGCAGATAGCGGCTATGAAGATCATGCAGGCTGCCTTCAAATGCCATCGATGCGGGGAGTGCTGCACGAACATCAACGGCGTCGGGCTCATGGATGCAGACATAAAGCGGCTGTGCAAACACCTCAAATGTGGCACGAGGTGGTTTGAGACGAACATGATAGAACCGAAACCAGGGCATCAGTCGAAACCCTTCTTGAAGGGGTCCGTGACCAACCGCAGATGCCCATATTACAGCAACGACTGTACAGTCTATGAGGCGAGGCCCTTAGTCTGCCGGGTTTATCCTCTGATGAACGACGACGAGCGAGGCTACACCCCCCATTTATATGACAACTGCCCCGGAACAATCGAGCTGGCCCAGGAGATCCAGGTCCAGCAGCTTTTGAACGGCGGCGGAAGGCCAACAGTCGAAGACAATCTGATATTCGGAGCAATCCGGGTCCAGGCTCATCTGAAGGTGATAGACCTCTGCGGCTTCAAAGACTTGGTAAAGCGGTATGCTTGCCTCTCCAAAGCCTTCAAACCATGGGACGAGGTAGAGGCTACTGTCAGGCCGCAGGCTATAAGGTACTTGGCGTTCACGATTCCACCAGAACATATAGACCAATACCTCTGCGCCCAGATCCAGAATGAGGGTTCTGGCTAATGGCGGCCCAGAAAAGCCTGCTCGACTTCTCGGTATCAATTCTGGAAATAATATAATTTCTGTAATGCTATATAATCAACGATCAGTCGGCAGGGTGGATGTTAGCTACTGTTAATCAATCGCTTTATGGTCAATGGCTGCTGTGGGAAGGAGAAATTTTTTCGTGGAGCAATCCTCATGAGGGTGGTGATTCTGGAAGAGTGAATAAGTTTTTAAGGTTTAATTGTTGTCTAATCTAAGATCCCATGACAACTACATACAAAATAAGTATCGATGCAGATACCGGTAGAGATATCTCAGAAATCCAAAAAGAAATTGTAGGCTTGCTTGATGAAAATAAAGTACATAAAACAATAAGCGATATATGCAGAGAAAAAGACTTCGCAAAATGTGATGTTACAATTGAGATATACATCCCTCCACGGGAAATCCCGCGAAGATAGTTGATCTTCGGCTAATCGTTTCATTTGGCAACGGTCAGCTTTGAATATATATCTTGCATCAAGAATAATATTTGCCTGCTACTATAATAGAAACGATACCGAAACGGTATTAGACGGTAAACTAAAGATAACAGTAAACGGTTATTATCCTTCTCAGATCTATGGAATTAAATTGTATATTTTTCGACTATATTAACTAGAATACCTCAAATCTCAGCTATATCCTCTTGGCAGACCGTTGCCAAATGAAACAGATAACAAATCTCTCGTCTCTGCGATAATCCGGGCCGTTGCTCTTCCATCTCCAGGTGTATGCCCACATATCAGAGCTGGACAAATCATCTCAGCTCTGTGAAGTGCTCTGATGCAATCGCGACGTGAAACAGGCTTACCTTCCATGCCTGCCAAGTATTGTCGGGCCTGTGGCGAACTGAGAGCAACCTTCTCTTTGCCTTCTGCCAGGGTCTTGATGTGGTCCACAATGGCCTCGGCCCGGAGCTGGATCTTCGTGATCGCCTGCCGAATGAGGCCTTGAGCATGTGGCCCAGTCTTCAAAGCGTCCCTAATCCGAGCCAAAAGCTGCTTGCTGAAAGCATTGATAGAGAAGTAGCTGCTCACATGGAGATCTTGCAGCCTGGATGCTTTCTTGGGCCTTCGTGGTCAATCTTCCAAGCTCCCGGCCCCGGACTATTCCCGCATCCCTTATCGCTTCTGCAAGCTGGTTGCAGAAGATACAGCTTATAGCCTGAACTCCTGCGGCCATACCCCGTCTTCTTTGGCGACAACGTCTCCGGAACTGGCGTCCTCGAATCGATTCTGGATCATCTCATCAACCTCCCGGAGCCTGACCATGAAGACCTCGGCCAGGATCTCCTTGGCTGCCTGCAGCTCCATTATTCTTTGATCCTGCACAAGCACTTTCTGTGGCCCGAATAGCCGCCTGAGAACATCTGCCATGGTAGTATATGCGGCGTGCAAGTTTAAGTGCTTTGGCCGGAAAATGATATCAGGAGAGCATTTTTACATAAAGGGAAAGTTTGAAAAACATACAAAGAGATGAATGGGTCCATGAAGCTGACTGAAGCCACCTTTATGCGGCCAATGTTGCTCTTGATATTGCCTTCCGTTCAGCCGCGTGGCCCAGCCCACCCAAAGCATCAGTCAGCTATCCTCGACGCTCGGCGAAGAGGAGCTCAAGAGAAAGAGCTGGTTGTAGTTCTGGAGGAGAGATTGATTACGGATCAGACTATTGCCATTATTATTGGCGCTGCTATTGGTGCCGTGGGACCCGTGGCAATTTGCCTATTAACTCTTATAAGAGATAACCAAACCGAAGAGATGAAAAAGAAACAAACATGGCTTGAATCACGCAAACTTGCCTATTATAGGTTTATAGTGGTATTTTCAAGCCCTCTGATCGGTGAAGATACCACAGACTACCTAAGAGCATCGTTAGACGCAGCAACTTATGGGAATGTAATCCTTTCAGACCCATTTGAAATAAAACAAACCCCAATCACGTTCCCAATCAATTCATTGGATGATTTATCAAGTGCTTTGGCATTTATGAGATCTTCACATGCTGCGGAAGGCAGTTTCGAAGATCTGAGACAAAAAGCCCTCACTCCCTTTTTGAATGAATTTATGAATAGACTAAGGCAAAATGAATACTAACCGGCTGAGAAGCAAAAAGAGATTAAGAAAAAAGTATGGTGGCGGTTCAGGATATGGTGCCAATGTTGAATTTAAGTCCGACATTTCAAGTATCGATTAAAAAATTTAAAACAAAAGAAGCAATGACACTTTTCTTTGTTGGCATGATTCTTGTTGTTTTGATATTAGCAACGGTTTATTTTGCATATCAAAACAATTCAGGTATGGCCACAGCAACAACAACAATGGTCTTGGTGATTATAACCGGTTTTTACGCCTGGAATACATATAAGCAGGTCAAAACTATGATTGAACAAGAAGAAGCAATTCGAGACCAGTCGTTTCAATTATTCACTCAAACCAAAACAATGGAAAAACAATTTGATCTTATGTTTAAAAACATCAAACGCGATAGAATCACTAAGGAAATGAATTTTCTTATTTTACCTCTAAAGACCATATATCAAGAAATAGAAATAAGAGGGGTTAAAGGCGATTGGTGGACATATTATAACTTAAAAGCTACTCGAACCAATCGAATGAGAGCGGAAAGATTCAGAAATTCCGTAGATGTTGTTGACCAAAATAAATATCTTGCTTCAAAAGAATTATATCCGTTAATTGATAATTTCATACAGGCATTGAAATGCATAAGAAAGAATAGCGATGAAAATTATAAGGTTATTCTCGAAAATGCAACTAATGCACTTTTTGTATCCAAAACCAAAACGGAAATGTTTTATCTAAATGGAGGATTAGTAGAAGAACGATATAACGATATTACAAAAAAGATGCAACAATTGGATGAAGATTTGCTTAAAGAAGAAAAAGCATATCGAGAAAGCAAATTGACTGACTTCGTTTAAAATGGTACAACTTACTATGTACTAAAGAGCACGTAATATCTCGCCCCGGTCTTCTGCAGGGGTTGAGCATCCTTCTTTGTGGCCTCTCGGAGATCATTGATAAGCCGGAGCTGGATAAGCTGGTTCTCGGCCCGGAGTCTCGGCTGTGGACTCCTAGACAGCAATCTTCTCATCCTGGCGGGCAACATTATGCCCCAAAGCTGCGAGACCTGGTTTCTATAAGAAGCTTCCAAAGAAGATCTCTATCCAGCAAAAATAATAGTTGTCTACTATAATAATATCATAATATCCATGAACTAGCGAAAATTTTTCATTACGAAGCATGGAAGTTTCTAGTTTCTGCCTTTTGGCATGAAATCTTATGAATATAGAAGGCTTCTTGTTATTTATATATATTTTACTATTTTTTATCTCTATCTCAAACTAAGGCAATGCAAACTGATCCAAACTTAGTATCAAAGTTGGAATACGACTTTTAAACTATGATTCGCTGCTATTGATTCAGTCCCACGGCCCCAGAAACTAGAAATTTCTACTTCTTTTCATTAAATTCTTTATGAAGTTCGTGAGCAATAAATCCAAGGTCGAAGTGATTCAGCCGAAAAACCTTCATGTTCTTCTTTCGGGGATGCCATCCGAGGGCAAATCTCGGATCATTTCGGGCAATGTCCGCGAGTTGAGAGATCCGACGATGGGAGAGATCCAGAAGCTGCTCAACCTCCCAAAACGCCATGTAATCCCATTTTTGACCGGATAGTTTCGATTGGCTCTCGCGATCAACTAAGGCTTTAACAATCTCATCCAGGTGGCTCGCGACCTTGGAAGAGTACTCTTTCGGTGGTTCTGGTTCAGGAATTTCTAGTTTTGTGATCCGCTGCCTATCGTATGCAATGTCCAAACAGAGCCTGGTAATTTCCTGTTCTTGCGTAGACTCAAGAGTGGCTATCTTCTCATCCTGGCGGGCAACTGTTGCTTTGAGGTCCCGAACCTCATCTTGCAAAGGCTGGATGGCATTGGTGATGAGGTCCTGGAGCTGGCCTATGGTAAATGTGATAAGCTGCTCAGATGGCTGTACAAAATCGACTTGGGGCGCGGCGGGCCCAAAAGCTTTTATGCTTGCATTGGCTATCTTTGACATAAGGTTATCACCTGCAACGGTGTTCTCTCCTGTCAGGGTGCGGCTAACACCCTG
>Ga0074195_1004086_pt1 | contig 12508 bp, 6 predicted proteins | sample EPASupsiteHSE623_FD_64525 | JGI IMG/M metagenome (GOLD analysis project Ga0074195, IMG submission 64525) | Bioremediated contaminated groundwater from EPA Superfund site, New Mexico - Sample HSE6-23 | ecosystem: Environmental > Aquatic > Deep subsurface > Groundwater > Contaminated ...
GCATCGCTTGTTGATGTATAACCCGTCGCTCCTTAGCGAACCGGCGTAAATGCCTTTATGTACAAAATAATTTTCGATTATCTCGGTAAACAGCGATTTACCGTGACTGCCTGTAACAGCTATCAAAGGAATGCGGACAGGGGCATCCTTCGGGAACAGCATATTTACAAATTCCTTCTGTACAGGATGCGGAATACCAGTGTGAGGTTTTATGTGTACGCGGAAGTCAGGCGCTGCATTTACATCAATTACCACACCTTCGTTTTCTGTTAGAGGAACATTAATGTCGGGACTTATTATATCAATACCAGCTACATCAAGGTTCATCACCTTTGTTATACGTTCGCAGACAAAACGGTTGAATTCATTTACCTTATCAGTTACATCAGTTGCGGATCCGCCGAATCGTATGTTGCCTGTATTTTTCAGCTGCAGTCTGTATCCTTCGGGCAGTACACTTTCCATTGTCATCTGCAGCATTGAGATAATATGAACGGTGTCTTTATCTACTTCTATCGGGAAAAGATTTCCGTCAGGGTTGGCCTTGCGTGAATTGTTGAAGTTGCTGATGAGAGTTTCTATACTGTCTTTTCCGTTACCTGTAACAGATGCGGGAGTGAGCATAACGGCTGCACAATATTTGTTGTTTATTACCAGTATCCTGTAGAGTTCGCCCTGTGCCTGTTCCTGAACGATTACCTCCTTATCATGAGCGGCAGCATATTTAAATGCTTTAACAAGTAATTTCGGATCTGTAAGGCCGATGGTTACTCCCATCCCCCTGCGTCCAATAAGCGGCTTAACTACTTTTGGCCTGCTGTTCTTTTTCAAAAAAAGCACGGCATCGCGGGCTCTGGTGATCTTTATCTGCCCCGGCACGGGGACTCCTGCTTCAGAAAGTATTTCAGAAGTAGTGTATTTATTGTCGGAGGTCTCAACAGCTATAAGGCTTGTATTACCGGTAACTGTTGCGCGGATCTGCTGCCGGTATTTGCCGGAACCCAGCTGAACGAGATTGTATTTATCGAGGCGCACGAAAGGAATACCCCGTTCCACAGCTTCGTCAACAATAGCACGTGTTGAGAATCCCAGCAGACGGGTTTCGCGTATCTCTATAAGTTTGGCAGTTAAAGCTGCAACATCGAATTCCTGATTTGTAAGGATGGCATTGAGTAAAGCGGCTGCACCTTTTCCGGCAAGCATACCGGCGACCTCATCCATAAAGCGGAAAACTACGTTGTAAACACCGGGTGTTTTCGTTTCGCGGGTTTTGCCAAAAGCTATGTCCATTCCTGCCATGTTCTGCATCTCAATTGCAGTGTGCTCCATTACATGTCCGAGCAGGGTACCTTCCTCAACACGTTTAAAAAAGCCGCCTTTTTCGGCAAGCGAGCAGAAATGCTCTTCGAGAGAAGGAACACGTTTTTTTAGTTCCTCGTAAAAGCCGGGTATCTGGTTTGTAAAGACTTCGTGGTATTTGCCAATGTTGACCCTGATGCGAATAACCGGCCCGCCGCTGAAATAATTGGAGCCGCCGAGTATCCCGGTCTCTTCCACCAGTAGCGGTCCTTTTTTGATTAATAGTTCTATGTGTTCTTCGATATTCTGCATCACTGTCAATTTCCCGCTAAATTACACAAAATTGATTTAACGGAATGCCTTTGCAGTTAATATTACAATCAGAAATAATTTCATTTTATTTCAATTTGTGTTACATTTGGTTGTCTTAAAACTGAAAAAGATGAAATCAATTACAATTATCTTGTTATTTCTTATGATAACAACAGCTGCTTTTTCGCAGAAAGAAACCCTTGTTGAGATCAGTCCCGACATTTCTTCGCTTGTAATCTATACTGAAGGAGTTGAGGTCAGCCATATTACTCCGGTTAAACTTGTTCCGGGCCGCAATCTTATTGTTTTTAAAGGTCTTTCTGCAAAGCTCGACGACCGCAGCATTAGGTTCAACATAGATCCTGAAGTATCGGTACTTTCAATCAGCCATAAGGTAGATTTTATGAGCAAGAATCCCGATAAACCCAGGATAAAGGCCTTAAAGGATTCGCTGGCAATTTTAACAACAAAGATACAGCTGCTGAACGATGAACTGGGTGCTTTGCAGGTACAGCGCGAAATGCTGCTTCAGAACCAGCAGATGGCAGGGCAGAATAACGGGTTGAATGCGCTTGAGCTTCAGAAGGGCGCTGATTTTTTCCAGGCAAGAATATTCGAGATAAACAAACGCAGCAGTCAGATCAGATTATTACTTGCAGAACTTGCACCCGAAGCAGCAGCTATAGGAGGCGAGCTAAGCCAGACAGAAGCAAAAAACAGTTATCAGAGAGCAGAGATATCTGTGCTTGTAAATGTTGAAGCAGCTACACAGAAAGAGGCCGACCTTCGCTATTATGTTTCGGCTGCAGGTTGGGCACCATGGTACGAGATAAAAGCAACTGAGATCAATCAGCCCATTTCCCTTAATTACAGGGCCAAGGTTTTTAATAATACAGATATAGACTGGAAAGATGTCAACATGACCCTTTCGACAGCAGACCCCAGAAAGAGCGCCAACGCTCCTGATCTTGACCCGTGGAAGCTTAATTATTATGGCGACATTTACGATAACGATTACCAGTACAAACAGCAGTCGAACCTTAACGATAATTATTATGTACAGCTCGAAGAACAGAATAAGAACAAGGTTCAGCGCGGGAATGTAAATTTTGTTACAATTTCGGTTTCGGAATTAAGTATTGAGCTGAACGTAAAGACCAAATATTCTATCCCCAGCAATTCGCAGCCATATATTGTTGATGTGACCGAATACAAACTGCCTGCAACATATAAACATATTGCTGTGCCCAAGGCTGAACGCGAGGTTTATCTTCTTGCACAGATTACCGAATGGGAAGATCTGAATCTGGTGGAAGGTCAGGCTAACGTTTATTTCGATAATACCTTTGTCGGAAAATCATATATCTCAACCCGCGATGTAAACGATACTCTGAGCCTCTCGCTCGGGGTCGACAAAAAGGTTTCGTGTGTAAGAAGCAAGGTTAAGGATTATACTTCAAAACAGCTGATAGGAACAAAGAAAAGAGAGACATACAGGTATCAGTATGATATAAAGAACAACCGCAAGACACCAATCGACCTTGACGTAATTGATCAGGTGCCGGTATCAGAGAACTCTGAAATTGAAGTAACAGTAGAGGAGATCTCTTCGGCAAATTATAATAACCTTACAGGTATGCTACTGTGGAATTACAAGATGCAGCCAGATGCAAAGAACCAGCATTTTATGCAGTACACTGTAAAATACCCGAAGAACAAGAGGATAAACTCATCCGGTAAAAAGTACAGAGCTATTGCCTGCCCGTCGTTTTAAAAAAATAATTTCGACAAGGAAAGGTTTTTTCACCAAAGAACAAGAACTTTATAGGGTTTACTTGTCATATTTCTGTCATTCAGAGACCCGGCGATTTAGCCGGGGCGAAGCCTGCCTGCGAAAGGCAGGAATCTCATGTAAAAAAATATAATACAACTTAAACCCATTGGTATATTAGATTCTTCGTCTCGCAAATAAGTTAAAGTGAAATTAATGTTGCTTGCTGCTCGCCTCTAAACGACATGGCGGAGTTAAAAATTAAGGCAGTTATACTACCTTGCCACCCGAAACTTTAATCTTTTTGAACATTCCCAGCGATAGGTCGCCGTCGTATGGGCTGCCGTCTTCGGTGTATGCAATATCGCCTGAAGCAGGGTTTACGTCGTTAAGTTCAACAGTAACCATACCTTTTCCGGTTTTGAATTTCTTTAATGTTCCGGTGTGGCTGACTTTTCCATTTGTGATCACAAACCACAGGTCGCTTGTAAAATGTTTTCCGTCTTCCAGAGGTTTTTCATCAATAACTATTTTATCACCTGCTGTAATGAATGCAGTTTTGTTTTCGGTATAAAGTCCTGCTGTAACACCATTAGCAAGTGTGATCTTGAAATAGTGGTTCTTTCTGGATATCCGGCTGTCCTGTATTTCGTAAAAAAAGTTGGAAGTCGAGCTCTTGTACATGCCGTCTGCAAGTGGCTCCAGGTCTTTTGTTACCTGCTGTCCTTTTGTTCCGATCGCTTCCTCTGCATGGCTGCGGTGGATCTCAATATCGAAACCATCGGTAACATGCATTAGAGTGAGCTTAAGGTGTTTTGCAACAGCATTGTGTACGTAATTGTCAACCTCCAGAATAGTGAGGTATTTTGTGTTGGCAAGGTAAGTGAATTCAGGTTTTGTGCTGCTGTTCTGAAGAACTACTACCTGTTTGTCGATATAAAGTATCTGATAAGTTACAACTTCGGTTTTTGTTATCTTAAGCTGGTTGGTAACTCCGGTGAATTCCCATTTGTATTTTGATTTTACATCCTTCTTGTCAGAATCTGCCTCGCCGTTTTCGTGAAACACAAGTCTTTCGTCATGACCTTTATCATCAATAAGAAGCCATATCTGATTTTTCAGAAGGCTGACAGTTTCGTTATGGTGACTCATTTTCCTTAATACAGGTGAAGCGTTAATTAAAAACTGACTCATAATAATTATTATTAGGTTTATAAAACAGACTTCAAATATATTAAAAATTTTGTAACGGTTAATTCAGTGCGGACTGTTTTTTATGACCTTTCTGCGATGCTCATTGCGGTTTTTATACCGTCTGCTGCGCTGGAAATAATTCCTCCCGCATAGCCGCTTCCTTCGCCTGAAATATATAGATTTTCGAAACCCTCGCATTTGCCTCTTTTATCCCTTAATGCCTGCACAGGTGACGAGGTTTTGCTTTCGAGTCCCAGAAGAATGCCGGTGTCATATCCGTTCACTTTCCGGCAGAATTCACCCAGACCTGCAGTTATGGCTTTTACTGCTGTCTCTGGAATAAGAGTGCGAATATCGTATGGGAAAATGCCTAGCGGATATGAGGTTTTCTGCCCCTCTTCGTGCCGAAGCTTTCCTGAAATAAAATCACTTATACTGCAAAAAGGAACTGAAAAGGAATTACTGAGACCGAAGAAATTTTGCTCAAGTTTTTCAAGTTCATCCAGGGCTTCTGACGGGTTAACTGTTCTTCCTGCGAGTTCATCCGGATGAATTCCTGCAACGCATGCTGCATTTGCAAATTGTCCGTTCCTCTTGTAGTAACTCATACCGTTTACAACCGAACTTCCGTTAAAAGCAGTTGCCGGAACAACTATTCCTCCGGGGCACATGCAGAATGTATAAACAGGCCTGCCAGCCGCATCAGATGTAAGGCGGTATTCAGCTGCTTTTACTCCTGGTAATTCAGCGATCCCCCACTGTGCTTTGTTTATTATTTCCTGTCTGTGTTCAGCACGGTATCCAATTGCAAAGTTTTTAGTGCGGTATGGAACTCCGGCTTTCATCAGCATTCTGTATGTGTCGGTTGCAGAATGCCCGGTTGCAACTATCAGATGGTCGCAAATGTATTCATTTTCACCGGCAATGCAGGATAATACCTTCCCATTCCTTATCTTCAGGTCAGTAAGTTTCGTAGAAAACAATATCTCGCCACCTGCTTTCTCGTATTCATTTCGCAGATTTTTAACAATCAGCCTCAGATTGTCACTGCCAATATGAGGGTGTGCCAGGTACATTATTTCAGGAGGAGCACCTGCGCTGACGTATGTCTTAAGTACAAAATTCCTTTCCTTTGAAATGTGTTTAGAACGTGATGTAAGCTTGCCATCTGAAAAAGTTCCCGCACCTCCTTCACCGAAAGGGTAATTGCTGTTTTCGCAGAAAGCACCTCCTTTTTCAAATGTTCTTATATCCATTACTCTCTTTTCAACATCAGTTCCACGTTCTAGGATCATTGTACTGAAACCGGCCTTCTGTAATACATATGCGGAAAAGAATCCTGCAGGTCCGCTGCCGGCTACAATTACTTTATTGTTCCTTTTGCGATATGGGATATCTATACCCTCATGTTTGATTTCAGCAACTTTTGGGCTGTCAGAAATACCAAGACGTATCAGCCAGTGGATGAAATTCTTTTTCCGGGCATCAAGACTCTTACTGATTATGTGAAAGCTGAAATTTGTGTTTCCTGAAATCTTTGCAACCTGAGCCTTCAGCTCATCTTCTGTATAACCGGTATGAATCTTTATTTCTGCTTCACGAAAAGACATGTGCAAAGGTTAGTAAAAAATCAGAAAAAGAAAAATTGTGAAGATAAAACATGCTCTAATTTTCTAAGATCAGTCTTTTATTCTGATGTGGAATTGAAGGTAATTGGTCTTTTTATTCAAACTAAATCGTTACAGGTTGTTAATTTTAATGATATTTTAATATATTAATTATCAAGAGTTAATACGCTTTTTTTATCTTTATCAGATGAAAAAATTGTTGCTTGTTCAGGCGTCCGGAACTATCAGAAAGGGGCTATCGGTAACTCAGTCAAAATATCCTTCGCTGGCACTGGGGATAGTTGCGAATCTGACTCCAGAGAACTGGACTATAGAAGTTGCCGACAGTATTACTGGTAACTATACAGACCATGATGCAGACCTTGTTGCAATAACTGCATATACTCCGACAATAAATGATGCTTACAGTATTTCTGAGCATTATATGAGTAAGGGTATCCCTGTGGTTCTTGGCGGGATTCATGCCACACTTGTGCCCGACGAGGCTAAGCGATATTGTAATGTTTTGGCAATAGGAGAGGCTGAATCTGTTTGGCCTGATATTATTTCAGATTTCAACAGTAAAAAATTAAAAAGGATTTATACGGGCAGTAACACATGCGGTATCGTTTCTCCTGTAAGAAATATTTTCAGCCCGTTATATAATCTGACCTCAATACAGGCTTCAAGAGGATGTCCTATGAATTGCGATTTCTGCTCAGTTACTATGCTATCCGGAAAACGTTACCGCACACGACCAGTTGAGGAAATTATTACAGACTGGAAAAATATTGATCAGCAATTTGTTTGGTTCTCAGATGACAATTTATTCGGATTCAGCGAAACAGACAGAGAGTGGGCAGGAAAACTGTTTTCGGAGATTATCAAACAGAAGCTGCAGAAGAACTGGATGTGTTTTGCCGGGGTCCGCTCATTAATGGACGAAAAAACAATTGCACTTGCAGCTGAATCAGGTTGTAAATTGATTTATATCGGATTTGAAACTGAAGACCCTTCAATTTTAAAAGGCGTAAACAAGAACCCTGTTCAGACAAAACACTACGGGGAGGTAATACGCTTATTACATAAGCACGGTATAGCTGTACTTGCAGGTATAATGTTAGGGTTTGACTACGATACTCCTGAAACAATAGAAAAAAGGATAGATTTTGTTCTTGATTCTGATATCGATTCTTATTTTCTTACTGTGACAACTCCAATGCCGGGTACAAGGATGTTCGACAGGTTTAACAGATCCGGAAAACTAAGGTATACTAATTTTCCAACCGATTGGTCGCATTACGACTGGACACAGGTTACTTTTAAACCAGAAAAGATGACCATATTGCAGGCCGAAGAAGCTATTTTCAAAGCATATCAAAAGGCCTATGCATATAAGCAGATCAAAGACAAATACAAACAGACTGCAAAAAACCTTAATTCGTCAGATACCGCTATTCTCAACTATCTGTCGAACATGGATTTCAGGGATACCTTTTTAAAGCAATATTAGCATTATTGTTCTGTTTATTTCTGGTCATTCTTAGGAAACCCTAGTAAATATTCTATTCAAAAATGATTATCTTTGAAACATGTCAGGAATGTTTCATTTTTTATACCTGGAGGCAACACGAAGGTGCAATTTCAATTGTCCCAACTGCTCTAGCGGATCTCAGGGTTACATCAATCCCGAAGATGACATGTCGTATGATACAATTGTAAACAGAATACTGAAACCTGCAAAAGAACTTGGAACAAGATTTATCGACTTTTCAGGAGGAGAGTTCCTTCTGAGAATTGATGCACTTGATTTGCTTAGTACTGCAAATGATATGGGTTTTGGGCTGGGAATTTCAACTAATGGCAGCTTGCTTTCCGACAAATTGCTGGGTAAAATGGAAAAGATGCTTGGACAAAATCTGATAATTTCGCTTGGAATAAACTCTTTTGATGAGAATAATCTTGAATCCAGACAGAGTTCAGAATCTTTTTTTATAAGGACACTTGAAAGGGTTCAGAAATATCACTTCAGGGCTAATGTCTCAGTAACAATGGGTAGTTTTAATAAGGAAAGTTTTGCGAAAACTATAGAAAAAATATCTGAGTTATACCTGCCTTTTAACAGAATTCCTTATACACCACGAAATAGCAATAACCGTGAGTGGATGTTTACCAAGGAAGATATGAAAAACATTCTGCATCCAACTCTCTGTTCACATTATAAGGGTTATGTCAGTTTTGTCCCATTTTTTCTTAATCCTGATGATTATTTTTCAAGGTCTGTACAGAAGCCCGGCGAATTCCCCGTTCCTACAGATCCCACGATAGGTTGTTGGGTTGGATCGTTTTATTCAATCAATCCATCAGGCGACGTTGCTCCGTGTCCGCTATTGTCAGATCACCTTTCCGGAGGGAATATTTTAAATGAAGATCTTTATAACATTCTATATAAATCTGAACTTTTTTCAAGAATTGTAAAACGTAATGAATTTGAAGGCAAGTGCGGCTCCTGTAAGTTCAATTTTACTTGTGGGGGATGCAGAACATACTCACATTACCTTACTGGAAATGTTTTTGGGTCAGACCCAACCTGTTTTATTGATGAGATGAGCGAAGAAGAACTTTCTGATAAAGAAAGAATTACTTCAAAGAATTTTCGAAACTATTGCAGAATGGCTCACTTTGGCAGTAAAACCAAAATCTAATTCTTCTTACCAGAATACCGGTACCTGTCTGACAAATGGTATTTATTTTATTGCTTTCTTATATTCTGAAAAATGAATGGATTATAATCTGGTAGAAAATCTTTCTGGAGAAGAAATTCAAACAGCAATGGGCGATGGAGGTAATATTCCCTTTTGAAATCAAGCAATGACGAAGGTTACATCGGTTTACCTATTAACATACGCTGTTCATAAAATAATTATCATTACTTATCAATTTGACGGAGCTGATTCTGGATTTATTTAATATATTTACAGTGTGAAAGCCACAGAAAGCATACCAAAAGTAAAAGTTGTAAAAACAGTCGGACGCCGTTCCAGTAAAAAATTATACATTGTTATTAGTAATTACTGGTTTAAAGGCGGAGATACCGTTGTTATGCAGCTTCCGTCGTCGTGGTATAAAAACGAGAATGAAGTTTATAAGAATTAGGATAGTTTAGGTCTTTCTTTTTATTCATCTCATTTTTATTATTAATAAATCCTTTTAAACATTTTTCTGCAAAAAACAGTAACTGTTATTATACGGAAATTATATTTGATTAATTTAGTAGATTGAAAAATCATTTATAATTAAAATGAAAGGTAACATTGCTCTTGATAATCTGTTTTCACATTACGGCGGTTTGATTATTATCATTCTTGCCTTTGTACTCTACGGAAATACCATTGGTCATAAATTCTCTATCGACGACGAATATGTTGTAAAGAATGAGTATGTTAAGAAGGGTATAACTGCTATACCTGAGATTTTCAGCTCCTATTACAGTGGTAACGATGAAGAGCAATATGGATACAGGCCTATTGCAAGATCGGTATACGCAATAGAGTACAGTGTTTTTGGAATGAACACAAAGGCGTTTCATGCCACTAATGTATTATTATATGGTATAGCATGCTGGCTTTTATTTATTCTTTTCAGAAGGATGAAAAAACTGTTCTCTGTTTCGCTGGCAATATTGTCTGTAATGATATTCACATTTCATCCGGTGCATACAGAGGTTGTAAATAGTTTAAAAAACTCAGAAGAAATGCTGAGTCTTATCTTTTCACTGCTTTCTCTATTCTGTTTTCTAAGGTATGCCGAATATAAGAGTATTCTCTATCTGTTTCTTGGAGGAATTCTGCTTTTCGCAGGCTATTTGTCAAAAGAAACAGCTTTGGTATTTGCACTTATAATTCCTCTTTGTTTGTATGTGAATGGAGCTAATATTGTTAGAATACTTATTTCGGCTCTTGTTGCATTTGCATTTATTTTTTCAGCATATAAACTTCCCGGATTGATACTGCCGCCAGCAGTATCTCATGTTGAGAGCTGGCAGAATCCAGTTTTCGGAATTACAGGATTTTCCACAAGACTATCTATTGGAATGTTAACACTGGAACATTATGGACTTCTTCTTTTATTTCCTTACAGACTATTATTTTACTACGGATTTAATACAATTCCTCTTGAAAGTGTTTTTAGCTTTTCAGTGATAATTTCATTTCTTATACACGTTGCTTTGATTGTTGTATCAGTTATCTATTTCCGGAAACACAGAGCACTTTCATTTGGTATATTATTCTATCTTTTTGCTGTTTCGATTTTTACGAATATATATATGCCAATAACCGGAATTGTAGGCGACAGGCTTATTTTCACAGCATCTGCCGGCTTCAGTATTATTATTGCATATTTGTTTTCCCAACTGTTGGCTTCAAAAAGACTAAAAAAGGCAGCTTATGTTGTACTTGCTGTTACTTTTATCTTTTATACATACAGAACATATAGCAGGAACGGAGACTGGAAAAATACTGAATCTCTTTTCGAGTCCGATATCCCTTATTTAGAGAAATCTGTAAAAGCAAACGATCTATATGCCTCGTTTCTCCTTAGCAAAGCAAATTCATTATTAGCAGCCGGAAAAAAACCTGCTGAACTTACAGAAATAGCACAGAAGGCAGTTGATCATTTTAAAAAAGCGACAGAGGTATTGCCAGAGTATTATAATGCATGGAACAATCTGGGAGCAATATATCTGACTTACTTTAATGATACTGCTAATGCAATTTTTGCTTTTAATTCTGCTGTAAAGTATAAACCTGACCTTGTTACTGCACATCATAATCTTGGTTATATTTATTACCGAGCTAAAAAGTATGGGCAGGCAAAGGCAGAGTTCAGGTTGGCGTTGTATTCCGACAGTAATTACATTCCTTCGCAGTTCAATTACGGTGAAATTTTGACAATAGAACAAATGTTTGATAGTGCTGAATATTACTTTTTAAAGATTTACAAACAGGATTCTACACATACAGGAGCACTTCTGAATCTGGGTAGTCTTGAGATTCTTAAGGGCGATACTCTTAAGGCAATAAAATATTTTGAACCCGCTGTAGAAAAAGACCGTTCAAATAAAGCATTGATGATGAACATCTCGGCATATTATTTGAGAAACGGAGATACCACAAAGGCCGGATATTACAGGAAAATGGCAGGATCATAAATGATTTTTAACAGTTATCGTTTCTGAACAATTAGTAAATTTGCAAAACTGAAAAAGGCCCCGATGCAGAAGAAGAAAAATAGGCGCAACTGGATCAGGATAGTACTGGTGGTGTTTCTGTTGATAGCAGCAGGTACAGCCATTTTAGGCTGGGGATATTACAAAAAGATATTTCATCCTAATATTAGCCTTGGAAAAAAAGATACATTTGTTTACATACCAACCGGATCTGATTTTAATGATGTTGTACGGATTCTGACTGAGAAAAACTACATTATTAATACTGCATCATTCGAATGGGTTGCTGAGATGAAGAAGTACAAAGAGAATGTAAAACCTGGAAAATACAGGATAAAGGACGGGATGTCGAATAACGAGATAGTAAATTTACTTCGGTCGGGGATGCAGGAGCCTGTAACTGTTGTTTTTAATAACATAAGGAAACCCGAAGAGCTTGCTGGCCGCATTGCTGAACTGTTAGAAGCTGACTCGCTTTCAATTATCGAAATGTACCGTGATCCTGCAGTAAGATCTAAATATGGATTCAGTGGAGAAAAAATGTTCACTCTTTTTATACCAAATACTTACGAGTTTTACTGGAACACATCTGCTGCTGAGTTTTTCGAGAGGATGGCAAATGAATATAAGGATTTCTGGAATGAAGACAGACAGAAAAAGGCAAAAGACCTTGGTCTGTCTCAGTCAGATGTGTCAATTATTGCATCTATTGTAGAAAAGGAGTCAATTAAAAAGGACGAGTATTCAACGATTGCTGGAGTGTATATTAACAGATTGAAAAAAGGAATGTTGCTACAGGCGGATCCTACGGTTGTATATGCAATAGGGGACTTTACCAAAAATCGTGTATTAAATAAGGATCTTCAGTTCGAATCACCTTACAACACATACTTACATGAAGGTCTGCCTCCAGGGCCTATTTGTCTTCCAGGTTCAGTTTCAATTGATGCAGTTCTTAATGCCGAAAAGCATGACTATATTTATTTTTGTGCAAAAGAAGACTTTTCGGGATATCATAATTTTGCTCGTACAAATGCTCAGCATGAAGTGAATGCGCGGAAGTTCCGCAATGCGCTTGATAAATTAAACATAAAA
>Ga0074195_1004088_pt1 | contig 12504 bp, 10 predicted proteins | sample EPASupsiteHSE623_FD_64525 | JGI IMG/M metagenome (GOLD analysis project Ga0074195, IMG submission 64525) | Bioremediated contaminated groundwater from EPA Superfund site, New Mexico - Sample HSE6-23 | ecosystem: Environmental > Aquatic > Deep subsurface > Groundwater > Contaminated ...
CGGTTCACTTGGCTATTTAACGCCAAATGAGATGGAGGCAGTTTACTGGGATCAGCAATTATAATAACTGGTCTCAGTAGAAATATCGTTAAAAATTGTGTCTAAACTATTGACTGTATTGCACTTCTTCAGTCAAATCAATATATTTCGATGCGAGATACAGACTTCTTATCGGAACACTTAAGTAAACTAGGTCTTTATTGAATAAATAGGGAGAATCTTTCTTGCCATTTGCACAATCAGATGACTTGCTATGCTCATTTTTCAGGTATTGTGGCTTTCCTGGCATACCAACCTTACCAAAATCATGTATCAACGAAACAATAACACAGCTTTCTATACTGATTCTAGGAGCTAAGGCTTCTCTAATTTTTAACATAGTCTCAGCAACATTGACAGAGTGTTCAAGTAATCCACCTTCTCTGCTCAAGTGATATTTAGTGCTTGCTGGCGAAACAAGCCAAGATGTTTCATTTTCCATGAAGTCCATTAGCTTTTCAAAGTGACCCTTCCGTTTGGTGACAAATGTTTTCAATTGTTCATATCTATTTTTGATAGAATTATCCATATGATTCACCTTAATTTTTCAAAACAACTTCAGTTCGTCTATCGACCTTATATTCATATTGAACCGATACTTCATTATTTGCTGACACTGACAATCTAAACTCTAACTGAGTTCCATCTTTCTTGCTAAAGGGATGCGTTGTATTGACCATTTCCCAAACACCCCATACATACGGTTCAAAGCAAATATCCGCCTCTTCCTCTTTATGATTTCTAATCAAACACTCATACTTATAAAACTCGAAACCGTTAGATTTTTTTCGGTCAACTTCATTAAACTCAAATGTAATATCAAACGCATTTCCAATGGCTAATTCAATTTTTTCATTTTGAGGCGTATGATCTATTTCATCTTCGCCAATAAATTCTAATGAACCATCAGACGCATCTTCTTTATAAAATTTGATTTTCCCTTTAGGCATTGCAATACCTAGCCCTGCAGCCTTCGAGTTGAAAATTTCTACGATAATCTCTGCTTTTTCTTCGTGTAGGTCAAGTTTGTAATACTGCTTGAAAGGGATTTGGTTACCTGATAAAATACAAATCTGTTTTGATTGATTATTCTTAAGCGTAGTCAAATTGTTCAATGTATACATATGATAGTCAAAGAACGCCTTCTCTTCAGCTTGCGAAGCAACAGCCGATTCACACACGTAATAGTGTGGTTCCAAATCTCTGTTGTCTTCTTTGATGCGTTTAACATCCCCAGCAATCATCTTTATTTTTGCATTCTCAAATGTCATTCCACTTTTATTCTCAATTTCTGCCCATCCGGTCAGATTTAAGCATTGATTCTTCAATTCAACAACATAATTGGCTATCCAATTGAATCCACCGCTTAAATATGAAACCTGAACCTCTTCTGTAGGCTTTCCGTCAGTTTTCCAAACTAAAGCCGGTTTCACAATTAGTCCAGACGGCAGAGAAGGCAGAATAAGTTCAGCCTGAGAATCTAAGTAAATTTCTTTTGATTCAGCATCTTCTAGAACACATCTTCCCCCCGACTCAACCGACAATAATCGACATTTTTTCCGCTCCTCTGATTTTCTGTCTTTCAAATAAACTTCACAATCTATATATTTTCTCAACAACTTATCACGATCCACTAAGTCAAAATCATAATTAAACTCAAGCACATTGATACCCTCTACTATTAATGAATCAGTTTCAATCATTTGAGCAACATCTGCAAACACAAGCGTATGATCTGTTTCTTCAACTTGAATGCGCCTCTTTTCTTTTACGGCACCAAAACCTCCGTTGTAAATGGTCAATGAGACTTCTTTCGTATCTGTGCATGTTGATATATTCGACATAAAAAATGCACCTCCTATTATAGTTAGTGTATCAAACACTTAGTACTATAAAACGGACAGTGCATTTAATAGTGAGTTCACCCTCATATCATTTCTTGTTCAATTCAATCACTCTATTAACAATTTCTTTTCTTGGTTCCTTCTGCTCATTAATCATAGACTCTATAATAGCAACTGCTTTTAATACAGTATCCGTACTAATATCTGGTATCTCTTCATTTTTCTCAAGATATCCATTCAAATAGGCTGCAGATGGATTCTCAATTCCTCTTCTTTCACAAATAAGCCAACATACACATTCGGCTTCAAACTCGCGTTCATTAATATTTAAAAACCTTCTGTCCTCCCACCAGCTCGACTTTACATTCGGACTTCCCAAATGACCGCAGTAAAGATGCCCAAGTTCGTGAAGCATTGTAGCAAACTTCACTTCCGGCTTGTGATTTTTATTAGTGACCATATCATAAAGTACCTGGACCCAGACATCTTTCGTAGACTTTTGTATTTTCACTTCTTTACCGCTTGGACTAGTTCCTATTTGCCCAGCCCTTTCAGTTCCATAGTCAGCTTCACTATAACGAATCCCGTCACAGTTTAAATTTCTTTTCAACATTTGGAATTCATAGTTTGATATTTTTCCTTTTACACCAAATGGATTAATCAGTTCATTAGGAAACGGTTTATTTCCCTCAGTATCAGATAAATCAAATACAAAAGAAACTGGTCCAAATGGTCGTAGAATTACCATGGGCCTCGCTTCCGGTTTTATGTTTCTCCCAAATCTATTCAACCAATCAGATGCAGATGTAACATAGTTGCTTCCTGGTTTCTGTATATGAAGTAGCATTGCATTGTAAGGCGCAATCTTTGGAAACTTCTTAATAAAATCTAAGAGTTTTTTAAACTCCGAGGATTTTCTATATGTTCCTATTTCTAAAAACAGTTTATCCAACTCTGGTATGCTTTTTTTACTCATAAGAATAGACCTCCAATTATACAAGAGTATTACCATGGTGTCTTACAGATACTGGTCAAGAATTCCACTCAAATGTAGTTTAAACTGCTCAAACACTGATTCAGGCGAAAGTATCTTTACTTTGTTTCCAAACTGTGAAACCCAAGCAAAGAAAGTAGAGCTTACAGCCACCTTTATCCAGATATAAAAGCTACTTTCATCCATTTTCCCGATTACAACGTCTTTACCAAAGCGGTCAATAACTGCATTTACAAGCGAATTATCAAATTGCAGTTGCACCATGACTTCTTCACCGCTGAACATGTTAAAAACCTTCTTTGTATACTCAGCAATGTCGAAGTGCTCCCTATCCGGTAGTGGATCTCTTTCCTCATTAATCAGATCAATATCTGTCATTCGATCTACCCGGTAATGAGTAAAATCGTTATATTTAGTCGAAAAAGTAATCAGATAATAATTCTCATCATCCCATGACAATGCATAAGGACTCACCAAATATTTCTCACCATTCTTTCTGAATGCCTTTTCTTTCTTGATATCGTAGTCAAAGTATTTGAATGACACCTTTTTATTCTCTGCAATTGCTACATGAAGCCTGTCCACGTTATAATAAATGCTTTCATTGATGGTCTTGACCCTATTAGAGACGTAAACCTGTCTCTGCAATGATTGAGCCTGCCTATAACTGGCTAGACTCTCAATCTTTTTGATAAGATCATTGCTCTTCTTATGTGTAACGAACTTTGAACACTGGACAGCGTCTACTAATAGCTTAAGCTCTGGAAGCTCAAATAACCTACTGGCAACAAAATAGTCCGTGGTCTTTGACTTACGTGATGCGATATCCAATCCGTAATGTCTTAGTGCTTCCAAGTCATCATAGATTGATTTTCGCTCCGCGTTTATACCATAGCGATCCAACTCTGCGATCATATCATTAATTGTCATTGTATTTTCTTCGTCTGTCTTTTCATCTAGCGTTTTAAGTAAGTATAGTAGCTTTAATTTTTGATTAGAACTCTTAGCCATGGCATTCACCTCATACAGTTAATTCCAAATAATAACACCTCTCATGATAACATATTATCACAAGAGGTGTCCAATTAAGCGGATAGTAAATTTTTATACTATTTGAAAATTTACCACATTCAGATGATTGTTTCCTCAACAAGTCTTATACAAGGTTAACAACTTTTTTAATATTGGCTGTAAAGCTGAAAGATCTTCTTTATTTCCCGGTCTTAACTTAAAAGCTCCAACACCATATAATAAGTTTTTATCTTTTGTTTCATCGGCATAAAAAATTTCATCAATAGTACCAGGATATAGTATATAAGCCCCTTTTGCTAGTTTCAACGCATCCCTATAAGTATGCATTTTGCTGATATCATCATACTTATATTTTCTTTTTTCTAATTCAGTTAATTCTCCAGTCTCACTTTCCTCTAAAGCACTAGTTATTTGAGCCTTAAACTTAGAATCAAAAATATATATTGCTTTCATCTCATTGTTACTGTTAAATATCTCAAGAGATATGTCAGGATCAAATGCCTTAGAGTAACTTTCAACAACATAGTTCTTATTATAATGTATCCTGATAGTCGGCAATTGATCATTCTCTTTATATTCAAAAAAGTTAGAATTTGTTTGCTTTTCTAATGTCTTTGAAAAATCTGTTTTAAAAATTCTGTACTTCTTTTTATCTAATTTTTCACCATATATTTCTGCCAGTACTTGAGCAATTCCAAAAAAGCTGTAGTTTTCATATAATACATCCAATGATTTATTTTCAATTAATTCTTCAATGTTTTCAGAATCATGTGCTATTTGAGGCAATGACTTTATTCCTAAGTACATATGAAATAACTGTCTATACCCATCTTTACGTGTCAATACAGTTGAATACATTGGTATGCTCTGCATATCTCCAACTTTTTTTAAAAATGATTGCTGAAGAATATTCCTTAGTTTACCAATATGAGCTTGATTATACTCAATTAACTCTTGATTTCTAAAATCATCTTGCTTTAAGAACCGTTTTTGAAACTTCTCTATTAGCCGTAAACACCATTCTAAAAAATATTTAACAAACCGGTTTTCAGGATTATCAAAAGTGTCTATGGTTTCTTTGTACAATATTTCTTGAGGCAAAAAGTGACCTTGTCCACTAGAAAGTTTGACTGCTAAACGATTATTTGGATTACTGCAGGGAACAAGTAATGATGATCCTGAAAAGATATCAATAAGAGCTTCATCAGTTACCTCTTTAACATTTCCGATATTGTCATACTCTATTTCACTTGTCATCAATCTATTAGGATTATTTTCGATTAATTTAAAATTCGAAAAGATACTATCAGCAATTTTTTTAGTCTTAAGAGCATTGTGAATCAACAGATAAACATGATAATCTAAGTCAGTTTTTTTCGACTGATCTCTTTCTACCTCAGAAAAAGTGGCTTGATTATAATCATATGACAAATTAATAATATAAGAGTTAACCACATCTATTAGATTATCCATTTCTTCTGAAGATATTTTTGGCGATTCTATTAATAAACGTATGTTTTTAAAAGATGCAATACCGACACAGTTCTTAAATAATAAAGTCCCATAATTCTCAGATCCATACTCTCCGATTTTTCGAAAATCAGCATCGGAAAAACTATCATCCAACGCTCGAACTTTATATTTATCCCACTCTTGAAGAATCACATTTTTACCATCAAAAAAAATGTTTCCTCTGTTGGTTGGATTACAAACTAGCTGAGATTCTTCATTTAACATGAACTCATCAAATTCTGTACGACCTAAGTCATTTCTATAAATTATTAATTCACCAACTCTAATAGCTCCTAAACATAATCTAGTATCCATAGCCCCACCTACTTAATGAATGTTGCAAAACCAACAGTATTTAAGTCTTCGAGCATTTCTAAGATTTTTAATGCTGTTTTGGGATATTTGAAAATACTAGCTGCAACCTCTGAATTAATTTCAAAGCTTGATGCTTTGTTTGCAGATATTCTTTTTAGTTCTGATATTATTCCATCAGCATCTACATCTTGTTTCCAAGTTACTTCACTGATTGTACATAGTGATAGCACTTCAACTAAAGGTCTCCATATCTTATCGTACGATCCATAAAACTTTGGTAGTATTTTTTGAAGTATTTGATTATCCAAGGCCCTGATAGATTTATTTACATAACGAGTAGTGTCATACACGTTGCACATATAGCCTGCAATTTCATTTATCACTCTATACCCGAAATGCATATTGTATTTTTTTAATACTGTGAAAATTAGAACAATAACATCAAATTCATCTTTACCTTCTGCAATGAATCTATTTACATGTTCCTTACTTGGCATAGTAATTTTGACAGCAGGCATATCTGCATCAATATCAAAAAAGAAATTACTATCTTTAACGCATTTATCAACCTGTTTCAGTTGATTATTGTTTTCCGCTGATAGGTTGTAAAGCCCAGTAAAATCTACCTCATTAAACTCAATAACATTACTTCTATCAAGTACTTTTGGGCTAAACATATATGTTGTTTCGTCAACGTTTACAGTGCCTACAGTAAATACATTTAGTGGGATTGGTAACTCAGCTGGAACAAAAATATGTTCTGTTGTTGCATCATATAGCAAATCACATTTATATTTTTCACTTTTCTTATGTGAACAAGCTTGATTTGAACATACAGTTCCATCAGCTGCTAAACACATATCGCTGTTATGCAAAACAATATTATCTTGAACAATAACATTCCTCTTTATAAGAGTGTCATACATTCTCTCAAGACGTTCTACAATAGCTAAATCAGAAACGCTCATATCTGACTTTGCCTTCATTTTGTATTCGCCATTTCCACCTTCAAAGACTCTATAAGCAAGCCTACCATCTCCTTGATTCAGCTCACTTCTAAACTGGGCAGTCCAGTTGTTTCCACCATAAAAAGTATCTTTCCATAATTCAACAAATCTATTGTTCCTGTATTCTTCTACTTTTAATAACTGCGTTGGTTTCTTAATATCAAGTGCAGCTAAAATAATGGCTTCAGATAGACTTATCTTTTCATTATATGAAAACAATAATTTTAAATCTGCAAGGCTTGGTCCACATTCACTTTCCTCAACTCGCCTACTTTCAATAAGACTTAAATAATCTGCAAAGTAGTGTTCAGTTTTAGCTATGTTCATTTCATCTAATATAAGAAAATATGGTTTATCTGGATTACATAGTGCTTTTATGAAAAGGCCAATAAGCGGAGTTACATAATAGCTATTGTCAATTAAATTATGGTAACCAAAAAGACCCTTATTGTCTCTCCAATTTGGTTTAACAGGTATCAATTCATATTGTTTTTCATTGTCCTCTGAAATGATTTCTGAAAAGATTTCCGCAATTTTTGATTTCCCAGAACCAGATATACCAGTTAATATTACAAAAGGTTTTGTTATTAAAGAGTTATAATAATTAAACAGTAAATCACTACTATAATGAAAACCTCTTTTCTTAAAAGAAGCTACCAATTCATTGGCTTTAACTATACTCATAATAAACCTCCACATAGCTCTAAGTCTATATACAACAAACTTTATTGTACCACATAATGTAAAATCATACAACAACGCCTCGAATTTTCTATTGTAATAATGAGTTGTTTATGATATCATCAATTGAATGACTTGAAAGGGTTGGTTGACTTTTTATGGATAGAAACATGATCTTAATAAATACAAAAGAGGCTGCTGAATTGTTAGGTGTTTCAACTTCAACTATTCGCCGTTGGAGTGATGATGGGACTTTACCTTGCTTTAGAATTGGCGCATCTGGATACAGAAAATTTGATAAGAACGTAGTTGAGTCTTTAAATGAACAGTTCTACGGAGCTGTTCATGATGTTTCTGAAACTAAAGAAACAAATAAAATTGATAGTGTTATTTCTGGAAATATTTCGGCGAAGTCTCATCCTTCTCATTATCTAATGCACAAATATTGGGGACGAAAACCACACAACGTTGTAAGTGAGTATATTTCATGCTTTACCAAAGAAGGTGATACTGTTTTGGAACCTTTTATGGGCAGTGGAGTTACCGTGATTGAATCACTCAAGCTAAATAGAAACGTTATTGGATTGGATATCAATCCAATGTCCAAGTTTATTGTAGAAAATACAATAAGTACGGTGGATTTAGATTTGTTTTCTGCCCATTACCATGAAATAATTAAAAATGCAAAAAACAATTATGCAGATCTATATACTACAAAGTGTCCTATCTGTTCTTCAAATTCTATTATAGAAACTGGAATATGGGAAAATGATGCTCTTGTAAGAATTAAAGGCGTATGTCCTACACATAGTACATTTATAAAAGATGTAGATTCATCAGATATTGAACTTTGCTCTCGTTGTACCCAAATCAAGAACCACCTTTTAACTAATAACAACATTGACTATCCTACCGATTTAATAATGCAATATGTAAAGAGAAGTGGCCGAAACAGGATTGACGAATTATTCTCAGATAGAGCATTGATTATTTTATCCTATATTCGCTCTTTGATTTTACAGGTTCCTGAAAAAGGAACTCAAGATTTACTATTGTTCTGTTTTACTTCAATGTTGTCAAACGTTTCTCGTATGTTACCAGGTGATAAAGAAAAAGCCACGTATAAATCTGGTTGGGTTATCAGTAAATTTTGGACGCCAAAAATCCATACTGAGAGAAATATATTCATGTGCATGGATTTGAGATATAAGGCTATTATGAAAGGAAAGATAGAACTATCAAATATTCGACCTAATTTAGCAAAACTATATACACATGATTCGTCCAATCTTAGGTTTATAGATAGCAATAGCATTGATTATATTTTTACAGATCCACCATATGGAGAAAGTATAGCTTATCTATCATTAAGCCATTTTTGGAATAGTTGGTTACCTACTCAGGTAGACTATCCTAATGAAATTATCATTGATCCATATCGACAAAAGGGCTATGACGACTATGCTAGAAAAACAAAAGCTGCATATAGAGAATTTTATCGTGTGCTAAAAGATGGACATTACATGTCGTTTACGTTTCATAATAGAGACTTAAATGTTTGGAAAGCAATCCTAGATGCTTGCTATGAAGCAGGATTTGTTTTAGAAAATATCATTCATCAAGAACAGGCTGTTAGCTCAGGAACACAAGGAATAAATAAAAAAAATACGCTTACAGGTGATTTCGTCTACAATTTCAAAAAATCTTCTGAACAACTAAATTCATCCATTAATCAAAAGATTGATGCATATGATTATATTTCACAAAAAATAGCTGCATATATTAATCAGAATGATGGCGCAACACCTTCTGAACTATATGAATATATCATTCCTATTATCGTACAAAACCATGCTTACACAGATTCTAAAGGTGAGGTAGTGAATATTGAAAACATTCTGAAGGATTCCTACGATTATATCGAAGTAAACGTTGATGCTAAAAATAAAATCGGGGGGGGCTATAAATGGATAAGAAAAATCTAATTAACGCATTGGATTTATTCTCTGGAGCTGGTGGTTTTTCACACGGTATGCGCTCCGCTGGTTTTAATGTAGTCGCAGCAATTGAATTTAATTCACAAATTGCCGAAACTTATAAATATAACCATCCGGGAACAAAAATGTATGTAGATGATATTCGAAATATTCCTGCTGATGAAATAAGTAACCATTTTGAAACTCTACAACTAAGTTGCGATGTTATTTTTGGTGGGCCTCCATGCCAAGGCTTTAGTATGGCAGGCAATCGAATACGTTCTAATACTTCATTTCTTGATGATGAACGCAACTATTTATTCAAAGAGTATATCCGGATGGTTGAAAAGTTACAACCAATTATATTCATCCTAGAAAATGTACCAGGAATTTTGAACTATGATAATGGTGCAGTTAGAGAAGAAATTTTTAATACATTTGAATCAATGGGTTATGCTCTAGATGCTAAAATCCTTTGTGCTGCGGACTATGGTGTACCACAATTAAGAAATCGTGCAATATTTATTGGCAATAGAATTGGTATTTCTCCTGAAAAATTCTTTCCTTTGCCGACAAATACTATTACAAACTATGTCACAATCCACGATGCAATAAGCGATCTCCCACCACTCAACGCTGGATGTGGAGTTGAAGAGACTGCTTACAACAGCAGTATGAATCCTACAGAGTATCAAAAATTGATGATTTCTAAATCAGGCAAAATCTATAATCATATAAGTTCTCAACACAAACCTGAAACTTTGCAGCTCCTATCAATGATCAAACAAGGTGAAACAATGAAAGATTTACCAGAACAATATCGTACTAAATCTGTTCACAGTGGAGCTTATGGGCGTATGGTTTTTGACAAACCTGCTTATACACTAACCACTAGATTAAATACTCCTTCAGTAGGTAGAATTACACACCCAGTTCAGAATAGAACTATTACTCCACGTGAAGCTGCTAGAATTCAGTCTTTCCCTGATGACTATAAGTTCATTGGTGATATAACTTCAATCGGTATGCAAATAGGGAATGCTGTCCCTCCAATATTAGCTGAGAATATTGGTCGACATATTTTAAACGTTATAGCTGAAAATTATAATCCTTAGTAAGGTTTATAAACTCAAATTATACCAAATATTTTTTCTCTGATGTTATTGAATTCTTAAAGTGATTCATTATTGTTGGTTCACCTTGAACCCAGACTCAGTCCATAAAATAGGCATAGTTTTCCCTTGGTGGAGAACTATGCCTATTTTTTAAATACCATTTTTGCTATTTTATAAAATAGCGATTCGAGCTCTTACTTCCATTTTCTCTATATCTATACTCCTTGCAAAGAAAGCCACATTTAATTAAATCTGCAAGTGCTCTTTTTACTGTACTAACTGACAATGAAGTATCCTTTGCAATAGTTTTTATGGCTGGCCAACATTCTCCTTCGGCATTGCTCCTGTCTTTCAAATACATATACACTGTTTTTGCACGAGAAGGTATTTCTTCTCGATAAAGATTCCCAAAAAAACTCAATCGCCTCACCTCCCTATGTTCTAATAATTGCTCTCCTCTTCACTGCTGATTCATCACTTGGATCCATCACAGGAGAATGAAGTGTCCCACCTCGCTTAGCAGTTTCAGGACTCTCATGATTAGCTACCTCGTCATCAACGTCCAATGCCATAGTATATCTCACTATATTTTCTTCAAGCTCCTCTTTATCAGCGTAGTATACTTTACGATGGGACTTCTCCTCAGTTTCATATATCTTTTCAAATGTAATTCCCCAGTCCACGAAGAGCTTCAGCTTTGTTTTCATTGGATGTACACCCGTTTTCATAACAACAAAGTTTCCTTTGGGTAATGCTTTTAGTTCATCTGCTGTAAGTAGCGGTCTTTCTATCATCTGAAGACTTTGAGATGGATCATTTTTACCTCGACTAATACTTCCACTCATCACCGTTCTGCTACCAAGTGCCTTAGAGAGCGCCTGTGCCGTTTCAGAGTTTGGCGCAAATCCTCCGAAAATAGTAAGTTGACAGTTGTCTGTGATAATTTGACTGCCTTCTTTTCCATAATTTCTATCAAGCTGAGCGAATGATTGTATAATTGGAATCACTGATATCCTTCTAGAACGACCTGCAGATAACATCATTTCAAAAGACTCAATCTTTGGAATTGTTCCGATCTCATCTGCGTAGATCATCACTCGATTAGGTAACTTACCACCGTTCTCGTCCGCCACGGTCAACATCTCACGATAAAACTGCTGTAAGAACAGTGACACCATAAAATACTTGGTGTTATCTTCCTCTGGGAGAATGAGAAAGATCGCTGATTTCTCATTACAGAACGTTTCCGCATCAATCGCTGTGTCAAAGCAAAGTATCTGCTCCATCTCAGAGTCTAGAAATGCATTTAACCGTGACAAAACCGTTGAGAGTACAGATGCCATTGCTTGTTCAGCCGAATTGAGAGCTGCCCCAGCAAACCACTTTGCCTTATGAGTAGGTGGTAGTTTATCCATCAAGAGTTGAAATTGACTTTTTCCTTTAATCTTGCTCGGTGCCATCAAGTCCTGCACCATTTTGAAGACAGAAATAATATGCCGCTTATCTACTCGTTTGCCATCCTCAATAGTTGGTGGGAGAAATTCTGCAATCAAGAGGATCACCGAAGTGAGGAGCCCTTCTGCTGCATCATAGAAGAAAGCATTCTGCCCCATGGTAGCATTGTTTCCATCGGTCGAAATAATCGTTTTTGAAATGATCTTTGCATATTTCTCTGCTTTTGCTTTCGCAGAGTAATTACTGTTATCTTCCCGATAATGGTCCATGTATTTGTTGACTAGATGAAGCAAGTTATTCCCATCACTTCTGGTTGGGTTACGCAGATCAATGACCGCAATATTATAGCCGTAGCTCTCCTTAGCTATCATCCCATAATTCCTTGCAAGGTCACCCTTGGTATCTGTTGTAATGAAAGACATTCCACTGGCACAGGCATATTCTAGATTCGGATATAGAAAATATGCCGTCTTACCTACACCTGCCCCCCCCCCCCTTCAACAGAGGACAGCTCCAGCATCCACAAGCCCCCCC
>Ga0074195_1004089_pt1 | contig 12498 bp, 5 predicted proteins | sample EPASupsiteHSE623_FD_64525 | JGI IMG/M metagenome (GOLD analysis project Ga0074195, IMG submission 64525) | Bioremediated contaminated groundwater from EPA Superfund site, New Mexico - Sample HSE6-23 | ecosystem: Environmental > Aquatic > Deep subsurface > Groundwater > Contaminated ...
GGAATGGCCGAGGAACATGTCGGCCCCGAAACGGCCGTCTATCTGGAAACCGTACTGCGGGAAGGGCGGCCGCTTTTGTCCGAATTATATCGTTGTTCCGTCCATCACGCCGCGCATCTCGATGTCATCGCGCCGCTTATGGCCGATACGGCCGCAGGAAGAACGGCGGTCGCCGCGCTGATACTGCGGATCGATCCGAACGAGTTCCTCTATCCCCTCATCCAGTCGTGGCCTGAGCAAAGCATCAGCGCAGAAACGCTTCTAGTACGGCGCGACGGCGACGACGCCCTGTTCCTCAACGAACTGCGCCACAAAAAAGAATCCGCGTTGAACCTGCGGATCCCGCTTTCCCGGTTCGATGTCCCCGCGGTACGCGCGGTACGCGGAGAAGAAGGTGTCAGCGAAGGCTTTGATTATCGCGGCGTACGAGTCCTTTCGGCGCTCAAACATATTCCCGATTCGTCGTGGTATATGGTCGCCAAGATAGACAGCGCCGAGGCCTTTTCCGCATGGCGCTTCCGGGCAGTGGTCATTATAGGCGGTCTCTGTCTTGCCGTATATGTCATTTTCTCCATCATGGGCATATTCTGGCATATTCAGCGGGGGAAACACTATAAAGAACTTCTCGAATTGGAAAAAAGAGAGCGGGCGGGCGAGGAGTATTTCCGCGCCACTTTCGAACAATCGGGGGTAGGTGTTTCGCAGGTAGCGTTCGACGGACGGTTCATGAAGGTCAACCCGCGTTTCTGTGAGATCGTCGGCTACTCGTCCGAAGAGCTTCTGCAAAAGAGTTTTCCCGAGATAACCCATCCCGATGACCGCGTCGCCGACAAAATATACATACAAAAGATACTGGACGGGGAAACGGCCCCCTCACGGGAAAAGCGCTATGTTCGCAAGGACGGCGTCATCGTGTGGGGAAGCGTTACCGTTACGGTGGTGCGGGACGCCACGGGGAAACCCAGCTACTTCCTGCCGGTGGTGGAAGATATCTCTCTGAGAAAACGGGCCGAAGAGGCACTGAAAAAGAACGAAGCACTTCTGCGGACCCTGATCAACACTATTCCCGATCTGGTCTGGATGAAGGATCTCGACGGAGTTTTTATTGCGTGCAACCGACGCTTTGAAAAACTCTTCGGCACAGAGGCCAACGAGATCCTCGGGAAAACCGACTACGATTTCGTGGACAAAGAGATGGCCGATTTCTTCAGGCGGAACGATAAGGCAGCTATGGCCGCCGGAAAGCCGACGATGAATGAAGAACAGGTCACCTTCGCGAGCGACGGCCACCAAGAGATGCTCGAAACAATCAAAACACCCATCGTGGCAAGCGATGGACGGATTTGGGGCGTGTTGGGGCTCGGCCATGACATCACCGAACGCAAACGGGCCGAGGAGACGCTGAAAGCAAGCGAAGAAAAACTCCGGTTGCTGGTGAAGAATCTCCATGCCGGCATCGTGGTCCATGCGCCCGATACGCAGATCACTCTGGCTAACGAACAGGCATCCGTTCTTCTGGGATTGACCATCGATCAAATGATGGGCAAGACCGTCGTCGATCCTGCCTGGCATTTTATCCGCGAAGATAGAAGTCTCCTGCCGTTGGAAGAATATCCGGTGAATCAAGTGTTTTTCAAACGAACGCCCATCCGGGACCTGGTCATCGGCATCAACCGACCGAAAACGAACGACCTGGTATGGGTACTGGCCAATGCCTTTCCTGAAGTTGAGGCGGATGGGACTCTGCGACAGATCGTGGTTACTTTTGTCGACATCACCGACCGGAAACGGGCCGAGGAGGCGTTGCGTCTGGCGCACGAGGATTGGGAGAACACGTTCAATACCATTACCGATATGGTCACGGTGCATGACGCCGATTTCAACATCATCCGGGCGAACAAGGCGGCGCGGGAGATATTCGGGATATCCTCCTTGGAAGAGCTTGGCCTTGGCACGAAATGTTTCCACTGTTATCACGGCACCGAAAAGCCGCCTACGGCCTGTCCCTCCTGCGATTGTCTGAAGACCGGCGAACCGGCCCTCTGTGAGGTTTTTGAGCCTCATTTGAACAAGCACCTCGAGATACGGGCCATCCCGCGGATGGGAGACGGCCGGATCGTCGGCTTGGTGCATGTCGTCCGCGACATCACCGACCGCAAACAGGCCGAGGCAGCATTACAGGAAAGCGCATCCCGGTTCGATCAATTGGCCGAGCAAAGTCGTACCGTTGCATGGGAAGTGGATTCCCATGGTCTTTACACCTATGTCAGCCGTATGGCGGAGGTTGTTTTAGGTTATACGACGGACGAGCTTGTGGGGCGAAGACACTTCTACGATTTACATCCGGAAGAAGGCCGCGAAGCGTTCAAGACAGCGACCTTCGCAGTTTTTGCGCGGAAAGAATTGTTCCAAGGCCTGATCAATCCGGTACAGACAAAGGATGGCCGCTTCGTGTGGGTTTCCACCAATGGTATTCCTCTTTTGAATACGGATGGGTCTCTGCGGGGATATCGCGGTTCCGATACCGATATCACCGACCGCAAACAGGCTGAGGAGGCGTTACGGAAAAGCGAAAGAGAATTCCGTTTGCTGGCCGAGGCTATGCCCCAGATAGTTTGGATCACCCGACCGGACGGCTGGAATATTTATTTTAATCAGCAATGGGTTGATTACACAGGACAAACGCTGGAAGAAAGTTACGGCCATGGCTGGAACAAACCGTTCCATCCCGACGACCGACAGCGGGCGTGGGACGCTTGGCAGAACGCGATAAAGAACGGCGCCGACTATTCGCTCGAATGTCGTCTGCGCCGGGCAGATGGCGTCTATACCTGGTGGTTGATCCGCGGTGTACCGATAGTGGACGCGCAAGGCACCGTTCTCAAATGGTTCGGTACCTGCACCAACATTCATGATTTTAAACGGACGCAGGAGGCGCTGAAGGCCGAACGAGACCGCGCGCAGAATTATCTCGATATCGCCGGGACGGTGTTGGTGAGTATCGCGTCGGACCAGACGATCACCCTGATAAACAAACGAGGGTGCGAGTTGTTGGGGTATGCGCCGGAGGAACTGATAGGAAAGAACTGGTTCGATATAGCCGTTCCTCAGCATCAACGCGATCAACTGAAAAATGCCTTTTCCCGGATCATGCTCGGGAACAGCATCGAACTGGAATTTTACGAAAATTTCGTCGTCACGCGGAACGGCAAAGAGCGGCTGGTCGCGTGGCACAATGTCCTGTTGCGCGATCAGGCCGGCGTTGTGACCGGGACCTTGAGTTCGGGAGAGGACATCACCGAAAAGAGATTTGCCGAGGAACATCTGCGACGCAACGAGGCGCGGCTTCGCAGTCTGGCCGAGATACTGCAGCATCAGAGCGGTTCGACACAGGAATTTCTCGACTACGCGCTGAGTGAGGCGATCCGGTTGACTGAGAGCAAAATAGGCTATATCTATTTCTACGATGAGGAGAAGAAAGAGTTCACGCTCAATTCTTGGTCGCGGGGCGTGATGGACCAGTGTGCTGTCATGAACCCTCAGACGGTCTATCAACTTGAAAAAACGGGGGTCTGGGGCGAGGCGGTACGTCAGCGAAAGCCGATCATGCTCAACGATTTCCAATCGCCGCATCCGCTCAAGAAAGGATATCCGAAAGGCCATGTCGAACTGAAAAGATACCTGACGGTGCCGGTCTTCAATATGGGGCAGATCGTGGCGGTAGTGGCGGTGGCCAACCGGGAAAGCGATTACACCGAAACGGACACGTTGCAACTCATCCTGCTCATGGATGCGGTCTGGAAGGTGGTCGAACAGAGACGGGCGCAGGAGGCCCGGGAAGAGCTGATGGTAAGTCTGCAGATCAAGAACGAAGAAATGGAAAGTATCCTGTACGCCGCATCGCACGATCTGCGCAGTCCGCTGGTCAACATACAGGGTTTCAGCTCACGGATACAACGCTATCTCGCCGAACTGGAACGGATATTCAACATGAAGGTCCCCGCTCATGAAATGTGCGAGACGGCGGCCCCGATCATACGGAACAATATCCCCAAGGCACTCGGTTATGTCACCGCGAGCACCGATAAAATGGATGCGCTGGTCAACGGCCTGCTTAAACTTTCGCGGCTCGGTCGGGCGACCCATACTCCCGAAACGATCGATATGAACGGCTTGATGCGGGAAACACTCGATGCGCTCAAATTCCAGACGCAGGAGGCTCAAGCAACGGTAACCACAGGCGACCTGCCGGCGTGCTGGGGCGACCGGCGCGAGATCGGGCAGGCGTTCTCCAATCTGGTGGACAACGCCATTAAATACAGAGACCCGAAACGAGCTCTGACGATCACTATTTCCGGCACCATGATGGGCGACCGGGTAACCTATACGGTCACCGACACCGGCATAGGCATCAAAAAGGGACATCAGGAACAGATATGGAGTCTCTTCTCGCGACTCGATCCGAGCGGCCCGATCACGGGAGAGGGGATCGGCCTGACGATGGTCAAGCGGATAGTTCAGCGTAATCGCGGCAAGATATGGGTGGAAAGCGAACCGGGCAAAGGGAGTATTTTTTATATCGTCCTGCCGCACGACCGGACCGGGTTGATAAAGAAAGAGACAGCGCCACATACATAAAAAGGGAGGAGGAACATGAGCGGGAAGAGTGAGGTAAAAGAAAGCAGCGGCAAGATTTCAAAGAAAGAGCCGAAACATGAAGTGGTCATCCTGCTGGCCGAAGACGATGACGGCCATGTCGAACTTATCACCTCGACACTCCACGACGCCGGAGTGCTCAACGAGGTGATCCGATTCCGTGATGGGGAAGAGACGCTGGAATTCTTTTACGGTAACGGCAAAAAACCTGCCGTGAAAGAGGGGCTTTCCTACTTGCTCTTACTCGATATCCGGATGCCCAGGACCGACGGGGTGCAGGTATTGGAGCGGTTAAAAGGCGATCCCCGTTATCAGCGGATGCCTATCATCATGCTGACCACCACCGACGAACCGCGCGAGATAGAGCGGTGCCATGCGTTGGGGTGCAACAGCTATGTCACCAAACCTATCGCTTTCACCGACTTCGTCGAGAAATTGCGCCGATTGGGTCTGTTCATCATGGTCATCGAGATCCCGAAGCTGTAACCGCCTCCCTGCGTTTCGCGTAAGCCCAATCCTACAACAAAAAAGGCTGTGTCCTACAGAAAAAGAGCCGAAAAAAAGATATCATTACCTGTTTGGATGGGAAGGTGGAGATAGCATGAACCGTCGGATACACAACAGATCGGTCAGAAAGAACGGCGCCGAACCGCCGGTAACGATACTTATCGTCGAAGATGATCCGGGGCTGTCGGCTCTCATCGACATCGCCCTGAGGGAACGCGGATGGGAGACCACCATCGCTGCGACCGGCGCCGAGGCGCTCAAAGAGGTGATGGAACATCATCCGGTGCTGTTGTTACTTGATTATTCTCTGCCCGACATGTCGGCGGTCGGGTTCATCGAAGCGGCCGCAAAGGCGCGGATAACGCTTCCCCCCTTCATCGTGGCCACCGGCCGGGGCGACGAACGGATAGCGGTCGATATGATGAAACGGGGCGCCCGCGACTATATCGTCAAGGATTCGCAATTTCTCAATGCATTGGGGATCGCGGTAGAGCGGACGCTGGAACGGCTGGAGACCGAACGGCGGTTGGCCGAGGCGGAACGATCTCTGAAGGAGAGTGAAGAGCGGTATCGGTTGTTGCTTGACGGCATCAGCGAAGCGGTCTATCTGCATGAAGTATCGCGCACTGAGCAGGGCCGGTTCCTTGCGGTCAACGATGCCGCCTGCCGTATGCTGGGCTATACGCAGGAAGAATTTCTCGTTATGGATGTCTCCGATATCGATGAGCCGGAGCAGGAACAGCGGCTTCCCCGGATACTGAAAGAACTGTTCATGGAAGGGAGCGCTCTTTTCAAGACACACCATATCGCCAAAGATGGGCGCAAGATACCGGTCGAGATAAGTACGCGCCTGTTCACCTATAACGGAAAACCGGCTGTTATATCGGTGGTGCGCGATATCAGCGAACGGAAACGGACCGCGAAGCGGCTGAAAGAGGCGGAACAGAAATTCCAGACGCTTTTTGATGCAATGAATGAAATGGCGATCCTGCATGAATTGGTGCTCGATCCTGCGGGGAATCCCGTCGATTACCAGATACTCGACTGCAACCCCGCCTTTTCGCAGATAACCGGTATCCCGGGAGAACGGGCGGCCGGCGCGCTCGCATCGACACTGTACGGCAGCGAAGAACCGCCCTATCTCGATGTCTATGCGCGAGTTGTAGCGACCGGCGATCCGGTCCATTTCGACAGTTATTTTGAATCCATGAACAAACATTTCAGCATCTCAGCCTTCAAAACGGGACCACAGCATTTCGCCACCGTCGCGACCGATATCACCGAACGGGTATCGGCTACCGTAGAGCTTAAGAAAAACCGGGATTTCCTCGAAACCATACTGGAAAATATCCCCGATATGATCTTCGTGAAGGAGCCGCACGAATTGAAATTCGTTCGGTTCAATAAGGCGGGCGAGGAACTGCTCGGCTATACACGCGAAGAACTACTGGGAAAAAACGATTTTGATATTTTCCCCGTTGAACAGGCACAACAGTTCGTCGCCAAGGACTGGGAGGTCATCAGTAATGGCGTAGTGGTCGATATCCCCGAAGAGGTGGTGGAAACCCGCAATGGACCCCGGATCCTGCATACGAAAAAACTGCCGATATTGGATGAGAACGGAAAACCATCATATTTATTGGGTATTTCAGAAGACATCACTGACCGGAAAATAACCGAGAATGAGTTGCGTGAAAGCACCTCCCGCAATCAGGCGCTGGTCAGATCGCTCCCCGATCTGATCTTCCTCCTCACCAAGGATGGGGTCTTCCTCGATTACCACACCAACGACCCGATGTTGCTCTTCGCGCCGCCTCATAAATTCCTCCGGCATCATATTCGCGAGGTTTTCGCCAGCCCGTTCCGCGAAAAGCTCGAAGGGGCATTGACCAAAGCGCGACATTCGGGCGAAATGCAGACACTAGAGTATGAAGAGCAGATCGAAGGTGAACTTCGGTACCATGAAGCGCGTATCATGAAAAGCGGAGAAGACACCATCTTCATGATGATCCGCGATGTGACCGACCGGAAAAAGATGGAAACGGTCATGCATAATCTTACCGAAACTCTGGAAGAACGGGTCGCCGAAAGAACTTCCCAGCTGGAAGAAACGAACCAGCAACTGCGCGAGGCGCGCGCCGAAGCGGAACGGGCGAACAAGGCCAAGAGCATTTTTCTCGCTTCGATGAGCCACGAGATACGAACCCCTATGAATGCCGTGCTCGGGTACACGCAGTTGCTTCGCCGGTCGGAACCGCTCACCGATCCTCAACGTGAATATCTCGGAACGATCCTGCGGAGCGGTGAACATCTGCTGGACCTCATCAATCAAGTGCTTGAGCTTTCCAAAATAGAGGCGGGACGCATCACCTTGAACCCCGCCGATCTCGATCTGCATCAACTGTTGGCCGACATAAGATCCTTATTCCTGATGCAAGCGAATGAAAAAGGTCTCGATTTCGAACTGCGTCACGAGGGAACGGTACCGCGCCATATCAACGCCGACAGCGGCAAGATACGACAGGTGCTCATCAACCTCGTGGGCAACGCGATGAAATTCACTCAAAAGGGGAAGATCGCTCTCACGGTTCGGGATACCGGCCCCACCTATAACGGCGACGATCATCTTATCACTATCGATGTGACCGATACCGGTCCGGGAATGACCGCCGAAGAGGTATCCCGTATGTTCGATCACTTCGAGCAGACCTCTTCCGGAGTGAAAAGCGGCGGCGGCACCGGGCTCGGTCTTGCCATCAGTAAACAGTACGCAACGCTCATGGAGGGGGGCGTTTCGGCGACAAGCACCCCCGGCACGGGAACCACCGTCACCTTCTCTTTTCGCGCCTTGCCGGCGCAAAAAGCGCCAACCGTCGTTCAGTCGCGTTATGTTATAAAGCGTCTTCCTCCCGGCCTTATCTACAAGGTGCTCATCGTCGACGACAATGCGTCGAATCGTGATATTCTGCGGATATTACTATCAGAAAAAGGCTTTATCACCCACGAGGCGGTCAACGGACGCGAGGCTCTCGCCGCTTTCTGGAAGTGGCGACCCGATCTGATCTTTATGGACCTGCTGATGCCCGAAATGGACGGCAAAGAGGCGATACGGCAGATACGGTCTACTCCCGAGGGAGCCGCAGTTCCGATCATCGTGATAACCGCCAGTGCGATGGAAGAGACCCAACGCGAGATCTTTGCGCTCGGAGCGAACGGATTCATGAGGAAACCGTTCCACGAAGAAGAACTATGCACGAACCTCATAAAAGTGCTCCATATCACCTGTGGAACGGAAGAAGAGAACATGTCGACACCCGTGGCCGAAACAACACCTGCGACCGCGATCACCAAAACAACACCAACGGTACCGGCTGTGCTCCGGGAAGAACTGCATGCGGCAACGCTACGCGGTGATGCCGATGCCCTGCACGCCATCGCCGACCGATTGTCCGCCGGCGAGACCTCGTTGGCCACCTTTCTTCATACGGCGGTCGATTCGTTCGACTATGAGGCGATCATGAATTTATTGGAAGGAGACGGCCATGAATGACACCAAAACATCGGCCAATATCATGATCGTCGACGACACGCCCCAGAATCTCAAATTGCTGTCGGAACTGCTCAAAGAACACGGCTACCATGTCCGGCCGCTCCCCAGCGGGAGTCTTGCCTTACGCGCCGCTGAGATCGAACCGCCCGATCTAATCCTGCTCGATATCAACATGCCGATCATGGACGGCTTCGAGGTGTGCAAAAAGCTGAAAGACAACGAACGATTAAAGGATATTCCGGTACTCTTCATCAGCGCCCTCAACGACACGCAGGATAAGGTCTTCGCCTTCAACGCGGGGGGACAGGATTACATCACCAAGCCGTTCCAATTCGAAGAGGTTATCGCGCGGGTGAAGACCCACCTGAAACTCCGTTCTCTACAAAAGGAACTTGAACGACACAACCATGAGCTCGAACATCTGGTGGCAGAGCAGGTCAAAGACATCTCCGATTCTCAGGTGGCGACCATCATCGCGCTGGCGAGGCTCGCCGAATCACGAGATGACGACACCGGTAAACACATTGAGCGGGTCCAGATCTTTTGCCGGCTTCTTGCCGAACGAATGGCGGGGACCGTAAGATATGCGTCGGTCATATCAAGGACCTTTATCGAGAACATTTTTTATGCGGCACCATTGCATGATGTAGGAAAAGTAGGCATCAGTGATCTTATATTACTTAAGCCGGGGAAGCTGACCCCCGAAGAGTTCGAGATCATGAAAACCCACAGTATGATCGGATGGAAAACACTTCAGGCGGTCAGCGAAAAGTACCCCAAGAACGCGTTCATCGCAATGGGCCGTGTCATTGCACGACATCATCACGAACGATGGGACGGCAACGGCTACCCCGATAAACTGAAAGGAGAAGAGATCCCGATCGAAGCACGCATCATGGCGGTCGCCGATGTCTATGAGGCGCTGAGGGCACGTCGATGCTACAAGGAACCGTTCATTCACGAAAAAAGCCGTCAGATACTACAGGAAAACAGTGGGACGCAGTTCGACCCGTCGGTGATCGAGGCCTTTCTGGCTATCGAGGACCAGTTCGATCGTATCAGGACCCAGATGACCGACTGAATCGGTGTCACCGACAAAAAACATTCCTCCATATTGCTTTCTTTTTGCAACGAACATATACTCTTTTGTCCGTCAACCGGATGATGAGGGGATCATGGCCGGGAACAAAAGAGAGCAAGAGATGATCGACAAGCGGAAAAGTCCGCGTATCGAACTGGAACTGTCGGTATCGTTCGCGGTGTCGAGTGATGTGCCGCACAACTTTTTCCCCGGCATCATGCAGGATATCAGTACCGGCGGTGTCTTTGTAGCCACCTCGCAGATGCTTCCCATCGGCACGCGTATCCGCATCTCTTTCATCATCGACAAACATCAGATATCGGGACACGCCGAGGTGCGGTGGCTCCGCAAGCCGGGACCTGCTCTCCCGGCGGGAACCGACCCGGGAATGGGGCTCCTTTTCCTTGATCTGAATCCCGATGACCGCGAGACCATTGAGTTCTATATCCGGCAGAATAACCCGGCCACATAAGATGATCGGGGGATCACTCCCCATGAACCGTATGACGCGCATCATCCTCATAGCGCTTATCATCCTGATGACCCCGGCGCTGTTCTATCTTTCGGGCCGCTCCCCCGATGAGGTGTCGCTCCTGCGCAAGGCCGAATATACGGTCCAACTTCCCGGCAACAAGGTACGCTGTGAACTGTGTCCCCATTTCTGTACGCTTTCCGACGGGCAGACCGGGATCTGCAAGGTGCGGCGCAACATCAAAGGAACTCTTTACTCGCTCATCTACGGTCAGCCGGTGGCCCTCAACAACGATCCGGTCGAGAAAAAACCGCTTTTCCACTTTCACCCCGGCACCAAGACCCTGTCGCTTGCAACGGTCGGCTGTAATATGAATTGCAATTTCTGTCAGAACTGGGAGATATCGCAGGCAACTCCCGACAGCGTCGCGCCGTACGAAATGACCCCGGCGCAGGTAGTGGCGCTGGCGAAAAAGAACGGGAGCGATAGTATCTCTTTCACCTATACCGAACCGGCGGTCTTTTTCGAATATATGCGTGACATCGCCAAGTTGGCTCACGAAAAGGGGCTACGGACGATACTCGTCTCGTGCGGCTACATCAATGAAAAGCCTCTGTTGGAGTTGGCAAAACACCTTGACGCCGCCAACATCGACCTCAAGGGATTCCGCGATGAGTTCTATCGCGATTATACCAACGCGCGGCTTCAACCGGTCCTTGACACGCTCCGGACGCTTAAAACGGCGGGGGTGTTCGTCGAGATAACCAACCTCGTCATTCCCGGCGCGAACGACGACCACGCCGAGATACGGAAAATGGCGCGCTGGATCAAAGAGAATCTCGGCGCCGACACTCCGCTTCACTTCTCGCGCTTTTTCCCGAAGTATAAACTGACCGCCCGTTCCCCCACCCCTCCGGCGACACTCGATGCGGCGCGCACCGTCGCGCAAAAAGAGGGGCTCTCGTTCGTCTATGTCGGCAATGTTTCCACCGAGGAGGGCGAAGACACTTTTTGCCCGAAATGCGGGAAGCGGCTCATTGAACGGAACGGTTTCTCGATCGATGCGTTCCGGCTCAAAGGAGGCAAATGTCCCGAATGCGGAGAGAAGATCTATGGACGGTGGCAGTAATTGCTCGTAAAAATTGACCGTTCTCTCTTTTCTGCCGCTTTTCTGGGGACGATCACCGCCCTTACCCAGACGATACTCATCCGCGAACTGATGATCGCCACCGGAGCCTTCGAGCTGGTGGTCGCCGTCGCCCTTTCTCTCTGGATGCTACTCACCGGTATTGGCTCGATATTGTTCCGTTTCTTTCCATTTCTGCAACGGGAGAAGGCGTTGCCGTTCCTGCTGATCGCGTTGTTCCTGATCGCCGTTGGTCAGCTTTTTCTCATCCAACCGCTGACGACCATTTTCAGCGCGGTCGCCGGAGTGGCCCTCTCGATACCGGCGATGATCGCCGTCGCGGCATTGGTCCTTCTTCCCGGATGTGTGCTCGGCGGTCTTGCCTTCCCCGCCTGCGTCGCAATGGCTCGACACCAGAAGAATGCCATTGGCCTGATATATCTTGTAGAATCGGGCGGTATGGCGGTAGGCGCACTTCTTTTTTATCTCTTTCTCGATCTTTTCTCGCCGGTGCGATATGGTGTTTTTTTCGACCACTATGCGGCCCGCTATCTTCCCGATACAGTGACCGCTTCCCATGACGGCCACTATGGACGGCTCGATGTCGCTCAGCACGGCGGACAGACCGCCTATTTCTGGAACGGGCAGGCGGCCGGAACGCTCGGCGCGAGCCAACCGGTCGAAGAGTTTTCGGGGCTTGCACTGACCCAGCATCCCGATCCACGCCGCATCACCGTTATCGGCGGACTCCTCTCGGGGGTCGCCGCCGAGATAGCGCGCAAAATGCCGCAGGCAACGGTCACCGTCATCGAGTCGGAGCCGATGCTGTTCACCATATATCCGACCGATAATTTTGGGAAAAATGTAATCCTTCGTTCCGGGGAACCGACGGCGGTCATGACCGCTTTGCCGCCGCAGGAACTGGTCATCCTCGATCTGCCCGACCCTTCGTCGGTGATGCTTGCGCGGCTCTATTCGCGCGATTTTTTCCAATTCATCCAGTCGCACAACGGTCCCGGCGCAGTGCTGGTCGTCGGTCTGTCGGGTGGACGGGGGATGCTGCCCCCTCAACTGGCGGCCCCCCACCCCTCCCTCCCCACTCGCCC